>Ga0172367_10005644_pt1 | contig 15043 bp, 14 predicted proteins | sample Lak10m_FD_114542 | JGI IMG/M metagenome (GOLD analysis project Ga0172367, IMG submission 114542) | Freshwater microbial communities from Kabuno Bay, South-Kivu, Congo - kab_022012_10m | ecosystem: Environmental > Aquatic > Freshwater > Lake | place: Democratic Republic of the Congo: South-Kivu... | reverse complement strand
GTGCCCTTTGAGACGTTATGTTTGTTGCTCAAGCGGCTTGGATTTGAGGAGCGTATCAGAGGGGATCACCATGTATTCACAAGGGATGGTGTCGATGAAATTATTAATTTACAACCGAAAGAGAGCAAAGGTAAGCCATACCAGATCAAGCAGGTCAGGAATTTGATTCTGAAGTACAATATTCGCATGGGAGAATGAAAAATGGAAAAGAAATACGAAATCATCATTTACTGGAGTTCTGAGGACGATTCGTTTATCGCTGAAGTGCCAGAGCTTCCCGGATGCATGGCGGACGGGCAGAGTTATCAGGAGGCGTTGAGCAATGCGGAGCGCATGATCGACGAATGGATCGAAACTGCGAAAAGCCTTGGCAGGCCGATTCCGCAGCCGAAAGGTCGGCTTGTTTATGCGTGAGCATGGGATAGGAGCCGGTAGGATTTATAGGAAACAAGCATTTTATTCATCAGGAATACACTCATACTCTTCTTCTTTGCTTCTCCCGACTTGTCGGGAGAAGCAATCCATCCCTTATTCTCCTTTCATCTTTCCTTCAACGCACTCCACCACCGTGTCATGCAACACTGGCCGGAACTTCCTGATCTTGATGTTCTCCTCGGTTGGCCATACCCGGTTGCTCAGTAAAATCACCGCCAGGTCCTTCTCCGGATCGACCCAGATGCTGGTGCCGGTGTAGCCGAGGTGGCCCCAGGAGTTGGCGGAGAAACGGCTGCCTGCTGAGGATTTTCCGTTTGTCACCATGTCCCAGCCGAGGGCTCTTGGCCATGCGGTTTTTCTCAGGAATCGCCGGACGGTCGATGCCGCGATGTAGCGTTTACCGTCAAATTCCCCGCTGTTCATGAGCATTTGCACCATCTTTATCAAGTCGCCGGTAGTCGTGAAAAGTCCCGCGTGGCCTGCGGCTCCGCCGAGAAGTGCTGCGTTCTGGTCGTTGACGATCGGCCGGGGTGAGTCAAGCGTCCATGTGGTATCGGGGGCGGTCGGGGCGATGCGCGGCTGGAGCTGTTGTGGGGGATTGAACATGGTAGAGTTCATGCCGAGTGGTCGGGCGAAGCGGGTGCGGAAGTTGGCGGGAATATCCTGTCCGGTCACCTTCTCAATGACCCTGCCAAGCAGGATAAATCCGAGGTCGCTGTACTTTGTATCGGTTCCCGGTTTGTAAGTCAACGAGTCCAGTTCAATAGCGTGGAACACCTCGTCTGGCTTCCGACACGTTTTTGCGTAAAAGGTGTGCGCCCGGAGGCCTGAGGTATGGCGCATGAGATGTTCGATGGTGACGTGCTCCTTGCCGTTCGCCGCAAAGCCGGGCAGGTAGTGTGTGACGGGTGTGTGCAGGTCGAGGGAGTCTCGATCTACAAGCTGCATGATGATGCTTGTCGTGACGATGGCTTTGGTAAGTGAGGCGGCGTCGTAGATGGTGGTGGTGTCGGCGACGGGGTCTTTCAGGTTGTAGGTCTGTTGACCGAAAGCCTGGTGATAGAGTGTTTTGCCTTTGCGGATCACCGCCAGGCTTGCGCCGGGAAATATCCTGTCGTTGAGCGCTTCCTGCATCAAGGCGTCAAGCTTTCTGAAATCCGGTGACACTGCGATGGCCGGAACAGCGGCAGCCGTCAGCATAACAGTCGCACATGCGTATGCGACGATAAGTGTCCGGAAGAGGCGCATGAGTCGTCAGGTTGCGGTCAGAAAAGCGTGAAGCGCACGTATCGGTTCGGTCTTTTCTTCAGATCGATGAGCAGCGTGTCAAGAGAGACCAGCGTCTTGCTCAGGTTGTTGTAGAGCGCCGGGTCGCTGTTGAGCTTGCCAAGTGTGCCCTTGCCCTCGTTGAGCTGTTTCATAAGGGTCTCGGTCTCGGCGGCGGCTTTCTTCAGGTTCGCGATGGTCTGTTCGGTGTTGTCTGCCATTGACTTGTCGTTGATGAGCTTTGGGAGCAGGCCTTTGCCGTTGTGAAGTTCTGCTGCAACTTTTGTCAGCTCGTCCGAGCTTTTTCGCAGGTTGGTCACCGTTTTCTGCAGGTCTTCGCCCATCTGTTTATCCGAAATGAGCCGTCCTGCCGGTCCGTCGCCGTTATTGAGCTTGTCGAGCAGCGTATTGATCTTGCTCATCGTTTCTTTGGCATTCGAGGAGAGTGCCGCAAGGCCATCTTCGGGAACGAGCTGGATGTAGTCTCCCTCCCTGACCGGCTTTCCATTTCCTGTGGTGATGTCAACATATTTGTCGCCGAGCACGCCGAGGGAGCGGATGGAGGCTTTAGCGTCTTTGGTGACAAGTCCTGCGAATTCATTCTGCAACTTCAGGTCCGCTACGACGTACAGGGAGTCGTGCTGTGTCGTGAAGTTGAGTTTCGAAACGGTACCGATCTTCTTTCCGGAGACTGCCACGAAGTTGTTTTCAGCAAGACCATTCACGTTTTTGGTCAGGATTCTGATGGTGGTAACGCCAGTGAAGACGCTGGTGTTTCTGCCGATCACCAGACCGAGATATGCGGCGAATCCGAGGCCAAGCAAAAAGAAAATGCCTGTTTTCAGGTCGCTCCATTTCAGTTCTTTCAGGTTTCTCATACGGTGACAGGGGGTATTGAAAAAGATTAAAGTTCGAGAATCTTGTCTGACAGAATCGACCTGATGAACGGGTGATCAGAATCGTGCAGTTTACCGGTCGGGCCGTCGAAGATGATTTTGCTCTGGTAGAGCACAGCGACTTCGTCTGCGATGGCAAAGACGTCGTCGATGATGTGGGTGACAAACACTGCGCCGAGGTCGTTGCTTTTCTTGAGCGAGGCTATCAGTGTCAGAATCTTGCGCGAGCTGACCGGGTCGAGACCTGCCGTCGGTTCGTCGAAAAGGATCATCTTCGGATTGAAGATCAGGGCCCGACCGATGGCCACACGCTTTTTCATGCCGCCGCTGAGGCTTTCGGGGAGCTGATCCTCGTAGCCTTCAAGACCGGCGAAGCGAATCTGTTCAGTGACGCGGCGCGCGATCTCATCTTCTGGCAGCCTAAGGTTCTCCCGCAGGAAAAAGCTCATGTTCTGCGCGATGGTCATCGAGTCGAACAGGGCGTTGCCCTGAAAGACAATACCCATTTTGCGCCGGATCGGGTAAAGGTCAGCCTCCCTGAACGGAGTGATGTCAACCCCATCGACGAAGACCTGCCCGCTGTTGGGCTTGATGAGGCCAAGCATGAGCTTAATGACCGTGCTCTTGCCGACGCCGCTCGGGCCAAGCACTGCCTTGATGGTGTTGTCTTTGACTGTAAGCGAAATCTTGTCGAGAATCACCTTTTCGCCGTACTTCAGCGTGACGTTCCGGAGCTCAATCATAATCAGTGCATGATGTCGAGAACGATTTTCGAAACGTAGAAGTTGGCGACAAGCACCAGGCCCGACGATGCCACGATCCCCTTGATGGTCGATCGGCCAACGCCCGCGGTGCCGCCTCGTGCCGAGAAGCCGTTGAAGCTGCTGACCAGCGTGATGATGATGGCGAAAACCGGCGCCTTGAGGAAGCTGACGACGAAGTCTTTCGGCAAAAGCCTCGGGTAGATCGAGTTCCAGAATGTTCCGGGATCGAGCTTGTGGTAGAACTGGGCGACGAGGGCCGCCGTCTGCAGTCCGGCGAAGTCAGAGAGGGCGATAAGTGGCACGAACATGATAAGAGCAGCCAGAAGCCTCGGCATGACGAGTTTGGCGATAGGGTCAGTGCCGAAAGCGCGAAGTGCGTCGATCTGCTCGGAAATCTGCATGGCGCCGAGTTCAGCGCCGTTGCGCGATCCGTATCGCGCGGAGAGCATCAGCCCCATGAGAAGCGGGCCCAGTTCGCGCAGCACTGCGTTCGAGGTTGAGCGTCCGAGCATGGTTTTGGCCCCGAACTCTTCGAGCAGGTTGCCTACCTCCATCGACATCAGCGCTCCGATAGAGATGGAGCTTACCAGGACGATCGGGATCGATTCGACTCCGCAGATCAGCGCCTGATCCAGTACATCCCGCCAGTAGCGCCTGGCTTTGGGCAGGGTGGTGAACGCTCTGAGCGCAAAGTAGAAAAATTCCTGCATGGTCAGGAGAAGCTCCTTGAAGCGAAGCACCTTTCTGTCCATGTAGTTACTGATGAGCGTCAGGGGCATAATATCAGGTTCATTTCATCGAAAAACGCGCCTGCCAAGCGCCGGGCGCTGCTTTGTGGTGCAAGTATACCAAAACTTGACCGATTTTCAGGTAAAGGGAGAAAAAATGTCATCCCTTTGCTACAGGAAAAAGCCGGCTTTTCATTTTGGTCACCCATTCATAGGGTATCCATATCTGGCCGAAGGTGTCTTCATGATCCTTCAGACCGTGGTAGTCTGAGCCGCCCGAAAACAGCATGAAGTACTCGTTGGCAATTTCCCGATAGTAATTCTGGCGATAAGCGTCGTGCGAAGGATGTATGATTTCGAGTCCGTCAAGCCCGAAAGAGATGAGCTGCCGGAGAATTTCATCGGGTACGTTCTGTGCAGGATGTGCCAGAAACGACAGACCACCGGCTTCGTTGATAAGACGGATGACCTCTTCAGGATGAGTTTCGATACTCTTGACGTAGGCCGGGCTGTGCGAACCGAGGTATTTGCTGAAGGCTTCGCTGAAACTTTTAACAAAACCTCCGTCCTGAAGCACCGCAGCAATGTGCGGGCGCCCGACGCTGCCGTTCTGGGCTTTAATGATGATCTGTTCGATCTCGATTTTAACGCCCATTTTTGCCAGTTTTTGGACCATCCGTTCAGCTCGTTCCGTGCGCAGACGGCGGCAGTTGTCCAGATAACGTTTCAGCTCGGAATGCTGATAGTCAAAAAAATAACCGAGGATATGAATGTCATACCCTTTGTAGGCCGAACTCATTTCTACACCAGGAATGAGTTCAAGACCTGAGTCGAGTGCTAATGGCTTTGCTTGGTCTATACCCGCAACGGTATCATGATCGGTGATACTGATGGCTTTCAAGCCGACATGAACCGCTTTACGTACGATCTCTTCTGGTGTGAAAAGACCGTCCGAACATTTGGTGTGTATGTGTAAATCTGCTTTATCAAAGCCATTATGCCCTACACCTGACGAGCTGTATGGCATGGCCAAAAAATGTTTTTCATGTTTTTATTCTAATCTCCATATATAACAAAATTTCCGGCCCCGTTCACAGGATTACAATATTTTTTTGTGGCAGAAAGTTGCAGGTCTGTGGCAGGATGGGAAGAGACGGTGGGCGAGGAGTGGTAATTGATAATTGACAATGGATAATAGATAATGGGGAAGGAGGCTGGATTTTTATTCGTAGGGGCGCACGGCGTGCGCCTTGATTTTTCGGATGTGCATCGGTGTTCCGTGAGGGCAACCACAGGGGGTTGCCCCTACATCCCCCATTCCAATTCTGTTCGCCCTGATTTTCTGGTTGAAAACACTGCCTGTCAGGGTTGCAGATGGCCGGTACCGATCATGACAAGAAGTCCGACTCCGACAAACAGTCTGTAGGCAATAAAGATGCCGGTGCTGTGACGTCTGAGGTAGGTGAGCAGGAAAGCGATGGAGAGGTAGCCGGAAACGAACGCGAAGATGGTCGCTACGGCGATCGCGATCATGTTGTCGTTCGAGCTGGTGATGATATCCCAGTTTTTGTAGAGCTGATAGGCACCTGCGGCGAAAACCGATGGAAGAGAAAGCAGGAATGAGAAGCGTGCCGAGGTCTCCCGGTCGAGGTTACGGAAGAGACCAGCTGTGATGGTGACGCCGGAGCGCGACGAGCCGGGAATGAGAGCCAGAGCTTGCGCGAATCCGATAATCATCGTGTCGAGCCAGCTGATCTCGCGGATTGCTTTTCCCCGCAGCCCCTGACGGGCGCGGTTTTTGGTGTGCTGCTCAGCCAGCGTGAGCACGAGGGCCAGCAAGATCAGTGCCGCCGAGACCCAGTAGAGCGAGCGCAGGGTGGTTTCGATCTCTTCTTTGAAGGCGAGTCCGAACACGACGATGGGGATTGTGCCCGCTGCGATCATCCAGCCGGTTTTTGACTCGTCCGTTTCGAAAGGCCGACCTTTCAACACTCCCGAAATTACCGCGCCGCTGATCGAGACGATATCTTTGGCGAAGTAGATCAGTACCGCGGCAAGCGTGCCAATCTGTACGATTGCCGTGAAGGCCGCGCCCGGATCCTCCCAGCCCATGATGGCGGGCACGATGCGCAGATGGGCTGAGCTGCTGATGGGTAAAAATTCAGTAAGTCCCTGCGCGATGCCGAGCGTGATGGCCTGGATAAGGTTCATTGGGGTTTGTGACTTCAGTTACTGAATTCCGCACATGGAAAGAAACTCTCTGATGCGTTTTGCCGCAGCCATGACGGCTCGTCCGCGGTGGCTGATGGCGTTTTTCTCGTCGATGCCAAGCTGGGCAAAGGTGCGCTCCATCCCCTCAGGCGCGAAGACCGGATCGTAGCCGAACCCGCCGTTGCCATGCGGCTCCGGGGTGATGACGCCGTCGATGTGCCCGTCTGTGGTTTCGTCGAAGAGCATCGCTCCGCCGTCCTTAGCGGGCAGGCGGCCTTTCATGGCGATAACCGTGCGGAAGCGGGCCGTGCGTACGCTCTTGCCGCGCATTTCCGAGAGCAGGTGATGAACGTTGTCTTCGTAGGTTCGGGTGACTCCGTCCGGCACGGGCGCGTAGCGGGCGGAGTAGACGCCGGGCGCGCCGCCGAGTACATCGACTTCGAGGCCGGTGTCGTCGGCGAGCGCGATGAACCAGTCGAGACGCGGCGCGACCAGCTCGAAGATGGCCTCAGCCTTGAGTTTGGCGTTGCCTTCGAGCGTCGGCTCGGTCTCCTCGACGTCGATGTCGAGGCCGAGGTCGTGGAGCGAGCGGACGTGGATGCCGGAGGCGAGAGCTTCGAGCACGGGTTTCAGCTCGCGAACCTTGTCCTTGTTGCCGGTGGCGAGAACGATGGTGATGTCTGGGTGTCGTGATTCCATATCGATTATCGGCGGATGAGGTCGAGAATTTCCTTTATGGCTTCCGGAAGTCCGATGAGAAGGGCGCGGGAGATTATTGCATGGCCGATGCTGACCTCCTCGATGTCGCGCAGCTCCCGGAATGGCGCGATGTTCAGTACGCTGAGGCCGTGCCCGGCGACCACCGTCAGCCCCATGTCGCGGGCGACACGCGCCGAGTTGCGGATGCGCTCCAGCTCAAATGCAATCTCATCGTCGCCGGTGCGGAGCGAGTAGGTTCCGGTGTGAAACTCCACGATATTCGCTTCGGCAGCAGCAGCGAGTTCGATAGCCTCCTCTTCCGGCTCGATGAAGATGCTGACGCCGATCTCCTTGTCGCGCAAAGGCTTGACGAATTCGCGGAGTCGGGTGAAGTGCTTCTGGATGGCGAACCCTCCCTCGGTGGTCAGCTCCTCACGCTTTTCAGGCACGAGCGTGACGAGGTCGGGTTTGACCGAAAGCGCGATGCGCTGCATCTCATCGGTCATTGCCATTTCGAGATCGAGCTTGGTGGTGATCTCTTCCCTCAGACGGGCGAGGTCGTCGTCCTTGATGTGGCGGCGATCTTCGCGCAGATGGCAGACGATGCCAGCAGCGCCGCTCCGTTCGGCGAGCAGGGCCGCTTCGACGGGATCGGGATGTCCCTCGTTCCGGGCGTTACGCAGCGTGGCGATATGGTCAATATTGACAGCAAGTCTCATGGTCGTGGTTTCCTGTACGATGTTCATTGATTGGCAAGGGGGAAGATAGGCAAAACAAAAGAAATTACAGTACAATCAGCGGCGGGGAGGGTGAGATGGGGCGGGGATTTTCACTGTTTCGATTTCAGGATCACTTGACTTTATCTGAGCCGGCACTATCGAGAATGCAGTAACTGTATCGTGAGGTCTAAAGGAAGAAGCGCGATAACGGTATGAGACAAGTATCATCTGTCTATCTCAGGTCAATTGAAAGGGGATGCAACATAACCTCGCCTATTCGTGCTGCAGATGAGAGCGTTCGTCGCTCTTGGTTTATGTTATAAAGGCCTGAGGATCTCGCCAGCCAGAGTTGCTGTGAATGTCTCCTTTAATATTACTAACGTCATATTAAATCTTCAAGGTTTAAAGCAGGACATTCATTGATCAGTACGTCAGCGATATACGCTGTCATGGTTTGCTTTTGTTTATTCAGAAGATCAGCCTGCATTTTGGGTAGTACACATTATCTCTGTAGGTCATAGAGTATCCCCTCAAGTCTATCGATGTATGACATTTCAGGATGCTTGCTTTCCCAATAACGCAGGTAACGCTCGAACTGCGATTGATTTCCATGTAGCCGATTAATAATTATTTCTGTCAGCTCCTTTTCTCGAGAAGAAAGGGGAAGATTTCCTTTTTTTCGCAACTCCAGCACGAAATCATTGAGCTTCTCGTAGTCGGAATCAGACAGATAACCAACCCGGTAACCTGAACGAAATGAGGTTTGCGCGAGATCGCGCTTGTAGCCTTGAAGAAACAGCGGGCCAAAACCAAGGACGAACATGCAGATATCCGTCAGTCGTTCATTTTCGTTGGTGTCCGTTTCTCGAATTCCGGACGTTTCCAGGATATAGTGACACAATTCATGGGAAAGGATAGAGTAAGAGGCTTTGATATCAAGGAGAAAACGGTTATCTATCTCGATGAATGTGTATCCATCTTCGTCAGCACGAAACTGGCCGGCAGTGTTTATTGGTGTATTTGAGTGTCGCAACACCGGAGTATAAAGCGGAACTTCAAATCCAGGCGCAATCCTTGCAGCGTGCTTCATCATCCGGCGAAGCCCATCTTCAAATCGGAGAGAGTGGATCACTTCCGGCTCCAGCGTAAACAGCGTGATGCGAAGGCTCTCAGAACTCTTCCACGCTTTCGTTGCCAGATCGCGTAAAATATCTTCGTTTTTTGATGAGGCAAATATTTGAGTGCGCTGGCGTGTTACTGCTTCGAAAGCCCCTGTATGAGGCGGAAATGGCATTTCCTGAGCTTTAAACCAGTTTGCAAGCTTTTGATGAAGAGAATAAAGCCATTGGCGAACAATTATAGTCAAGCTTTTTCTTGTTGTACTACGTTCACCATTGTCGACAAGTCCTGACGATTGATCCGGTATTTCGTGGATGTTTCCGCACAAAGGACAGCGAAATCGCTTTCCCATATGATAATTCTCGTGATTTCCCTCGAATCCGCATTTGTATGTATGGTGAAACATGATTCAAATTTGTGACAAGCTTTAGATGTTTTGACAACATTATTATATACCACGCCATCACGAAAAATAATGACTGTATAGGAGTTCTATATAAAGTTTCAATATTTTTTACTTTATACCTTTATGCGAGCGAATAGTGATATTTTTCGAATTAGCTTTTAACGCCTTATCATATGTTGATGTTAGTATTATCACTACAGTTTATGCTGGAGATTTACGGTGAATGGTATAAAGCTTCGCGTATTTTTTGAAAACGAGCGATCGAAATCAGACACAGTAACAACGTCCATGCTTACTGTACAGACTTGCTCTGCCGCCATATCTCGTAAGAGCTTTTCACTCCGAAAAGTAATGTTTCAGAAAGAAAATGCCATAAAATTTTGTTAATGCAGCGCAACAGAGCATATATTTTATTATCGGATTGCTGAAGCCACCGCCGGACAAATCCGACTTTTCTGAATCGTCCCTGCTGAAGAGCGAGCAGGTTCTTGCTCTGGTTACATGGCTCTGACGCACCAGTGTTATAACATCATATTGATAAAATGATAATCGTATCGTTACGGCCATGATAAAGCAACTGACGACACAGGGGAACAGCATGACGATGGATATCTAAAAAGTCGATACCCTAACTGATCTGCGCCGATGCCGATACTCCGCTTGAAATCACGACGGACGGCCAGACGCTCATTCTCACGCAGCTGAAGAACGTGGAAGGCAGCGAGGCATTTGAAAGGGTGAATATCCGTTATGCCAGAACTTTAAAAAAACTTGCTGAATAATCGATGAGATTTCTGGATTTCAGGTTTTTGGGTTAAGCAGCTCTTCAACCGTTAAACCTATATCTTTACTGATTTGCCGAAACAATACAGGCGATGCAAGGTTTCAGTGCTGGTTCATTTTCTATGCTTTTACGCCACGATGAGGTTCTGAGTGCCGATGAATTCTGATTCCAGCTTTGGCTCGCCATCTTCAAGCAGCATTTCAACGACTGCCTGAAGATTTTGATTTAATTCATCGAGACTTTCCGCCTGTGTATGCGCTCCCGGAAAACCGGGGATAAAGCCGACATAGAGTCCTGTGTCAGGACAACGCTCAATAATTGCCGTATAGCTTTTCATACTGGTACTCCCTCGTGATACATGAACATGGTTTTTGCATCGTCATTCTTGATTATTACGCCATCTACAAAACATCTCAATCGATGCCATAATAAGACATTGGGCTAAAGCCCCGATTTATTTTGTTTTATCCGCATACCCCGGACTGAAGTCCGGGGCAATTGTTTAAGAGTTTTCATAGCCGGAGCAATAACAGCCCGGACGATGCGCCAAATCTGCGATACCTGTATATCAAGGTAATCGTTCCTTCCATGAAATCTGGTGTTTCGCCCGAAAAAAGCTGAAGCTTGCTAATGAGAAGAGAGAAGAAGCCGAGCAGGCGCTCGGCGCTCCCGGCATCGTCCCCCAATCCCCCCAACAAAATGCCTCGCCTTCAGCTTTTTCGGGATTATCTTTTATCTTGGTGCCCAGTTGTGAACGAAGTGAAACAGTGTTATGGTGAATATGGACGAAACGACAGCGACAGAATCGGTCTCCCTGCTCAGGAAGCTTGAGTTCGACAAGGTGGCCCGTCATGCGGCGGGGTTCTGCATCTCGGCGATGGGGAGCGATCTGGTTATGGAGATGGGGCTTCCCGACGAGTGCGAGCGGGAGCTGGTGCGTGTGCTTGAACTGAAGAATTTCCTTATCGAAGGCGAGCCGCTGCCCTTTTCGCGCCTGCCCGATACGCGCCATCTGCTCGACAAGCTCGAAGTGCTCGACAGTTGGCTCGATGCTGTCGAGCTGCTCGATATTTTCCATCTGCTGCAAAGCTCCGTCCAGCTTCGCAAGTTCATGTTCACCAGCCGTGAGCGTTTTCCCCAGCTGAACGAATTCACCATTCGCCTCTGGCTCGAAAAGAGCATCCAGTACTCCATTTCGCAGGCTATCGACGAGCGGGCCGTTGTGCGGGATACGGCGAGCGATGGCCTGTACGAGATCAGGAGAAACCTCGGCGAGGCTCGTGACGGGCTGCGCCGGAAGATGGAGCGCATCCTGCGGCGGTGCCAGGCCGAGGGGTGGCTCATGGAGGATACCGTGGCGCTGAAAAACGGACGTCAGACGCTGGCGCTAAGGGTTGAGAACAAGTACCGGCTGCACGGCTACATTCAGGACTACTCGCAGACCGGCCAGACCGTGTTCGTCGAGCCTGCCGAAACGCTTGAAATCAGCAACCGGATTCAGGAGCTTGAAATCGCCGAGCGGCGCGAGATCGAGCGCATCCTCAAGGCGCTGTCGAACGGCGTGCGGCAGGAACTGGAAAACGTGCGTCACAACGAGCGGATCATGGCCGCCTTCGACTCGCTCTATGCGCGGGCGCGGCTCGCCGTCGAGACCGCCTCCACGCTGCCGCAGATTTCGGTGGGACGGCGGCTGAAGATCGTCAGGGGCTACCATCCGTGGCTCTTCATTTCGCACGGTTTCTCTAAGGAGAAGGTCTTTCCGCTCGACCTTGAGCTTGGCGAGGAGGAGCACGCGCTGGTCATCTCGGGGCCGAACGCGGGAGGCAAATCGGTGGCGATGAAGACGGCAGGCTTGCTCGTCTGCATGTTGCGCCACGGCTACCTCGCGCCGTGCAGCGAGAGTTCGGTGTTCCCGCTTTTCAACGGTATCTTCATCGAAATCGGCGACGAACAGTCGATCGAGAACGACCTTTCGACCTTCAGCTCTCACCTCTCGGCGATTCGCGACATTCTCGACCACGCCCAGCCCGACAGCCTCGTCCTGATCGACGAGCTGTGCTCCGGCACCGACGTCGAGGAGGGGAGCGCCATCGCCCGTGCAGTGATCGAGGAGCTGCTCGATCGCGGCGTCAAGACCATCGTGACGACCCACCTCGGTGAACTCAAACTTTATGCCCATCAGCGGGAAGGAGTGGTGAATGGCGCGATGGAGTTCGACCAGCACGGTCTCATGCCGACCTTCCGCTTCCTGAAAGGGGTGCCGGGCAACAGCTTCGCCTTTGCGATGATGCGGCGCATGGGCTTTTCGGAGGAGATCGTCAACCGCGCCACGGGCTTCCTCAAGGGTGGCCACGCGGGGCTGGAGGAGATGATCGAGGATTTCCGAAAAGGTGTGGTACGCAACCGCCAGCTTGAGACCGAGCTCAGGCGCGAGCGCATGGAGCTTGCGGAGATTCGTTCCACACTGACCTTGCAGCGGGCTGAACTGCGCAAGAAGATGCAGGAGCTGAAGAGCAAGGGGTTTCGCGACCTCGACCGCCAGATCGAACAGGCGCGCAAGGAGATTCGCGACCTGGTGCGCGAGGTGAAGGAGCATTCCGGCGACGAGGCGACGCTGCACAAGGCGCGCACGCGGCTGGCGGGGATGAAGCAGGAGGCTGCGTCGAAGGAGGAGAGGGTGGAGCGCGAGGTTTCGCAGCAGGCCGATCTGAGCATCCGGCCGGGCGACACGGTCAGGATTGGCGACACCAACACCACCGGCGAGGTCGAGTCGATTCAGGGTGACTCCATTGTTGTGCGGTGTGGCAATTTCCGGTTGACCACCTCGCTCCGTGGGCTGGAAAAGATTTCCCGAGCAGGAGCAAAAAAGCTGCAAAAAGATGCAGTGACGGGCACGGCGGCGGGCAAGAGCTGGTCGGTGCAATCGACGCCGCTCGAATCGACGCGCCTCGACCTGCGCGGCCTGACCGGCGAGGAGGCCATCGCCGAGATCGCCCGCTTCATCGACGCGCTGGCGATGCACCGGATGCCCTCCGGCACCATCGTTCACGGCAAAGGTTCCGGCGCTTTGAGGCTGCGCACGGCTGAATTTCTGAAAGAGCACCCGCGTGTCAAAAGCTTCCGGCTCGGCAGCTTGCAGGAGGGCGGCGCGGGCGTGACCGTGGTCGAGGTGCGATGAGTCTGTCTTCAAGAGTTGCTGCCGGCGTTGCGGGGGCGTTTTGCCCGTTATTGCTTCTGCCGACTTGTCGGGAGAAGCAATCCATGCGATTGTACTGTAGAGATGGATTGCCACATCGCTACGCTCTTCGCAATAACAACAGGAAAGGTGCAAAGTCCGACAGGCCGCCCTGTGCATTTCAGTCAGCTTTGACAAAATGTGCCGGATGACGTATCTTTCGCCCTTGCGAACGTTTTTTCGCGGCCTTACCGATCTCAATTTCATCATAACCATGACCTTCTCCAACCAGCTCACTATACTGAGAATCGTTCTCGTGCCGGTTTTCGTGCTCCTGCTCATGCAGCCCGGCGCGTGGTACAAGCTGCTGGGGGTCATCGTGTTCGCTTTCGCGTCGCTGACCGACATCTATGACGGCTACCACGCCCGGAAATACGGCCAGATCACCCGGCTTGGCGCATTCCTCGATCCGCTGGCCGACAAGCTGCTGATCACCTCGGCATTTCTGTTCTATGTCTGGCAGGGGTATCTGGCGCTCTGGATGGTTTTGCTGGTGGCCGCTCGCGACATAATGGTCACGGGGCTGCGTGTTTATGCGGAGCACATCGACCATCCCGTCGTGACCAGTCAGGAGGCCAAGTACAAAACCCTCGCTCAAAACCTGTTCGCCTACATCATCATGCTCTTCATTCTTCTGAAAGAGCAGAGTTTTTTTGGTTCCGAGTTGGCAAAGCTCATGGAGGTGATTCTCGATTCGCCCTGGCTCGATTACGTGATGCTTGCCGTAACGCTTTTCACTGTCTGGACAGGAGTTTCCTATCTCGTCAGCAACCGGAGTCTCATCAGCCGGAACCCGGCGGGAGGGCGGTGAGGCCATGGAGCGATGGCTGGGCAGGATTTTCGGCAGCGCCTTCGGCCTCGGCTACGCGCCTGTCGCGCCGGGTACAGTCGCCAGTGCCGCCGCCGCGCTCCTCTATCTTTATGTGCCCGCAGTTCGTGAACCTGTCTGGCTCGTGCCGATGATTCTTCTCTCTGTCGCGCTTGGCGTGTGGTCAGGCGGGGTGATGGAGAAGGAGTACGGTGAAGACCCTTCACAAGCGGTGATCGACGAGGTTGCCGGTCAGCTGATCGCTCTGGCGTTTCTGCCTGTAACACCCTTCGTGGTGCTTCTGGCGTTTATTTTTTTCAGGCTTTTCGATATTCTCAAGCCGGGGCTGGTCGATCACGCCCAACGTCTTCCCGGTGGCTGGGGCATCATGGCCGACGACGTGCTGGCCGGTATTTTTGCCAACCTGTCGCTTCAACTCGTGATAGTCGTGTTGCCGATGCTGCCCTTTGGGTGGTCGCTTTGAACGGGAGGGAGGGTTTTCCAACCCGCCATTTTACGGAAGAATCAGTCATATCGGACAGATCAGTCCAATATGACTGATCTGTCTGCCGTACGGTAACTCGGCGCTCCCGGGTTTACGCTTCAGCTTTGCAGAACTCCAGAATCCTTTCCGACAGCGTTTCTGCGTCGAGTCCCACCTCCCGGTAAAGCTCTTCCATGCTGCCGTGAGTCACGAAGGCGTCGGGCAGTCCGAACGAGGTGCTTTTCACATCGGGATGCGCGTGGCTCAGGTAATTGACCACGCAGCTGCCGAATCCTCCTATGATGCTGTTCTCCTCGATGGTGACGATATGGGTACAGCGGGAAGCCGCCAGGTCAATCATCTCCGTGTCAAGAGGTTTGAGGAAGCGCATGTCACAAACCATCGGATTCAGTCCGGCGGCTTCAAGAAGGGCAGCTGTTTCTATTGCCCGCTGTGACATGGTGCCGATAGCGAGCAGAGCGATGGATT
>Ga0172367_10005641_pt1 | contig 15046 bp, 9 predicted proteins | sample Lak10m_FD_114542 | JGI IMG/M metagenome (GOLD analysis project Ga0172367, IMG submission 114542) | Freshwater microbial communities from Kabuno Bay, South-Kivu, Congo - kab_022012_10m | ecosystem: Environmental > Aquatic > Freshwater > Lake | place: Democratic Republic of the Congo: South-Kivu... | reverse complement strand
TCTGCTTTGCACAAATCAATGCGGGGTGGAGATGCAAATGCTTCTTTGTATTGGCTTGCGCGTATGCTTGAAGGGGGAGAAGATCCTATCTACGTCGCACGTAGACTTTTACGGTTTGCCTCAGAAGATGTAGGTTTAGCTGATAATTTTGCTATGGTTTTAGCCAACACTACCTTTGATGCATGTCATAAACTTGGTATGCCGGAATGCACGGTTCATCTTGCGCAACTAGTTATCTATCTTGCTCGGGCGAAAAAAAATGTAAGTGCTTATTTTGCATATGGTAAAGCTAAGAAAGATGTTGAAGAGCACGGGAATTTGCCCGTTCCTATGCATATTCGTAATGCACCGACCAAACTTATGGAGAAGCTTGGGTATGGTAAGGGGTATAAATATACGCCTCTTGAAGATAGTAGTGAACAAGAATATTTTCCTGAAGAGATTAAGGGAAGAAAGTATTTGTAGGGGGATGTATGCAACCGATTGGTATATTTGATTCAGGTGTTGGTGGTCTTGGAATAATGCAGACCGTGACGCGTCTTTTGCCCAACGAAGATATTGTCTATGTTGCTGACAATAAAAACTTGCCGTTTGGTGAAAAAACACCAGAACAGATAGAGCTTATTACTGAAAAAATTGTTTCATATCTTGTAAAAGAGCATAATGTTAAACTTGTTGTTGCTGCTTGCAATGCTGCGACGGTATCGAGTATTGCATCGTTACGTTCAAAGTTTTCTGTTCCCTTTGTTGGTGTTGTCCCTGTTGTTAAACCTGTATGCGAAAAAACGCAAACAAAACATGTTGTACTTCTTTCTACACCAACGACAAATCGTAGTGCATATCTAAAAGATCTTATCGAAAAATTTAGTAACGGCGTTCATGTTATTACTATTCCCTGTCCTGGACTTGCTGATACTATAGAGGCTGGCATGGCTGGGACGTCTGAAATGGGCGAATATTTGAAAAATATTCTTGCCCCTGCCTGTGCATATCCCGTTGATATGGTTGGTTTATGTTGTACGCATTACCCCTTTGTGCATGATCAAATACAAGCAATCGTTGGCTCTTCAGTAACCATTGTTGATTCAAATGAGCCTGTTGCTCGTCAGGTAAAGCGTGTTCTTGAGGGAATGTCTAATGGCATTACAAAAGAATCACATAAACTTCAATATCGTTTTTATGTGACTAAAGATCCAGAAAAGTTTGAAACTGTTGCAAAACAATTAATTGGGCTTGAGCTTGTAAAACGAGTTGAGTTTGTTGTTTTGTAAGGCTAGAGAGATGCGCTCATGCTGAGCTTGTCGAAGCATAAAGCGCGTCGCAATCAAATAAAATCCAAACGTTTTCTTAGAATTATATGTCCCCCAATAGCACATATAATCGTTCCTATTAAAAGAATTCCAACACATGGCCAAAATGACAAATATCCCTCTTGTCCTATGATTGCCACACGCATTGCCTCCATGGCGTAGGTGTAAGGATTAGCAAGATCTAAAATAGCAAGTGTAGGAAAAATTTTGTATAATGTGTGCCATGAAAATTGAAAACAGCCGAAGAACCACAATGGCGTTTGGATTCGACGAGAAATGCGAGTGAGTAATTGCATGTTAGGAACGACGCTTGCTATCCAAATACTAAAAAAACCAAAAAAGAGATTTACGGTCAAAAAGATAATGAGAAAATGTATAAAGTTTACTGTACCAATAGAGAACGTATTCCAAAGAATAATTTTAGCGACAGGCAATATCGGGAGACATAGAATACTGCTTGTTATAGCGTTTGAAAGGCCTCGTCGCATGACAATGAGCCAGGAGGGCATAGGAAGGGTAAGATAAAAGTTGATGCGTCGCTTTCCTTCATAATCAACGACAAGTGCCGTTGCTTGCGGGTAGATATCAAGTTGTATGCTGCTGACAAGAACGCCGGCGATCATGAATAAGCCGTACTCAGGTGTAAGTCCAAATGATTGAAGAACGTATCCCATGATGATGAGCATTGTTGTGGTCCACAGAGCAATGTCGATAAATTTGTTAATAAGAACGTATTTAAAATTCACTAAATCTTCACGAATAAGTTGTATAAGAATCTGTGAATAAATGGTAAAGCGATTTTTTGTTCGAAACATAGTAAGATCCTTTTTTATTTTGACGTTGATTCTTCACATGTTAATTGGGCAAAAACGTTTGAGAGTGAAAGATTACTATGATAAAGATTTTTAATGTTCTTTGGGGTGTCAAGAGCAAGAATTGATTTTTTGTGGAGAATGCAGACACGATCAGAAAGTTCTTCAGCCTCTTCAAGATTTTGTGTTGTTACGATAATAGTCATACCATTTTTTTTCAAAGATCTGATAAGGTCCCATAAATATTTTTTGACGTGTATATCAAGTCCTGTGGAAAGTTCATCGATAATAAGAACGTCTGGAGCATGCATGAGGGCCCGTGCTATCATGATGCGCTTTACAAATCCGCTAGAAAGATCTTTAGGAAATTCATGAAGTTGTGTATCAAAATCAAGTTGTGTCGCAAGTTCATGTGTGCGATCTAAGGATTCTTTTTTCGTTAGGCCAAAAAAACGTCCAGTAAAGACAAGATTGTTTTGTACAGAGAGAGCACTATTAAAATTTGGAAGGTGCTGACAAAAACTCATTTTATAACGATATGCGGCAAGATCATCATAGATTGACTCGCCTTTATAGAATATATCTCCGGTTGATGGGGGGCACAGGGTTGCAAGAATTGAGGCAATAGTGGTTTTACCACTACCATTAACGCCTAAAAAACAGAAGATTTCTTTTTCTTGAATATCAAAAGAGATGAAATTAAAAACCTGCTTTTCAGGCCCCATTTTTTTCTTATAAGTTTTGCTAATGTTTCTAATAGATAAAACTATATTTGATTGCATAAAACTATCATTCAATATGTTATTTAAACTATTCCCCTTACCACTCTATATACCATAATCTATAAAACGTTGTTTGTACAATGGAGAAACCTTAGAATTTATTCTTATAGAAAATTTTACAGCGCCAGCGTTTTTTGTTGGCGCTGTAAAATACTTAAAAGTGCGATAAAGCCTTTGAAATGCGTGCTGATGCTGGTGGGCGTCCTTTGATGTCTTTGTAGCCAAAAATATGCCGATGTACCGTTTTTGATAGTGCTATTCGAAGGTAATAAAGCCAATAACGAGTATGAAAATCTTCCGAAAGTGTGTGCACGGCAGTATACCCTTTTAAAAATTCATCAGGCATGTGATCTTTAAAAAATGTTCCCCAGAATGCAATGTCAAAAACAGGATCACCTGCCATACAATCTTCCCAATCAATAATGCCGGAAATTGTTTTGCCATCAGTTGAAATAAGATTATGATTTCCTAAATCGCCATGGAGTAAAACAGGGTTCATAATAGTGAGAAGATTTTTGTGTGCGTGAAAAAGAGTAAAGATTTTTGATGCCTCTTGCATTGATATGATTTTATTCTTTTCACACGTTGCGATATGATCCTCTAGCCGTAAAAAAATATAATTGTGCCAGTGAGCGTGAAGCCCTTGTGGCGCGCTGGTGTCTTGAGAGATCGATTGTAGTGAAATAGGTCCAAACCCAGCAAGATCTATGGAGTGAATTTCTGCCACAAGAAAGCCTATGTTTTGTAACAGTTCTGGATCCATATGTTGTGTCTCTTTATTGCAATACATCTCTAAATTATTTCCCGGCAAATACGACAATATTTCAATATCTGTTGGAATAATGTCTCGTGATGTATCAATTGAAATAACCTTTGGAACAGGGATGTCATGTTTTTTTAAAAAAGGATACACCCAGCTATCAATCACAAAATCTGATGCCATGTATAGCGTGGGAAATTTGTTAATACGAACGATGCATTGCTCCGTTTCAGAAAAAGCAATTTTGTACAAAAGATGAAATGTTCCGCCCGGGATGCATTCATGTGAAATGGGGACCTTTTTTAGCGCATAAAGGCAGTATGTTTCGATGAGTGGGTACCAGTGTGCATAATCTTTTGCCTCTGGATTTATTGCCTGATATAAAGACGATGCGTTAAACGTAACATCGGTCTTTGGGTAAAAAATAGTCTTGCGACTTGCGTCTTGTACGACGCTGTTAACAGAAACTTTCATATCCGAATTGCTTCAACATGACTATAGAGGTTGATCTAATTTCTGCTCGTTCATCAGCGCTGAGTTCTTTCATGGTTTGCATATTTGCTTCAGGTGTTGGTATTCGAATGGTTCCCCATGGGTACACAGCCTCAAGCTTTGTGCCGTTGAATGATGGATATTCCATAGTTGGTGAATATGAAAGACCTATTTGTTGCGCTAGATCACTCATGACAGATTTTGGATGTGCAACAAGATCTTCATAGCGAACAATATGAAAATTATTAGGAAACATTTGGCAATAAGTGAGCGCCATGTGTTGCATGATGTTCCATGTCCAAATATATTTTTTAAGTGAAAGAGGAAAAGGGCGTTTTTTTGTGTCAGCGTAGGCTGAATATGGATTACGAACAACATGAATGATAAATGCTTTAGGCATGTCTGCGAATATTTTTTCAGCATCAAGACCAATGACGGGGCTGTATCCAACGAAGAATTTCTCTTGTCCTGTTTTGTTATAATTTTCCCACGCCTCAAATGTTGATGTAAAAAATGCCTCTACAAGATTTTTTCTCGTGCGCTCTTTGCCTTCCATAAAGCTTACAAAAACTTCTTTGCGTCTTGCTTCGTTCATTTGTATGCCAGCATCTTTAAATTTGCTGCGATATGCTGTTCGTAAAAGAGTTTTTAATTCTTCATCATAAAATAATTCATAATCTGTTTCTGCTGATCCTTGTAATGGAAATTCTGGCCAGCAATAGCGAAAAGGTACTAATGATTGAATAAAGTGCGTTGATTGGGATGTGCCAAGTTGTGATTCAAAGGGATAAACAAACAGTTCTGGATGTCCATCAAGAAGTCTATGGGTTGTGTTGCCACCATTTTCATACATGGCAGAAAGCATTATTAAGTTGCATGAAGAACTTTGGTCCATGAAAATCTCCTCTTTAAAGAAAAACATATTTAGTTCTTTTTAAGAATACTGACAAATAAGGAGGAGTCAATTGTTTGCACGTTTTTTTAGTGTGATTTTTTTGAGAAGATAAGTGAGGCAATGATGTTCTTATTGCCTCACTTATCTCCGATTATTTTGCGATGGTTACTAGAGAATCAAGATTCTCATTGCTTAAAAAGACTCTTATGAGAAGTCTCAGAAAATTTTTAGTTGCAATGCTTGGTTCGATTTGTTTTGCGATTATGGCAGCTGGAATTTCTTCGAATTTTCTTGTATTGAGCAAAATAAGATATCGTAGTAGATCTGTGCATTCAGATAAATAAACTTTTTCTTTAGATTCGCTTGATTTTGGAAGCTTATTTTTTAATTCATCGAATTTATGGTTTGAACGTATAAATCTTGCCGCTTTTAGAGCAAAATCATTCATGAATTCTTTAGCATCTTCAAGATCGTCTTCATTTGTATTGGTATGCTCTATTGCAAATTCTTCAAGTTCCTTATCATTAAAAATATTTTTAATGCCATTATCAAATGGGTTTTCAAATGTTATTTTAATTGTTGGATATGTTTTTTTAAAGTTTTTTAAACATTCTATGTAATTAGATGTGTCTTTGTCTTTTTGTACTTGTATTGGTATGTAGGCGGCTGGAATTTTATCGAAAAGCTTTGTATGTAATACAATGAGATATCGTAGTAAATCAACTGTGCTACCTAATCGTATAGTATTATTTTCTTTTTCTGGCTTTTGAAGTAGGTTTATCAAGTCTTCAAATTTGTTTGTTATTATAATGGCTTCTGATGATCGTTCAGCAAATTCTCGTATATTAAAAATCTCAGGATTTGTTGAGATAATTTCTTGTAATTTTTTTGTATCTAAAGCTTGCATAACGTACTCTTCAAAAACATCTTTTTTTATACTAATTGACGGTATTTCTTTATCTTTGTTTTGATCTATAAATTCGTTCAAAATATGAATGCATCGCGCTGCTTGCCAATCGTACATTCTGGGGACACTAATTTCGACAGGAAGCATGTTTTTGTAGTCATCTGTATTCAGCCAAATTAAATATCCTAAAATCCAGTAAGTTTCATTTTTGGTATATTCATTATCAAAGACTTTTTTAAACAGATCATTAATTTTTTCAGAGTAATTTTCTTTTTTAATTGCATTAGCAATAAGTTTTATAAAGCGTTTTATATCGTTATATTGCAGTTTTTTGGTTCGATTAAATTTGTGCTTCATATTATCTTCAATTTTATACCCTTCGTCTTTTGGGTCAAAGATACAATTTTTTATGAGATCAATATTAACGTTTTTAATGATGTTTTTATCGTCGGAAAAATCTTGATATATTTTTTCTAAGCCATTCAATAACGCTGTAGTTATTTCACTATGTGTATCACCCACTTGTTTTCTTGTTATTTCTAGGTTTTTTTTGCTAAATTCACTTTCAATTATTTTTTGTGATTTTTCTTTTAATATACCATCAGGTATATAAGGACTAATAAAATTGATGGCAGCATCTCTTTCACTCGATAGAACGTTAAATTCAGTTGCTGTTTGTAGCTGCTGAGTACGAATTTTTATAATAGCATCAGTATTAAAAGTAAAAATTTTCGTTGAAAGAGATTTATCATATTTATTAAGATTTTTTACCATATGATCTAGGAGTTTCATGGTAAGATTATGTGTGTCTTTATTTTGACTGATAATGGCCCTTGCTATTATTTTGCTGCATTCATCAAGAAGTTTTGTTTGCGAAACAATGTCGTAACTCGTTGGGTTTTGTATAATGTTTTCTAGTAATGTGAAGGCATTTTTTCTAATTTCAGGATCTCTATGATCAAGTGCCTTGGACAGAATACTTAAAAATGCAATTTTATCATTATTGTTCATATTTTCCATACTATCACTAAACATCTTTAAATTATGTGGAATTCTAAAAATATTAGCACCACGGTTTATAACAAATGTTGCAAGTTCTATGTTTCTGTATGGTTCTATTTTTTTAATAAATTCTGACGGACATTTTACGCTATAAAGCACTTGCGTTGCAAATGCCCGTTTATCATTTTCCGAAAAGTATTTGATCATTATATAGGCGAACCTGTTTATTGTTTCTGCAGTATATTCTTGGTTGTTTATGAGTATTTTTGTGAATTTTTCCCAAAGATCTTTTTCTTTTAGAGAAATCGGTTCTTTTTGAGCTATGTCTAACTTTTTTATTATTTGATTCAATGTATTATTTATAATGTCATTGAGGGTTTTGCCAATAGTCATTGAGTACGCTAAGGCCTTTTCAGAATCAATAGCATAATTACTTTCAGGGTCTAGCATTTTTTGCAAAATAAGTAATACTTCTTCGTAATCATCTGGTTTTGTGCTTTTAATCGCCAATTCTATTGCTGCTTCGATTCCTGGATATATACGATCAAATTTTGCATATGTCCTGATATTTTTAATATCTATTTTTAATGCAGGTAGTAACGTTGCCATTACGTTTCTGTAGAAATCTGCTGCTGTACACAATATTCTTATTATTTCTATAATTTTTGCTGTTATTTCTAAATGCTTACCCTTTTCTATGGTCCATGTGGTACTAAAGCCGTCTGTTGTATGCGATGTTGAGGTTGGGATATCAAAAGAGACACCTTTTATTGTACTGAAGTCAGAGCAAAGTTCCCAGCGATTTCCCCAGCCGGCGCCGACCAAACTAAACGTTATAAAGCAAATACCAGTTTTTGTGTTATAGATGAGTTTAATACGCCCACTATGATATCTTTGTGGTAAATTATACGTGAGAACGAGTTGATTATTGCTTAACAATAAGCCAATGCGTGATGGCGTTACGCTTCTCGGCATGTCTTGCTCATCCCTTATCGATATCTCTAGTGTACTAATTTTTTCATTAATTTCTTGAATGTGTTTCGGAAATTCTCTTTTATTTAATCCGTAATTGGACATTAGTTTTGCAATAATTGCAAATAAAGATTGATGGGTCCATATGAAGAATTTTTCATGTGTGTTAATAGCTCCTTTTTGCCTATCCCAATTTATGCTTCCACCAATAACAACTGAAGTTGAATCGAAACCTTCTGCTAGAAGTTGTTCTTTTTCGTTTGTTTTTTTTGCTAGAAATGTTGTAATGAAATTATTTGCCCAATAGTTGACAATATAGCCATAATCTAAGTTTGATAAATATAACCATTTTTGCAAAAGCTTGAGATAATCCTCTAGCATAAGGTGAAAGGTAAAGATTTTATCTCTATTATTGTTTATTTGTTGCTTGAAAAGTTCTTTGTCTCCCTTAACATCATCAAACGATTTTTGTTCGGGAAGGTTTGTGACGACGTATAAATTACTTCCGGTAACCGCTTTAATTGCAGTATCAAATTTGGTGACAATCATTTCCATGACATTTGTTGCTGCAAGCTTACCAAGACGGTTTGTTTTTTCAAAGCCATTCGTAAATTCATCAGAAACGAAATAGGCAAATATATTTTTTTTGAAATCATCCCAAACTTTAATAAATTTTTTTGGATCAGAAAAACCGTCAGTTGAAAACGTTTCAACTTTTTGTTTATAGTCAGCCAAAATTATTAAAAAATCTTTTGAATCAGCAACCTCTTTCAAAAGGTCATCGATATTCTTGCCATCGCTATCAGCAAAGCATGTGTGCAGCCAAAGTTCAAGAAGATTTACGTTGCCAAGAATTTTTAGGGATTTGAAGAAATCGATTTTCTGTTTGTTTTCTGGCTTACTAAATTCTTCTGTAATTTCTCTCATGTTTTTTTTATAAAATGCTTTCTTCAAAATACTAGCGTTAGCGAAGTTAGTTTCGATTTCTTCCAAACGTTTAGATTTTTTTTCGATTTCTTTCCAGCTAAGGCCATTCTCTTCAAGTGCTGATATAAAGATTTCCCATTTTGTTCGCAATTCAGGCGTAAGCGCACTGGTTCCTAAAATACCAAAAATTTTAGTCAGATCTTCTTTTCCGGTTAAATTCTTTGCGCCTTCTTTTCTTTTAGCAGCCTCAGAGAACATGCTCCAGATAGAGTCGCCATATAACCCCTCATGATCTTTATGGTTCTGAAAGAGAAGCGTTTCAAGAATATAAATAGGAAATAAACGCTTGCTCATGTAGTTATCATTATCTTGTTCAATATCTGAATTTCTAAGTATTTGAGTACATATTCGTGAAAAATAAGAGAAAAGTTTTTTAATGCGTGCAAAATCTGTAGATTTTTCTGTTTTTTCAAGTATAAGAAGTCTTGTTAATGGGAGTGTAATATAGGCAATGGCTTTTTTTACATCATCTATCTTTCCGGTTTTGACAATATTGATCTGTTTTCGTAAAAAATCTTCGGTTATTTTGATTTGCTTTTTTTGCTCACTAAGAGGTAATAAAAGAACATTTAAGTTTTTGGCTACATTTACAAATTGCTTGTTTGACACATTTTTATATACAGAAATTCGCTGAGCCATCGGGTAATTAATCCAGCCATCTTTTGCAAAATTGTTGTTGTTACTTTTGAACGTTTCCAGGTCAAAAGATTCTTCACCATTCCATTGGACAATGCGTTGTTGTTGTGTATCGATAAGAATTTTAGCCGCAGAATCTTTAACCCACTGTTCAACATCTGAAAAATTATCTGGAATACAGATAACCGGCTTAAGTTCAGATCGAAAAGCTGTAGCTTCATGCGAGGTTACCGGAGCATTTTCTTCGATTAAAACTGCTTTGATCTTATTTTTATTATTTCGTTCTTGGTATTCTGATAAAGCAGCATTAATTGTTTTTTTGATAACTATTTGATTATTATTGGTAATAAATTTTAGTTCTCCTCCCCCTGAACCAATAGCAGAGCTACGCACAGATGTCATTTCACGTATGATTGTATTATTAAAGTCAAGATACGATGGTGCTGGTTGATCGGGGTTATGAACAATCGGTCGTGCTTGAACTATGTAAATAGTTTCTTTATCTTTTTCTTTAAAAATAACAAATTCGACGTCCATTGGTTTTTTATAAAAAGTTTCTAATTCTGTTGCAAGTTGTTTCATAGCTGCGATTGCATGTGGTTCAAGAACTGGGCGATTTATATATGCAGGATCATTATCTTTTCGATCAAGTTTAAGAGCTTCTTTGGGGGCGATTCTGAACGATTTAGGACGAATGACAGCGTGTTGTTTGTCTTCGCTATCAACAATATATGTATCAACGGGAACTATGCTATTAACAACGCCCTCGTTGTGCCCATAGGCACATTGTATGATAGTGATTCCTGACGTTATTATTTTGCCATTATCATCTGTTTTTTTGTTCTTAGAAAGAGCGCCTTCCGTTTCTTCAGTAAACATAACGCCGCAACGAGGAAGATTGGTATCATCTTTTTCGCCGATCATGCGTTGTATTAAAACAGGTGTAAAGGGTGCTTCTGGAATTGATGTATCACCGGCGCCCAGTCGTTGCGTGAGTGATTTTTCGCTAAAATACGAAGCAATAACAATTTTCATAGCTGTGAGTATTTGATTCGTTTCGGGATCAACGTTTGCTACACTCTCATTGCCTCCGGCGTTTGCCAACTTATCTGTATCCTCTTTTCCTGTGCTTCGTACCATTAATTTTTCGGTCTTGAGATTTTCAGGTATTGATATTTCTTTAATATCTTGAAATAGCTCTTTCAATTCTTGTGTATTGTTTTTGATGAAATCATCAAAGTTTTTATTAATGCTGATTTCGATTGCTTTTGCGTCAGCAAGAAAACCATCGGGGAATTTTTTGCTTGCGATAGACTTTGTCAACCATTCATTGTCTTGTATCGTATACTTTTTAATAAGATTATCCCATTCTTGTGCAAGATCTTTTTTCAATATATTTTTTACAAATATTTGTATATCTATTGAACTAATGCCAAAAAATTGGGGAACATCAAAAGTGTAATCGTTATTCTTTAAGTTTTTGCAAAGATCAGAAAGAAGGGTTAAGTTTGCCGTTTTGTAGCCATAGCCTTGCGTAAGGGCTATTGTATTAAGATCATTTTCGACGTTTGATGCATAAATGCATGTAAAAATGAGACCAAAAACAAACAATAGAGCTCTTGCATAACCTGACCGTTCGAATGGATTCGACTTCGCCCTTTGGGCTACGCTCACCACGAACGGCGCTTTAAATCCGTTCGCCCTGAGTGTAGCGAAGCGAAATCGAACGGGTGCGAACGAGTTATGCAAGAAGTCTAATAAAGATTTTTTTAAACAATACATGACAAGCTCCCTTTTTAAAAAATAAAAAAACAGATATGTCTCATGCTCACATGTTGCCGAAGGCAAAGTCAAGTTGTTTTGAACAAAGCATCAATCGATTGCCAACTTACAAGTGCTTTATGTGTACGTGGTTGATGTGATGAACCTGCAAAAATGATAGATCCTGGAGCGCTTTTTTTATGCGCTAAAGCATCCCAGTAATTGAGGCCATCAAGGAACCGAGGACTAAACGTTCTGCCCGATTTAATTTCGATTGGCATAAGGTTTTGATGATCTTCAATAATGCAATCGACCTCATGCTCTGTTTTATCACGCCAAAAGTACACGCGTGGATCGCTGCCTTTGTTGTAATAATGTTTGAGAATGTCAGCGATAATAAATGATTCAAAAATGTTTCCTCTGTTTGGGTGACTTGCTAAATCTTCTTGTTTAATCTGAAGGAGTGAGCATATAAGTCCAGGATCATAAAAATAAATTTTTGCTGTCTTGACTATGCGTTTTCCGAGGTTTTCATGATATGGGTGTAGGCGGAAAATAATGTAACTTGTTTCTAAAATGCTTAGCCAGCGCTTAACGGTTGCGTCGCTTACGTTGGCATCGTTGCTGAGTGCTGTAAGGTTAATGAGTTGTCCAACACGAGCGGCACATAGTTTAAGAAACGTTTGAAATGTGGTTAAATCTCCAACCTGAGTGAGTTGTCGAACGTCACGTTCAATATATGTTTGCATATAATTTTTATAGAGTTTTTCTGGTGGAATTTTTTTTGAATAAATGGCTGGATAGCATCCCTGGAAAAGCATGGGCTCTATCTCAGGTGGTAGATGGTTGCTTTCTTTGAGTTCTAAAATAGACAATGGCAAAAGAGTGTGGAGCGAAATTCTTCCGGCTAGAGATTGGGTGATGGCCGAATTCATTAAAAAATTTTGCGAGCCGGTTAGAATGAAAAAACCTGGTTTTTGGTCTTGATCAACGATAGTCTGAATGTACGACAAAAGTTCTGGTACGTATTGAAATTCGTCAATGATCATGCCATGGTCATTACGGTTAGCGAGTAGAAAAGTTCGCGGGTCATTTTTTGCTGTTGCTTGTAGATCTAAATCTTCAAGTGAAAGATAGACATGGTTTTTGAATAACTCCCTGGCAAGAGTCGTTTTTCCTGATTGTCGTGGCCCTAAAATGCCAACAACCGGAAAATAACGGGCTCCCTCAAGAATATCCTTAGAAATTTCGCGTTTTATCATCTCCAATCCCCTTTATAAGCTAGTTTATTATATCATTGGACAAATTCTATATGAAATGTCGAATTTGTCCAATGATGATAAAAAATCTGGATTTTACGGCGATTTTGCTACCCCTTAATCACAACGCACGGCTTTAAGCGCGCAACTTTTCTTGCAATCTGCGCCTGATGCACCACCTCAACAACATCATCAACGTTTTTGTATGCTGACGGTGCTTCTTCAGCGAGCCCGGGTAATGATCCTGCTTGAATGTGAATGCCGGCAGAGAGCAACTCTTGTTGTAATTGCCCGCCATGCACTTGGCGTTTTGCTGCTGCGCGTGACATAATGCGTCCAGCCCCATGGCAACAGGAGCTAAAAGAAATAGCAGAACTTTCCGCTGTTCCGGCAAGAACATATGACGCTGTTCCCATGCTTCCAGGAATTAAAACCGGTTGTCCTGTGTATTGAAACTCTTTTGCAAGTTCAGGGTTTCCTGGTCCAAATGATCGCGTAGCGCCTTTACGGTGCATAATAACTTTTTGTTTTTTACCATCAATACTATGTGTTTCAACCTTCGCAATATTATGCGCAACATCATAGACAACATCAAGATCTCCACCAGCAGCACCGAGAATTTTGTTCCAGGAATGACGAACCTTGTGGGTGATATACTGCCTGTTAGCCCACGCGAAATTTGCAGCGGCCGCCATGGCATTAAAATAGTTGGTTCCCTCTGTACTTGAAAAAGGGACGCATGCCAGTTCTCTGTCTGGTATGTTTATCCCATATTTTGGCATAGCAGACATCATTATACGAATATGATCCGTTGCCACTTGATGGCCAAGGCCACGAGAACCTGTGTGCATAAGAACAACAGCTTGCCCTTTCCATAAGCCAAAAGCAGTTGCCGTTTTTTCATCATATATTTCGTCAACAATATCGATTTCTATAAAATGGTTTCCGGCGCCAAGGGTGCCAAGTTGATCTAAACCTCGTTTTTTTGCTGAATCAGAAACAGAATTGGGGGCTGCATTTTCAAGGCATCCATGCGATTCAATGTGTCGTAAATCTTGTTCTGTTGCAAAGCCTTTTTTTTGCATCCATGATGCACCATGACGCAAAACACTGTCCATTTCTTGTGCTGAAAGTTTTAAATCCCCACCTTCGCCAACGCCGGAGGGGATATTTTGATAGATATTAAGAGACAACTTTTCTAATTTTTCTTTTATATCATTAAGTGCAATTTGAGATCGCAATAATCGAACGCCACAATTAATATCGTACCCAATGCCGCCGGGAGAAATTATGCCGTCAGGATATGAGATGGCGGCAACGCCACCAATGGGAAATCCGTAGCCCTCATGAGCATCTGGCATTGCCATTGCGGCCCCAAGGATTCCATGAAGAGTTGCAACGTTGACGAGCTGATCAAGAGAACGGTCTTTAAATACTTCTTCAAGCATACGTTGGGTTGCAAAAATTCGTGCGGGAACAAGCATGTCACTGCGATATGTTTTGGGAATTTCCCAGATGACATCAGAAATTTTTGTAAGAACTTCTGGCGGAATCATACGGATCCTTTCTCTTTATTTTTCAGGAGAATCCTGATTTTTTTTCATATAGCAAAATGTTTGATAGATTAATTCGGACATTTTATTAAAAGCTATTGGCAAATTTTCGTCATTTGAAATACGAAGGTCTTCTGAGCCAAATTCCCTTTGACATGTTAGTGTCAGGCTGGGATACGAATTTCCATGGTATTGTGAAATGTTTGTTATTTCTTTCCATGGTATTAGACGTTCATCTTTATATTTGATGCCGTCTTTTTCTATTGTTATTAATGGATTTTTTTCAACCCAAGGCTTTATGCCTTTATCGTATAATTCGTATAATGCAAAACAATCCATGATCATAAACATTATAACAACTGTTGCAAAAATAAAATCAAGACCGTGTAGGTGCATGCCGTACATAGCAGTACTGGTAGGAAGGGATCCTGCGATTATAATAAAAAGTGGTACAAAAACTGCGGCGATTTCTGGAGTTATATAAATAAATATTTTGCCATTTTTGTATTCAACACGATCTGACTTGATATCTTTTATTAAAGATTGAAAAAAAACATCATCACTGTCAGTTTTTGGTTGCAGGTCTATGGTGATAACAGAATTTTGCTGACTTGTGTTATTATTGCGTAAAGTCTCTTGTGTGTTGGTAGTGGCAGATAAAAGGCAAAAGCTTGTGCAGATAATAAATATGCCAAATAATAGGCGATAGTTCATAAAAATTATTTCTCTTTTTAAAGGTTATTATTTTTATTGTTTGTTAAAACACTGGCGATGACTCTTTTTCTTTCATGTGTAGCAATACTGTGGACATTTTTTAACCTTACCTAAAATGAATTGTTCCGTAGTTTACCACCTCCTTAAAAATGGGTGATGATTTTATTAAAGTTACCCCCGGGGCTAACTTTGAAAAAAATCTGT
>Ga0172367_10005639_pt1 | contig 15048 bp, 10 predicted proteins | sample Lak10m_FD_114542 | JGI IMG/M metagenome (GOLD analysis project Ga0172367, IMG submission 114542) | Freshwater microbial communities from Kabuno Bay, South-Kivu, Congo - kab_022012_10m | ecosystem: Environmental > Aquatic > Freshwater > Lake | place: Democratic Republic of the Congo: South-Kivu... | reverse complement strand
TCTTTCTCCAAATACTAGATACCATTCACTAGACACCGTTCAATCTATTTATGATCAATACCTCGATACCTTCAAGCAAGGTGTCTGCAACCTGATGCGAGTCGAATACGACCCGTATGCCAAGAAATCAATCCCCCGAAAGTACTTCGCGGGAGGGGTGACGACAGGAGATATCGGAAAAGTTTTCCAAGAGACGAAAAATCCTTCTGCTTGTAGCGCTATTATCAACAAGCTAAAACTTGCGACCATTATCCTTATCACGGCAGGGCTTAGTTTATTCAGCGAAAAAGATGTTTTGGCAGATGACGATATTCATATTGGCGTAAAGAGCATCCCTGAAATGTCCCTTGAGCCGATCCCTGCATTTGTTCAGGAAGAAGCTCGTCGTTCTGATTTTAACGCTGAAAAGTTCTTTGGCAGCGTCAATATTCCTTCGGATCCGCTATTGCTTATTAATGACGAAGGAGAGATAGAGCCTGTAAAAAAAGAATTTATTGTTCAGTCCAAACATATGACCGTTGAGGGTAGGCAAGTCAATGTCATCTTTTCTAAGGAGGACAAAGGAAGGCTTGGGGAAACAGCTGGCCAAACAATCCATGTTTACCTGGGGTCTATTCTTCGAAATACAAAAAAAGCCATTGATTCCATTTTTAAGAAAAATAGTTTCTTGGGTGCTATTGATGAGAACGGAGAGTTGTCTTCGTTGCCCCGCCAAGAAGCTCATCTTAAATTGTCAAAAGATTTTACGCGACTCGTGTTGATCCATGAGCTAACGCATCAAAGGCGTTTTATCGAGGACTTCAGCGATGCGCAAGCAGATCAGCTAGAGTCGCTGTTTCGCTACCATAAAGTACCAAGATCCGATGGGGTCGGGGTCGCGCTTGAACTGGAAGCTTATCTCTCGATGTTGTGCTCTGGAGATATGGCAAAATTAATTTTTGCCAAAATGATTTTTATGGAATCTAGCGCCAAAAAGAGATCTCGAGAATACTATGTTTCCAGGGTCATTTCTCGAGAGCTTTTGGGCGATCTTGGTTATCGGGCATTTGTGAGAAAGAACCACCCAGAGAAAATGCCTGGCTTTAGAACACAAAGCATTTATTATGACCTCGATATTTTAAAAGAGTTTTTCGCGTCGTTAAGCGATGAAGACATCATCTCTGCCGCCGAGGATCTTTATCAGAAGATCTTTCTCCAGGACCCGATCAAGGACATCCCTTCTGTGGACACGCCCGTTAAGGATTATATTGAGGCCAATGCAGAAACCTTAGGCGCCTCTTCGTCGCTGACCTTGGAAGAGCGCAAGGATATCGCCGCGTTGAAAGAATTTTTTAAGGGAAAGAAAGTTTATGGGCTTAGCGAAGGTGCGCAGGATTATGAGATCTTTTTGGGAACTGACATGGATTCTATGGATGGCGCCGAACATCATATCAGCGTCTATCTTGTGGATCCTCAGGGGCGCAGGTCGGAAAATAGTTTATTCCTTGGTGAAATCTTTCCTCGCACAAAAGAGCTATACATTGACACCTGGAACCCCTTAGCACCGGGAATGCTTTTTGAAAGCGTAGATAAAAATAGGGATCCCTCAGAGGACAAGACATATGAAGACCTGTCATCGACGCTTGCGACAGTGCAAGTCTTGAAAATGCTTAGTCAGGCGTTGCCCGGGTTTAAAGTTCAGGGCATACTTCATCAGCTTCAGATAGCGGATCAGAATACGGGCTTTGAGATATTCCTTGATGAAAAGACCGGGTTCTTTAAGAAATTAAAAGATAGTGGCCTTGGCCATTACTGGATCTTAGAAAATCCTCAAGAAGACGCGCATAAGATCAGGATCGATAAAAGCGACACAATAATCACACCTAGCCAGCTTGTTAGTTGGGGGTTCTTCAATGAGCCTCAGGCTGCATCTATTTTTGAAGATGTTAGCTTTTTCTGGTTAAAAAATGGCCAGAAAGTATCTCAAGGATTTAGTGCGGCTCTGCAGCATCTGATGCGTTACTATGCTGATGCCGACTTGGAATCTAGTCTCGCCGATGAACTGGCAGGGATCGACGTAGGAGATTCCTTGCTCGCAGGTTATGGCAGCATTATAGATTTTGGGGAATTTTATTTTGAGGCTCAATTCCCGAAAAAGGTGCAGGAGGCGTTGCCTGGGACCGGTGCTTCAGCGTCCCCTTTGACACGCCTGGATGCAGTACAATCTGTTGTTCGTGGCCTTGAGAAATTAATCCCGATCTCTCTGAATGCTGTTCAATTAAAATTCTTAGCGAACAACAAGAAAGTGATCGTTGTACCCTATGAGCATCTTTTTGATCCAAATTATCAAGATGGATTTCTACCTTATTTTGGAGAAGATGTTTTTCGTGTTGAGCTTGTTGTTGACGGGCATTCTTTATTCTTTGTCCGTAAAGATGCTGATAGTGTGGACATTTATCACGGATGGACACAGCAAGGCTACAGCGAATATTTCCAGAGATATGTGGCGGATAACATCGAAGATTTTATTTATAATGTGTATAGTGATAGTAAGATCGCGAATGTTGAGGTTTTGCCGCCCACACCGAAAGAACAATTTGCTTGTTTTTTTGATCTTACCTTGCTCGATGGCGGTCCTCATCAAGATCATTCATTTGCTTCGTTATATTTTTCGATCGACAATGAAGGCAAGGCGCGTGTTACCTTCGCGTTTGGAACTCAGGAGAGGATCCTGACGAACAGCGAAGATCTTTTCCGTGGGCTTATCCCGGGAATAAAAAATGCATGGAGCAAAAATCCGATCTTAAAAGGGTCGGGATCAAGCAGCGCCTTGGCCTCAAGCCCAGGGGCTGTTGACAGCAGGGAGCCCTCAGCGAAGCCTTTGGCCATGAGCGCTAGAGACGGCCTCAATGTTCTTATCGATGATATCAAAAAGATCTCTCAGCGAAAGAAAAGTATCTTGGTCGCTGTAAGCGGCGACGCCGGCGTTGGAAAAGGTGTTTTTTGTAATAGGCTGGCTCAAAAGATATCCGGCGTACGGCTTGTTTCGGCAGACGATCATATTAAACAGCGAAGACCAACGGCGTACGAGAGTCCTTCGGTAGGTAGCAAATTCCGTCGTTATTTTGATTATCAAGAGATCGCCCAGGACGTGTCACAGAAAATGCTTGAAGGTGGTGTCGTTATTGTGGAAGGTTTTGAGATCTCTGAAGTTAAGGACACCCTGAAAGCGCACAAAGAGCTAGAGGCGCTTCTCAATCCCGAAAAGATTTTTGATGTTCATGTTCAGCTTGTCGCTGATACCGAACAAACGAGATTTCAAAATTTAAAAGAGCGTGAATTTTGGAACCGTCATGATCGATTTATCCAGGGTGTTGCTGAAGGGTCCCAAGAAAATTTTTATCGCAGGGGTCAACCGGACTACATTTTTAATAACAGTCTTGAAGACCGTATCACTTTGACCCCTGAAGAAGAGGATGATCTCCGGTCAAAAAGAAAAGTTTTTAAAGCTGAACAAGAGCAGGGTAATGAACTCCTCAGGGCTGTTGAAGAGAGTCTTTGGGCTATTGTTCAAGAACATAAGAACTACGCCGAGCAGCCAATGCTGCGAAATATGATTAAGGATCTGCAGGGTCTTTTAGTTGAGGGCACGCTTGATCCTGATGATCGAGCTATTGTCTTAAGCCAAGCGAGAAGCCTGGTAAAAAATTATCATGTCTTTGAAGATCAGGTCCGTGATGTATGGGTTGGGGCACAAGCTATTGACCTGCTAACAAAAGTCCATGATCTCCAAGATGTCCAATTATTTTTGATCATTGCAAAAGATCATGAGGCTGATATCGGCGGAATGAGAAGGGAGGCCATCGCGGCCCTTGGCCGATATCCCTACAGCAAGGAGTTGGAGGATATTTTACAGGGTGTCATAGACGACCCTAACGAGCTTTCTTTTACGCGCAGAGAGGCTGAGGATGCCTTAAAGGATCTTTTAGCTTTTGGTGCATCTAGCCCGCAAGTCCAGATGCAGCAAGATCCAGGGGCGGCTTCTCCGGTTGTTTTGACTCGATCGGGGGTAAAAATCTATACTGACGCGCAAGGTCATCGACGTATTGATATGACGACGGTTAAAGATGAGGAACTCAAAGACTTTTTGGCGGGCATTGATCAGCCGGATCTGGCGGGCAAGGTTGTTGTTTACGGTAGGGCCGTAAGAGATCTTTTGTTCGGTTCTTCGGTACGGGATATCGATTATTTCTTAACGACGGATATGACGGAAGAAGGCTTTCGCGAAAAAGTCCTTCCGCAATTGCAGGCAACAACCATTCTAAAAAAACATAATATGGGCGAGCGTATCCGCAGTCTCAATGATATTGCTTTTCGTTTTGGACGCACAGAGCTTTCGGTCAATAAAATGTTCCTTTATTTTGATGATGCGTCGTCTGATCCGGTTTTGGCAGACCCGCAAGATGGCCTGAAAGATCTCATCAGCCAAACAGCACAGATCACCAATGATAGCGATGAACGCGAAACACAAGAAAAATTCTCGCGCATTATGGAGAAGGTCATCCGCTTTGGCCTTATTCCTGACGGAAGAGCCGAGCGCATTCTCAGAGATTGCATTTTGCATTACAAAGGGCAATTAATGGATTTTCCTGTTTTTAATGTTTATAAAGCTTGGGATGGGATTGTCCATCGTGGCGTGAACGAGGCAGATGTTAAGATCCTTTGGGATGCGCTCGTTGGCTGGCAGGATTCTTATGCTAAAGACATGGCGGCTGATAGGCCTCAGGGTTTGAACGATGGAGAAGGTGATCTATTTTTGGCATTAGGCTTTAAAGATCTGGATGGATTACGACGACATCTTGAGAACACCATATCCCTAAGAAAAAGTTCAGCATCATCGCCTAGTCAGAATTTTCAGGAATATATAAAAAGTGTTAAACCCCTCATCCTCACGGCAAGCGAAATATTTTCAGACGGCTATGATCGCGTTCTCGCGGAGAAGATCAGGAAATTTATTCAGGCATTATCCCTTGAAAGTTTTCAAGAAGATGAGCAAGAAGTAGAAGAAACCCTTGAGTTTATTATCGAAGAGCTTGTCGCCAATAGCATTGATTCCATCCTTGGCGTTCATGATGATTCTCTTTCTGTTCCCCAAGAAGTTTTGGACAAGAAAAGAGCTCAGGAGCACAAGATCATACTTTCTGCTGAGGTTGATGATCAGAGCCTTTTGATAAAGATTTCTGATTCGGGCCTTGGGGTTTATAGTCAGAATAAAGATAAGGCGGGGAAGGGTGATCAGAAATATAAAGGTTCTTATGGTGAGGCCCTTGCCATGTCCCAAAGATATGTGAGCGAATTATTCGACGATGCGGAAATTGTCCTTGCCCTTGGAGGTGAAAAGGATCGGCCTGTTGAAGACGGAAGCATTGTGACGATCCGCATCCCTTGGGCAAGTATTGTTGGATTTGATGAACCTTCATTGAAAGGCCAGGCTCCAGGACAGCAAGATCTGCTAGCGACTCCCTTTAGGAATATATCGACGATCGGTTTTAAGAATTTGAACAAAGATTATGCTCAAAAGATCCTCAAAGATCCAGGACAGTATCTTTTGAAATACCAGAAAGATGGCGTACCTGAGGAGGTATTTAAAGCTTGGGATCCTTTAACCTTGGCATTAATGTTTAATGTTGTTTGGGTAAGGGACCAAGTAACTGGCAAGGGCCGATATGTGTTGGCTGTAACGGAAGTCGGGCCTGAGAGCCGCAAGCTGGATACTTGGACCATCACAGATGGTCAAGGTCATTATATCCCGATGAAGCAGCAGAAATGGGCGACATGGGGCAGCAGTGAGTTTAATTCTAACGATTATGACACCTATGCATCGGGAACTTATGCTTTCTTCGAGGATCAGCAAGTAGAGCCCATTACGGTAAAAGGTGCGCTTATCTGTGAGCACGAGGGAGATGCCTCTGGATGGATCGAGCCGCCTTTGACATCGCGGATTGTTCCAGAAAAAGGGTCGGAGAGAAGAGAGAAACTTGGCGGCATTGATTTTAATGCTGAAAATATGAACGTCAGATCAGCAGGGGACAAAATGAATTTTACGTTACCGGCGAATGCTGATATTGAACATTTAAGGAATATTCATGGCCTCAAGCCAGTGATCATCAACGTCCAGCCATTCCAAGATCTTCCATCCTTTCTAGGGCTGTCGGAAGGCTCTCAAGCCCAAGAGCTAAGCTCGCTGTAATCTATTATTAAAAATGTTGATTTCTTGTTGAGAAGAGACTGTTTTTTTGTTATTTTAATATTGAACTCTCTAGGTAGAGAGTTAAGCGTAAATCTATGAGACACATATATTTATTAAAAGACCTTGCTCAGGCAACAGGATATTCAACATACACGTTGAAATACTATCTTCAGCTTGGACTTTTTAAAGAGATCGGGCGCAGTCCGTTGACTAATTTTCGGTATTTTGACGACGATACAGCAGAATCGCTTAAAGGGATCCGTAAGATGCAAAACAGTGGCCTAACGCTCAAGGAAATTAAGGCAAAGGTTAATCCATGAGCTATTATCAGGCGATACACCTTAATAAAGAACCTTTTTCAACGAGCCCTGACCCAGAATTTTTTTATCATTCGCGGGAGCACACTACGGCCTTGAAGCGCTTGGAGATCGCGGTACGCTTGAAGCGCGGCTTGAGCATTGTCTTAGGCGATGTAGGAGCTGGCAAGACAACATTATCGCGAGCTCTTTTACAATCCTTTAACGGCGAGGAAGAGCATTATATTTTTCACATGATCCTCGACCCGGATTTTAAGAGCGAATATCAATTTTTAGCACATCTCACGAAGATGTTTGGCGTCAGTCCTTTTTTGCGCTCGTCGATGGACCATCGCGAAACGATCGAGCGGTATCTTTTCCAAAAAGGGGTCGATGAAGGCAAAACGATCGTCCTTCTTATTGACGAGGCACAAAAACTTTCTTTGCCATTCATTGAGATCTTGCGAACGTTGCTTAATTACGAAACAAATGAATATAAATTGCTGCAGCTGATCATTTTGGGCCAGATGGAATTGTTGCCGCGGATCAAAAAGGTCAAGAATTTTATGGATCGTGTGGCGTTAAAATATATTATTAATCCACTCGATGAGAATGAAACAGCGGAAATGATACGGTTTCGTCTAGGAAGAGCAGGCGCCAGCGGACAAAAAGAGATCTTTACTTTTGAGGCGATCAGAAAGATCTATGAAGTGACGCAAGGGTATCCGCGCAAAGTTACCTTACTATGCCATAATGCCTTGGAGCGGGTGGTCATGGACGGGAGAGAAGTTGTAACGGCGGAGCTTGTTGAGGGGCTTGTTGAGGAAGAAAAAAGGTGGCGGGCATGATGAAAAGTCATCTTCCTGAAGAAAAACTTTTGCGACTCATCCGAGAAAAGCCCGCAAGCAGATCAGTTCCGGCGATAGCCAAAACTTCCTTAAGGCCTGCGCGCGCCGACGGCAAATTTTTTATAGGACTCTTTTATGGAATATTGATCCTTATTTTGGCGGGGCTTGTGTCTTTTTTAGCTTATCGCATCTTTGCTGAGCCGCAACCTGCACACCGCCTCTTGACTCAAGCAGAAGAGAAATCTTTGGAAGATCCAGATGCGCTGCCTGTGCTCGCAAAAGAAATTTTACCGTTCGATCATTACCAGGAACAGTTAACCAAAAGGGATCTTTTTGAAAGACCTTTGGCTCAGGTCGCTGCCAACGCAAGCGTTGATCTGACAAAACGTTATAAGCTCGTCGGGATCGTCTTAGGAGATGTCCCTGAGGCTATTGTTGAGGATCTGACGAACAAGACGACCATGTTCGTCCGTGAAGGAGAGCGATTAGAATCTGTTCAGGTTAAAACGATAGAAGAAGGCCGCATTGTTTTTTTACAAGAGGGTTTAGAGATCGAGCTTAAGCAATAGAGCAGGAAAAAGAATATTTCTGAAAAAGAATTTGATATAATACCCCTAAACTTTTAAAGGAGTTGCCCATGAAGGCAAAACAATTCTTTGTCATAAGCATTATGATCGGTTTTATCTTTGCCATGGGAATGCGATCGGCTGTCAGGGCGCAGGAGAGCGTGACGGCTCCCGCTGATGAGATCCAAAGCGCTCTGGATAGCTACGAGAAAAGTGCGGTCTTGCAGGAAGGCCCTAGGGTTATCGCACCCATTGATCAAAATGTTGTTAGCGCCTTAGATATTCCAGCAAGCGACAGCCCTGTTCTCGATCCAGCCCAGCCGTCCCAATCCTCAGCCTCGACGCCTCCAGAGCAATCGACATCGCTGATGATGGATGTCTTAGAGCTTAAGGATATGGATATCGGTGATGTCTTGAAACTCATTTCAAAAAAGAGCGGGTTGAATATTGTTTCCGGCCGGGATGTCGTTGGCAAGGTCACTATTTACCTAAAAAATGTCGATGTGCGCGACGCTCTGCGGATCATTCTCGAGTCAAACAATTTAGCGTATATTGAGGAAAACAGCATTATCAAGATCATTCCGGGTGCCGAGTATGAAAAGATCTATGGCTATAAGTTTGGGCAGGACTTGGCAACAAAGATCATTCCCCTTAAATATGTCAAGACGCCCGAGGTGGTGGCCGTTTTAGATCAACTCAAGAGTCAGTCCGGAAAGATCTCATCGGATGCGGTTTCCAACACGGTTATCTTGGTTGATCGATTGGACAAAATCGTTCTCATGGAAGACATGATCCAGCGCATGGATATTCCGGTGGTAACGCGTGCTTTTGAGATCCGTTATTCAAAGGCAGAGGACGTCGCGAAAAAGATCGAAAGTTTTTTATCAAAGAATATTGGCAAGGTTGAATATGACGGGCGGTCAAGCAAGGTCTTGGTCACGGACACGGAAGAAAAGCTAGGCCAGATCGCAAAAATGATCCAGACCTTTGACACGAAGCATCCTGAAGTCTTGATCGAAGCAAAGATCGTGCAGGTCAACCTCAATGACCAATACAAGCTTGGCGTTGACTGGGAGGCGATCGTTTCAGATTTTCATAGCCTTGACCTTGCCAGCCAGTTTGACATTCTATCGAGCACGGATAAGCGCGGTAAGTTAAGTATCGGCACGCTTTCAGGTGATGATTACACTGTTCTGATCGAAGCTTTGCAAACTGTTGGTGATACGAATATTCTGTCTAATCCACGCATTACTGTGATCAACAATGAAGAAGCAAAGATCTTAGTCGGCTCCAGCGAACCGTATGTGACCACGCAAACCACCACAACGTCTTCGGGGCCCTCTACAACAGCTGAAACGGTTAATTTTATCGAAGTTGGCGTTAAGCTTTATGTGACCCCTGTCATCCATGGCGATGGCTATGTGACGATGAAGATCCGGCCCGAAGTGAGTGCGCGCACAGATTATTTAACAACAAGCACGAACAATAAGATCCCGATCGTCGAAACATCTCAGGCTGAAACAACGGTCATGGTAAAGGATGGTATCACCATTGTTATTGGCGGTTTGATCAAGGAGCAAGACAGCAAGACGATCAATAAGGTTCCGCTACTGGGGGATATTCCAGTGCTCGGACGGGTTTTTCGTAATGAAGACAAGGAAAAAACAAAGACGGAGATCATCATTTTCTTGACGCCTACCATCGTGACCGGAGATAAGCCCTCCACGGAAAAAGTTTCTGCTAGGCCAGAAAAAAAGAAATAATATGACCTTTTTATCACGACGGATATTGTTTGGGGTTAGCCTTATTGGGATGGCATGTCTATTCTTGCCCGGATGTGCGACGGCACCCATATCCACGGGATCCGGCATAGAGCAGGATGTCGTCCTTAAGGATCTGTGCGTTCGCTATGGCATCAGCTGTATCATTGATAGTAATAGCCAGGTCATTACGATCCAGCGTGATAATATTCAGGCCAAGGCGATGGTAGGAAGTGACGTTGTTATGGTCGATAAGGATAAATTGACCTTGAGCAGCCCTGTGCGGCTAAGCCGCGGCGTTGTGTATGTTCCTGCAGATTTTAAGATGAAGGTCATTTCGCCAATCTTCAAGAGATCACCTTCAGCCCTTGGTGCGTATAAGATCCTTATTGACGCTGGTCATGGGGCTCATGATCCTGGCGGCATCGGAAGTTTGGGAACAAAAGAAAAAGATGTTGTGCTGGATATTGCCAAGCGTCTACGAGAAAGCTTGGAGGAGAAAGGTTTTGTTGTTGAAATGACGCGTGAAACAGATAAGTTCCTTGAGCTGGAAGAACGAGCTGCTTTGGCCAATCAAAAAGGTATTGGCGTGTTTGTTAGTATTCATGCGAACATTGCCAAATCAAGAAAAGTTAAAGGCTTGGAAGTGTATTCTTTGCGTACGTTGGACGCGAAGGAAAATAAAGAGGCCGTTGATCTAGAAAAATATCGTCACGCATTTTCAGAGTATCAAATGAAAAAGAGCGATCCCGCGCTTAAAAGAACGCTCATTGACATGTTGCGTGATTATAAAGATTCTCATTCTGACCACCTGGCGCGTTGTTTGTCGCGTGAAGTATCTTCAGCGCTGGGTGGCAGTCATCGCGGAGATAAGCAAGCAGGATTTTATGTTTTAAAATATACGCTTGTTCCGTCGGTCTTGATCGAGGTTGGTTTTTTGTCGAATCGGGTCGAAGAAAAGAACCTGCAGTCAGGCGCCTATCGGCAAAAGATCGCTGATGGCATTGCCGAAAGTTTATCGCGTTATGTGCGAACGCATGTAGAATAAGGAAGATAAAAGATGTTAAAAAGGAATTTTCCGATAGGAGTTTTTGATTCTGGGCTTGGCGGCCTCACGGTCGTCAAAGAGCTTATGCGACAGTTGCCGTCGGAGGATGTTGTTTATTTTGGGGATACGGCACGCGTTCCTTATGGAACAAAGTCAAAAGAGGCGATCGTGCGTTTTTCGCATGAAAATGTCCGGTTTTTGTTAAAGCATAAGGTGAAGATGATCGTTGTGGCGTGTAATTCTTCATCGAGTTTTGCCTTGAAAAGCCTTAGGGCTTCTTACGGATTGCCGATCGTTGGGGTTATCGTTCCAGGTGCTTGTAAGGCTGTACGGATGACAACAAAAAAGATCGTTGGCGTCATCGCGACATCCGCCACTATCCACAGCGGGCAGTATGCCAAAACTATTAAAGAGATCGACAAGAAGATCAAAGTTGTCAATCAGCCTTGCCCTTTGTTCGTTCCTTTGGCTGAGGAAGGTTGGTACGATAATTTGGTCGCCGAAGAAACCGCCAAGAAGTATTTGCAATCCATTGTCCGTTCTAAAGCAGATGTTGTTATTTTAGGCTGTACGCATTATCCGTTGCTGCGGGATGTTATCCAGAAGGCTGTCGGGCCTCGGGTTTGCTTGATCAATTCTGCCAAGGAAGTCGCGGAGGACGTGAAAGAGCTTTTGCAAAAGATGAATTTAGAAAATGATAAATCTCATCGCGCACGACATCAATTTTTCGTTAGTGATAAACCACAGCATTTTAAAGCATTGGCCAAACGTTTTTTAGGCCGCAGTATTGAGAACGTAAAAAAGGTATAATCTATGTATGAGCTGACCGTCAAAGGAGAATTTGCCGCTTCGCATTCTTTACGCGATTATGAAGGCAAGTGCAAGAACCTTCATGGGCACACCTGGCATGTCGACGTCGTTGTTGCTGGAGAAAAGCTAAACAAGACAGGGATGCTTGTTGACTTTAAAGAGATCAAGGGGGCATTGAACACTTTGCTGGAAGAGCTTGATCACGCTCATTTGAATGACCTTGTTTACTTTCAGGCCGTTAATCCTACCTCAGAAAATATTGCCAAATATTTCTTCGATTCCCTCAAGACAGAACTCAAGACGGTTGTCCTGCAGCGCGTTACCGTCTGGGAGTCCGAAAAAGCCAATGCCGCTTATTATGAAAAAACGAAATAAAAAGGCTGTTGTTCTTTTGTCCGGAGGGTTGGACTCGACAACAACACTTTATGTGGCCAAGCACCAAGGCTATCACGTGACAGCACTCATTTTTTCTTATGGCCAGCGTCATCGCAAAGAGGTTTTATGCGCTAAGCGCATCGCGCGGTTAGCGTGCTGTGATTATCATCTTGTCGATATGAATTTTCCCTGGAAAGGCTCATCACTGCTGGATCGAAGCCAGAAAATTCCCGAACGACGTTCTTTGCCAGCGATGTCTCGCGGCATTCCATCGACCTATGTACCGTCGAGGAATATCATTTTTTTAAGTTATGCCTCATCGCTCGCGGAAGCCATTGGTGCGGAAGCGATCTTTTTAGGAGCGAATGCCTTAGATTATTCCGGTTATCCAGACTGCCGTCCGCAGTTTTTTAAAGCTTTTGCTCGGGTTGTTATGGTCGCGACTAAAGCGGGTGTCGAAGGGTGCCCGGTTAGAATTCACACGCCGCTTTTACGTAAAACCAAAGAACAGATCATTCGCTTAGGAAGAAAGCTCGCCGTCCCGTATCACCTTACCTGGTCTTGCTATGAAGGCAAGGCCAAGCCTTGCGGTGTTTGTGATAGCTGCTTGCTGCGCCGTAAAGGCTTTAACGCGCTGAAGATCAAAGATCCTGCCTTATGCTAGATGCTAAGATAAGTGAGATTTTTTTCTCGATCCAGGGGGAAGGAAAGTATGTCGGCCGGCCACAAGTCTTTATTCGGTTTTTTGGATGTCGTTTAGGATGCCGGATGTGCGACACGCCGCAAGGCCGAAAAGCTTTTTATGGCTTTAAGAGATATTCCCCCAAACAGCTTTTAAAAAAAATTTCTCGCTTTAAAAAAGCTCACTCCGTGAGTATCACCGGCGGAGAGCCGTTAGAACAAAAAGATTTTTTAAAAGAATTCTTGCCGCTTTTGAGGCGGAAGAATGTGAAAATATATTTGGAAACGAACGGGATTTTGTTTCAAGAGCTGAAGGAAATCATACGTTTTGTTGATATTGTCGCCATGGACATCAAGATCCCGAGCACTACAGGACAAAAATCCTTCTGGAAAGAGCATGAGCAATTTTTACGCGTTGCGCGCGCCAAGGATGTTTTTGTTAAGGTAGTTGTGGGGCCTAAAACGCGGCTTAGCGAGATTGCACGTGCGGCAAAACTTGCATCTGGCGTCAATCGTGATATAGTATTTATCCTGCAACCGCAGTATAGCAGGGGAAATCAGGAAATTTTACAGCGGTGTCTTGCTGCTCAACGAAAGGCAGCTGGTTTTTTATCCGATGTGCGTCTTGTTCCTCAGCTGCATAAATTTTTAAGAGTGCGATGACCATGCCCAGAAAAACATACGAACATCTTCAAGAGACTATCCGCCACCTTCAAACACCCAAGATCGATGTGTGGGATAATAAATATGCGGACCGGGAGTACGTTATTGATCTGTCGACGGACGAATTTACATGTATTTGCCCTAAGACCGGTTTGCCGGATTTTGCGACCATTAACGTACACTATAAGCCTGGAAAAAAATGCTTAGAGTTAAAGTCTTTTAAGTATTATTTGATGTTCTATCGGGATATCGGCATCTTTCATGAGCATTTAACAAATAAGATCTTAGACGATATCGTCAAAGCTTGTCAGCCGCGTTGGGCCAAGGTAGAGGTCGTGATGAAGCCTCGCGGCGGCATTCAAACCGTTGTGACTGCCGAATATCCTTAGATCTGCCTAGAACAAAAGGAGCTTTCATGCCACGAAATCATGGCCGTAAAAATAATGAGCTTCGTCCTATCAAGATCACGCGTCATTATTTAAAATATGCCCCCGCATCTTGCTTGATCGAGTTTGGCAATACCAAGGTGATCTGTAGCGCCATTTTAGAAGACATGGTTCCCCTTTTTGTGAAGGGGACGGGGACGGGATGGCTTACCGCGGAATACGGCATGTTGCCGTGCTCTTGTCCGGAGCGTATCGCGCGCAATAAAACTTCTGGGCGTACATTTGAGATCCAGCGGTTGATCGGCCGGTCCTTGCGCAGCGTCATTGATTTTCAGGTTTTGGGTGAAAAGACGATCAAGATCGATTGCGATGTTGTGCAAGGGGATGGGGGAACGCGCACGGCGTCGGTAACGGGTGGCTATGTGGCGGTTGTTGATCTTTTAAAGAATTTTCAAGCGCAATCAAAAAACGTTCAGCCTGTGATCAAGGATATGGTTGCCGCCGTTAGCGTTGGACTTATTTCTGGCGAGCTACGGCTTGACTTGGAATTTAGCGAGGATTCAAAAGCAGATATGGATATGAACATTGTGATGCGAGCAAGCGGTGATTTTATCGAGATTCAAGGAACAGCAGAAGGATTACCTTTTTCCCGGGAACAAATGAATGCGGCTGTAGACCTAGCTAAGAGTGGCATTGAAGAGATCTTTGATGTTCAGCGAAAAGCCTTAGGAGAATAAAAGTTAAGGATAGAAAAAAGTTATGGGCCTTTTCTCGTTAACGAGAAAAGGCCCCTTTTATTCTTATTTGCTATTAATTAAGCGTTAATGGTTAACTCTGGGTCATCTATTTCTATGTTCGTTTCGTAGATATAATCAAGCGGGTTAATAAAATTTTCTAGCTCACTTAACGTCCTTCCTTTATCTACGACACAAAGAAGGATCTTTGTGTATTCGGGAACGCGGCCATCCGCGTAGGTGTAGATATGGTAGGATCCGTCAATGCTGATCGCAGCTTCTGCCAAGACATGCCCGTTGGGTGTGCGGATTTGTACGATCTTACCCGTCAAGACACTTTCATCATGGTTCTTCTTCAAGACCTTCCCAACAAAGAATAAAGGCCTTTCGCAAAAACTCCAGGCTAGTTGAAGATAGATGCCTCCCAGATCATAGACATTCCGACAAGGAGAGAGCAAAAAGCTTTCGCTGCCAAAGAAAATTGGAAAAGGCTTCCCGTGCACAGAAGGCGTGGAATAAACACAGATCCTCACACCGACATCTTGGCCTCGAAAAGATAACGGAATTTTTTGTGAGAAATAGAAATGGCCATTAGATGCTGTAAAAGTTTTTCCGAGATTGAGCAGGGTTTCACCGTTAACCCCGTGAACGA
>Ga0172367_10005638_pt1 | contig 15051 bp, 10 predicted proteins | sample Lak10m_FD_114542 | JGI IMG/M metagenome (GOLD analysis project Ga0172367, IMG submission 114542) | Freshwater microbial communities from Kabuno Bay, South-Kivu, Congo - kab_022012_10m | ecosystem: Environmental > Aquatic > Freshwater > Lake | place: Democratic Republic of the Congo: South-Kivu... | reverse complement strand
GTATGCAGTGAATGCAATCACTAGTGCGAAGGATATCATCTATGCAGGAACAAAAGGTGGTATATTTTCTTATGATACCAAAAATGAGTCCATGGACTATTGGCGTGTAAGTGATTCAACCTTACTCACTTCCACCATCACGGCAATCGCTTATGATTCTTCTATGCATAGTCTATGGGCTGGTGCTGAAAATGGCGCAATTGTCATTTTTGATATTCAGAATAAATCTTGGACAAGCATCACCGCTATACTCACAGCTCAACCGCAAGGTATTGCTTCAAAACGGATTCGCACATTCGCATTTCATAAAGGCATAACCTATTGCGCTGGTGATTTTGGCATCATGAAATTCCAAGGGACCATTCCCGGTGATTGGATCAAATTCATCGGAACAATTCCAAGTGGAACATCCATCGGGAGTTTGGCAATTCTTCAAGACACATTATGGGTAGGTACAGAGAAAGGTCTGGCAAAGGCAAGTATCAATGCAACATTGCAGGAAATCACTGCATGGAAAATACTCAATACCCAAACAATCTATGACATGATTTCCGATGATAATGCAATCCTCTTCGCGGAATATGATGCACTCAAACGCATTCGTTCCGGAGCTATTGAAACATTGAATATCGGTTTCGCATCTCAATTGAATCAAATCTCAGTCCATAATGGCATCCTCTATTATGGCAATCCAAATGGAATCTTCCAATATCCTTCAAATGCCCTGCTACCCGGCTTACCTGCAATCATCAATAATGGATTTCATCATTTGGAAAATGGCTCCATTGCAGTGATCCAGAATACAGGAGGAATCGGTTATCTCAGTAATGGGAATTATCGTGCAATTCTTCCAAATACTCCTGCCGGTAGTAAATATGGGTCTCTTGCAGTGGACAATGCCTCCAATCTATGGGTGAATATGGATGAAGGATATGTGGGAGTCCTCAACAGAAATGATTGGAAGAATTTCAATAGAACTCAAGTGTTCGGAGCCAAAGCAATCGGCAATACTCGATTCAATGCATTACAAGCCATGAGCAATGGTACCATGTGGATCGGAAGCTTTGGTAATGGCTTTGCTATCGGTTCGGCTGAAAGTAATGAAGTCAAATTCACGCAGATGGATGATGATGCTCGCAAGAATCTGGCAATCAATGCCGGAGACTATACCGTATCCGGTAAAGTAACCGAAGAAAGAGATGGATCGGTGTGGATTCCACGCCTCACCACAGGCAATGATGGCGCTTTGATCGTAAAGAAAAATATTGATGGAACCTATAGTCCATATCAGGGAAGCATCTCCGGAAAGAAATTCACGATTGCTGAAATAGATAATAATAAAACTATCTGGCTCGGTGCTCCTTCATCAAATACAGGTGATGGAAATGTCTATTATTTCAATCAAAAAAATACACCGAATGATGAATCAGATGATATTCGAGGACCACTCACTTCACTTTCAGACATTCGCGTGATTCGAAGAGATGCTTCCGGTTTCATGTGGTTTGGAACAGGCACCGGCTTGAATGTAATGTATTCACCGAGTGGTGTATTGTCAGGCAGACAACCCAATATCATTGCCATTGCAGGACTCAAAGGACAAGTCGTAAATGATATTGCCATAGATGCAGTGAACAATAAGTGGATTGCGACAGATAATGGACTCTTTATTTTGAGCGAAGATGGTTCTGAAATCCTTGCAACATTCACTGCAAGAAATACCATCTTTCAAAGTTCGGCAATCAAAACACTCGCGATTGACAAACAGCAAGGTCTGGTCTATGTCGGCACCGATGAAGGACTATATCGCGGTATCACAACCATTGTCACACCAACAGTGGACTATTCCAATATCAGATGTTTCCCTCAACCTTTTATACCGGGCATTCATGCGCAAGTGACAATCGAAGGTCTGGGAGAACAAAGCGGTATCTCCATCATTACTCCTTCCGGTATGCCCATTCGTACGATCACCACACAAAGTGGTCGCATCATTTGGGATGGAACAAATGATCAAGGAGAATTGGTTGGATCCGGAGTATATCTCATCGTGGCACAATCCGGCAATCAAGATCAATCAGGCATCGCAAAGTGCATGGTCATCAGGAAATAAGTGCGAATTCTTGTATGATTGGCATGGTTTTCCCTCCGCAAGTATTATATCATATATTTTTTTCGCAATTTGCGGTGTGATTTAGCAAGGAAGCAGAAGCTTGAAGGTTATTCCCGTAGATAAACCATTGCGTCTCAGCAATTCCGGAGAATTGGAACTTGTCTTTCTCGGAGTTGGCGGAGCATTTTCTCAGACGCTGTTTAATACCAATTTCCTGATCATCAAAGGAGATGCGCATCTTCTTGTGGATTTTGGAACAACGGGTCCATTTTCCTTGCCCGCATCAACCGGTTTGACCTTATCCGACATTGATGCAATCCTTCCAACACATAGTCATTGCGATCATATCGGTGGCATTGAATCTCTCGCATTATGGAATCGCTATGTTGCAATTCCTCAATTCGGTAGAAAGAAATTGTCCATGATTATCTCCGAAGAATATGAAGATATTCTCTGGAATTATTCATTGCGTGGCGGTATGGAGCAAAACGAATACTCAGCTGAAGGCAAACCACTCGAAATGACGGATTTCTTTGAATTGATTAGACCCAATTGGATCGAAAGGGAACCACGTTTGCATTTGGAGATTGACTGGAAGGGAATTCATATCGAACTCTTTGGTACCAATCATGTTCCAGAACAAGCTTCCAGCGCATCAAGTGCATTCATAACACATGGATTGCATATAGATGGTCGCATCTTCTTTTCCGGTGATACAAAGTTTGACAGAGCGCTCCTCGATACCTATGCAGATCGCTCGGAATATATGTTCCATGATGCATCATTCATCCCCAACCCAGTTCATGCATCACTTGAAGAATTGCGCACATTACCTGCTTCAATGAAAGAGAAAATGTTTCTCGTGCATTATGGAGATGGACATGCCAATTATGATGTCAGCGAATTTTTAGGCTATGCCCATAAAGGAATGCGGTATATCTTCGATTAAAGACTTTTCCCACCCAATAATTTCGATAATAAATCACTATTGAAGACCATGCGCAATGAGGTTTCCACTTCAATGTCCTTGTTCATCAATTCTTTCAGCTGTTCTTTGTCCCAAACCAAACAGCGCGTTTCATCTATTGTCGTAACTGTTGCAGTTGTTAAATTACCCGAAAGAAAACTCATTTCTCCGACGAATTGTCCATTCCTCACATAACTGACAATTGCATCATCCACTTCAATCTTTGCAAGCCCATCCGAAATCAAAGCTAATTTGTCTATGGTGGTTGACTGATGTACCATCACAAAATCCACAGGTAACTCTTCAAATCCCGCAATATTCAATAGTTTCCGAAATGCAGTTTTCGGCATGTCTTTGAACACCTTTGCATGCAAGGCCAATTCCTCATCAGTGAATTTCAAATTTCTTCTCTCGCGATAGAGCATCGTGAATTGATAGCCATTGACAAGTATATAGAATCCGCACCATACGATTTCAGCCCATTCCGGAGCATGCATATCTCTAAAATGATAGATCAATTCGATATTGAAACCAATGATGATGAATACGCGAAGCCAGAGGATGTCTTTGACGATAAAACCGGCAAGATAGAAGAGATTGAATATGCTGGTTATGATGAACTCGGTGATGGAGAACTGTGTTTGCATGGATGTCTCAGCCATTCAGATTAGTATTTGACAAAGATACGCATGTTTCCTGCTTTGCAAATCAAGATGCATTGATTCAATCAATTCTTTTGCTATGTTTGCTCATGATGATACGCACCCTAATCATAGCGCTTCTTTTGGCATCCAATGTATTGGCTTCAGATCATTGTATGCTGTATCCGGTTTCATTGTCGGAGAGAGTACAAACTGCTGATCTCATCATAGAAGCGGAGATTGTGAAAGACTCAGCATTTGCTGAAAAAAACATGATTTATACTGCGTATCAATTACAAGTTGTGGGTACATTGAAAGGCGCAGAATTTGAAACAATTCAATTGCTCACCGAAGGCGGCATATTGAAGGACAGAGCATTGATTGTAAGACCTTCATTAGCTCCAAACATCGGCTCAAGAGGGATATTCTTTTTGAAGAAATCAGGTGCTATGTATGAGCCTTTTGCCGGACCACAAAGCATGATTGCATTGCAGGAAGATGGCAAAGCGCATGAGCCATTTCGGATCTATCCGAATATGCTCGATGCAATTCAACGCATCGTTGCACTCACCGGAATTCCCTATCGCCATACACCGATTATTGAAAAAAATGATAAATCCGAAAAGACATTGGCCGCGAGCATTTCTTCCATTTCACCCACTACATCAAATGCGGGCAGAGGATCAATACTGACGATCTCAGGTTCCGGTTTTGGTGCGAACAGAACAGGCAATGCAAAAGTGGAATTCAAAAATGGAAATGATGGAGGAGCAACTTGGACCTCGCCCGCATCATCACAATATGTTTCATGGTCTGATGCTGAGATACAAGTTCGTATTCCAACTTTGGCAGGCACGGGACAAATTCGTGTAACAGCAGCCGATAATTCAACAGCTGTTTCGGGTCAGACACTCACGATCGATTATTCACTGCTCAATACTTCACTCAATCGTATTTGGCTGAATGGTCAAAATGGCAATGGCGGTCATACATTCGTGTTTAATTCTTCCTTTGGTGCAAATCCTACCGATGCTGCCAAAAGAGCTTTGCAAAGTTGGCGTTGTAATACATTCGTGAATTTTGCCGTGAGTGCAAATACCACGAGCATCAATCAATCTGCGAAAGATGGTGTCAATGTTATTTCATTCAATGCGAGTTTGCCCGCAGGAGCTTTGGGAGTGACCTATAATTGGTATGCAGCATGTGCAGCAAATCAATATTACAATGATGAATTTGATATGATCTTTTCGCCCTCACCCGGAGTTGGTTGGAACTTTGGACCGGGTCCAACAACGGGAAGTCGATATGATTTTGAGACCGTTGTTGTTCATGAATTGGGTCATGCACATCAGCTCGGACATGTGATCAATGCAAATTATGTGATGCATTATGCTTTAGGACCCAATACAGATAAACGCACGCTAAATCCTGTATCTGATATTGCAGGTGGAAGCGATGTGGTTTCTTTTTCAACAGCCACAAAACCATGTGGTCCTGATGAAATGATTGCGCTCAATACGAGTAATTGCCAACTCTTTGCTCCGCCGATTGCAGCATTCTCAGCAACTCCCACATTGGGTTGTTCACCGCTACAAGTCCAATTCACTGATTTGAGTCAGAATAATCCCACGACTTATGCTTGGGATATCGACAATAATGGAACGACTGATTATACCACGCAAAATCCACTGCATATATATTCCATTCCGGGAACATATTCCGTGAAATTGACGGTGACAAGTGGGAGCGGAACAAATAGCGTGACTATGACAAATATGATTACGGTGAATCAAAGTCCGCTTGCCATTGGCCGAGGAGCATTTACTGCATGCCAGGGATCTCAGGAAGTGCTTGGTCCTGCGGGTGCACCCATAGGTGGTGTACAACCATATACCTATTCTTGGTCTCCAATAACGGGACTCAGCAATGCATTTATTCTCAATCCAACATTACCGATAGATTTCACAAATCAAAGAATCTATGCACTCACAATTACGGATCAGAGAGGTTGCAGTATCATTGTTCGCGATACAGTGAATCCGAATCCTGTGATGATTGTCAGTGCAGGTGCCGATCGAATGGAATGTGCAGGTTCAACCGTCACATTAGGTGGAAATCCAACCGCGGTCGGTGGAACAATGCCATATACATATGCATGGTCTCCGACTGTCGGACTCAGCTCATCAACAATTGCAAATCCAACATTTGTAATCAAACAGAATCAACTGTATGTGGTGACTGTCACTGATGCGCGTGGATGTATCAAACAAGATACAGTCACCATTTCAATGCATCCTGAATTATTGGTGAATGCCGGAAATGATAAAGTAATCTGCATGAATGCTCAAGACACAATTGGTGGCAAGCCGACTGCAAGTGGAGGTTTCCCACCGTATCAATATCAGTGGTCTCCCGGAACCGGACTGTCTTCCACAACGATTGCAAATCCCATCATCACCAATCCGCAAACACGCAATTATATAGTACAAGTCACTGATGGTGCCGGTTGTATCAAAAGAGATACCGTACAAGTCACTGCAATACTTCCCATAAAACCCACACTTCGCATTGTATCCGGCAAGCAAGTATTATGTGCAGGTGATAGCATTATTATTGAAGCCATGGGAGATCTAGCTACCTATCGTTGGAAGGATGGATCTACCAAAAGGACGATCACGGTTCGCAAAGCAGATACCATTGTTGTTGAAGGAAAAAATGCAATTGGTTGTGCGATGATGTCGGACACCATGATCATTCAAATGATTGATGCACCAATAATGAAGATTGGTGGAATCGGTGAATATTGTGCAAATGACATCATCACTCTGTATGCAGAATCTGCACCGAAATTCACTCAAACTTGGTCCATCATCGGTGGCGAAATCATTGGAACCAATACAACAGATTCTGTGAAAGTGAGAATGCAACAATCAGGTATCATTCAACTTGAACGAAAACAAGGATCATGTACATTCCTGCAAAGAGATTCAGTGAGAGTGTTTCCAAAAGTGGCCGGGAAGATTCGTGTCCTTGGAAGAACAGAAGCCTGTGAAGGAGACACTGTATTGCTTTCGCTGGAAGGAGATATCCGTGAATATACTTGGCCTGATGGTACAAAAGGCATAAAAACACTGACTCGTTCAGGTACATTTTGGGCTGATATTGAAGATATGCGAGGATGTAAGTCTCGCTCCGATACTGTAATGATTCGATTCAATGCGCCTCCAGTAAAGCCAACGATTACCGTGAATGGTGATTCCCTCATTGCTTCAAGTGCCAATGCATATCAATGGTATTCCGATACCGGTGAAATAACAAATGCACGCTCTCAATGGTATCTTCCTGATACTACAGGTTTCTATCGCGTTCGAGTGTGGAATGTCGAAGAATGTTCAAGTATCTCCGATCCTTTTTCCTTTATCAGAGTTACAGCGCTGCCCAAAGAGGAAATGCAGACTTCGATGATTTTGGGACATCCAATAGATAAAGAAATCAGAATCAAACACCCATATCTTTCTCCAACAATCTCAATCATCAATATGCTTGGAATGATAGTTCATCAAGAAATTGGTGAGCCCTATCATCATGTCATATCCACGGAACACTTATCACAGGGATACTATTCATTACTCATCAATCGCGAAGTATTGCCCATTTTGATACTCCATTAATACCCCACAAAAAACCCACAGATTCCCCGAATTTTTTCGAATTGAACGTAATATCGGATTGATAAATCATTTCGCTTGATTTTTGGAAAAAAACTTACAAAAAATCAGTAGTCATTCAGTAATGACTACGGAGTATGACCTCATAAATTTGCTCATTCTTTGGAGATACTGTTGAATTCTGCTCCAAAAGGGAATACATAGCAATTGAGGTCTTATGCCAAAGCGGAATAATCAGTCGATGGGTCCTGTACAAAAAAGTAAAGTGGGTCGCGGAACGAGAAAACGTGAATCGGACTCAACATTTTCATCCATGCAATCTGAATTGATGAGTAAAACATTGGAGCTCATTCAATTGAAGGATATCATGGGGAATGCACATAAAGTATTGTCTAGTTTAAAAAAGGAAATTGAGAGGGCTGATCATAAACTAATCTTGAAAGAGATATTACGTTCCTTGCAGATTGATGGACCTAAGAAGCGGGATTGGGAATTGTTTCATTCGCAATTACGGATGTACAATGAACCATTTATGGAGGCACTATGCAAGAGATTCCCAACACTGTCACATCAGGAGATACGCATTGCTTCTCTTCTCAAATCGGGTATGACGACGAAGGAAATCGCCGAGCTTTTTGCCATTCAGGTCAGGACGGTTGAGAATCATCGTTTTAGCATTCGAAAGAAAATGAACATAGACACCGATCGGGATTTGGTGTCTGAATTACAGAATCTTGCATGAGTTTCTGAGGGAATACTTTGTCGGTTCAAAAAACTCATTAGATTTGCATCATTCATTTGACATAGACCTCAAGTTTTGTCATTAATTGACAAGAAGGAATCAGGTGTGAATCCTGAGCTGTCGTGCAACCGTGAATCCATTATGGATCAGCCGGATACTGAGCTTGAGCGTCAATGCATAGCACTCACGAGAAGGTGCGGGCATCTGCGGTACGACATTCGTCCATGGCCACACTTTCGATTTATTTTAGGTGTTGATACCATGAAGCCACAGATGCATACAAGACTCATTCTACTGACTGTTCTCATCCTCATTGCCGCTTTCGGCAGAATCATTCCTCATCCATATAATATGTCGCCAATAGCCGCAATGGGCTTATTGGGCTCTGCATATTTTTCACGCAAATGGATGGCATTATTGATTCCATTTTTGGCCACATGGCTGAGTGATCTTTTCATCAATAATGTGATATATGCTGAATTATTTGATGGTTTCACTTGGTTTTATGCTGGTTCTGCTTGGGTCTATGGCAGTTATGCATTGATCATCATGATGGGTTATATGTTGCTGAACACAGTAACAATCACTCGCATTGCATCGAGCAGCATTCTTGCAACTTCTATCTTTTTCCTCATCACGAATTTCGGTGCATGGATTGGAAATCCACTATATCCTCAATCATTTGATGGATTGATGATGAGTTATGCTGCTGGTATTCCATTCTTGCAGGGAAGTTTCATTGGTGATTTGATGTATTCCGGCATATTATTCGGTGGTTTTGCATTGGCTAGCAAAGCATTACACATTCCGATTGCCAAGACAGAACAGATATGAAATGCATATTGAACATGCTTGTCATGCTTTTATGCGTGACAAGCATTTTTGCGCAATTTCCGGATAGAGTGGGCATGCCGGGAAGTGATGCCATTCCTGCTGATCAAATGGGATTGAAATGGGGTATTTCATGTCAGATTCAACCGGGTTTTGTTTCGATTGCAAATCAGAGTGCCGGAACAGTAGATCGTGAAGGTGTACATACTGTTCTCGGTATTGCGGACTTCGAAGTGATGAGTCTTGGGGATGGTGGTATGGCGACGATAATGTTTGCTCAACCAATAGCCGATGGTCCCGGACCTGATTTTGCCATTTTTGAAAATTCCTTTGAAGATTATTTTTTGGAACTTGCTTTTGTCGAAGTGAGTAGTGATGGTGTGCATTTTGTGCGTTTTCCTGCGACTTCTCTCACACCAACTGATAAGCAGATTGGTCCTTTTGATCGTATTCCTGATGTGCGAAAGCTGAATAATCTTGCGGGTAAATATCGTGGTGGATATGGCACTCCATTCGATTTGTCGGAATTGAAGGATAGTAGTGGTATCGACATTCAATCCATCACGCATGTCCGTGTGGTGGATGTTATTGGCTCCATTGATCCACGTTTTGCCTCTTATGATGCACAAGGAGCTATCATCAATGATCCTTGGCCTACGCCATTTCCAACATGTGGTTTTGATTTGGATGCGATAGCCGTAATCAATGAGAAAGTGCGCATGGAGGAGACGATACAAGTGGCTCCAAATCCAGTTCATGCAAGTGCAGATGGGATTGCAAGAGTCATTGCTGGTTTGCAAGAATGTGATCTATACACCGTACAAGGTGTCTGGGTGAGCAAGGTGGAGAATGGAATCATTTCCACTTCTGATTTATCTGCCGGGCTGTATATGTTGAAGGGCATTGCACAAGGGAATGTGCATACCGGTACGGTGATGATTCTCCGCTGATTCGAAGGCCATTATTTTTTCTTCAGAGCTTTTTCAAGATCACCACCGAATGTTGCGATCATTGTGCGCAATACATCATAATCTTTGTCTGTGGTAGGTGCCAAACCTTCCACGCTATACGTCGCATACAATGTTTCCTTCCCTGCCGGAGTTGACTGAAAATCCAGTAATGCTTGAATCAATTCCTTTTTCATGTCTTCAGGAAAATCTGCACGAAACACAAATGGGTCATTTGGTATGCTTTCGGTGAATCCGATGATCTTTACTGTCGAAAATATATCAGGATATTGTTTGCTTACTCTTGCTCTTGCATCGAGTATTTCGCCTGTCTTTTTATCCGGTGGGGAATAATAGGTTGCACCAGCTTCCACTTGATCTTGATAGACCATTGTCACTACATTATCATGTCTCATCGCAAAAACCTCTTCAGCGGGTTTAATTCCTTTTTTATCGAGCAGTGCTTTTGGTAAGATATATCCTGAAGTCGAGGCAGCATCCACGAATGCGATTTTTCTACCGCGAAGATCTTCAATGGAATTGATTCCGCTATTTGCTTTTGCGATGAATTGTCCGCGATACGTGGTTTCTCCATCTCTACGAATGACTTTCAGAGCGGCTTTTACGCCATATTTTTGATGTGCGAGGATATAGCTGAATGTATTCATGGCGGCGATATCTGCCTTTCCGCTTCCAAAGGCTTCTACAACAGCGATAAAACTCGTGGGAAATGTCGCCACGAAATGATATCCCGTTTTTGCTTCCAAATAAGCAACGAGACTATCGGCGCTATTACTCAATTTTTGGGCATCCACAGAAGGCGTGAGTAAAATGCGAATTGGATTGCCTTCACTTCCGATTTCAGTGGATTCCATCATGGGTTTGATGCTCAAATAGAGCAAAATCACGGCAATGAGGGAGAGATAGAATGATCCGATTTTCATGGTATTCGCATGGTTTTGGCTATCCCATGCCGATTTGGTAGTTTTGAATCTGTTTTAACGAGAATATCCAACAATTTAGCGGTTCAACAAGGAATCGCGAAAACAATTTTCAATACTTGGTCAACCACCATGAATATCCACGAGTATCAAGCCAAAGAAATTTTGCGTCGCTATAATGTCCCTGTGCTCAAAGGGAAAGCGGTTTTTTCAGCAGATGAAGCCGGCTCTGTAGCCAAGAGCGAATTTGTTGACAATGGAATCAATGTGATTGTACTTAAATCACAGATACATGCCGGAGGAAGAGGCAAAGGTGTCATGCATGACACACAAACCAAGCAACCACTTGAATTATATGGCAAGCCGGTTCGTGGCGTGACAGTGATTTATGATGGTGATATTGCGGAAAAGGCAAAGCAATATGCTGAAGCAACTTTTGACAATACACTTGTGACCATTCAAACAGGCGAGGCAGGAAAAGTTGTCCGTCGCATGTTTATTGAAGAGGGTTGCAAGATTGCGCATGAATATTATTGCAGTATACTTCTCGATCGTGGTTCTTCACGTAATATCATCATGGTTTCCACTGAGGGTGGTATGGATATCGAAGAAGTTGCTGAACATACACCGGAAAAAATCCTGAAAGAATTTGTTGATCCTTCAATTGGATTCCAACAATTCCAAGCTCGCCGTATGGCTTTTGGTTTGGGATTGACCGGTCAGGCATATAAGAGCTTCCTCACTTTCATAGAAAAACTCTATCATGCATATGAAGACATGGATTGTAGCATGCTTGAGGTGAATCCCCTTGTCGTGACTGAAGATGGTGCATTCATAGCACTCGATGCAAAAGTGAACTTTGATGATAATGCATTATATCGTCATGCCGATTTCGCGGAATTACGTGATGAGTCTGAAGAAGATCCACTCGAAGTGGAAGCATCTAAATTCAATTTGAATTATATCAAGCTTGATGGGAATGTTGGTTGCATGGTGAATGGTGCAGGTTTGGCAATGGCCACGATGGACATCATTCAGCTTGCAGGCGGAGCACCGGCCAACTTCCTCGATGTTGGGGGTGGAGCAAATGTTGAGCGCATCGCGAATGCTTTCCGCATCATGACAAATGATCCCGCAGTTGAATGCGTGCTCATCAATATTTTTGGTGGTATTGTTCGTTGCGATCGTGTTGCAAATGGTATTGTACAAGCTCTACAACAAGTATCTGTTTCAACTCCTGTTATTGTTCGTCTCGAAGGTACCAATGCGATTGAAGCAGGTGAAATCTTAAAGAATTCCGGCATGGAATTCCTCGTGGCAACAACACTTGAAGATGCTGCAAATAAAGTGACTATTGCGCTTTCGAAATGATGAAAATGGAAGAATGTGAAAATGGTCAATGAAATGGAAGAATGTCAGAATGGAAGAACCGCAAAACCGAAAAATGAAATGTAAAATGAAGAAATACCTAATGATAATTTTGCTTATAATATTTCCATTTAGCATTTCATTGTTCAATTCATCGATTTATCCATTTTTCAATTTGTTTGATTCCCCTCAAATGGGGTGCGGCTCTTGAAATGTAGAAAATGAGAAAGTTAATAATTGAGAATTAAATGGAAGAATGTACAAATTGAAGAACCGAAAAACCGAAAAATGAAATGTAAAATGAAGAAATGATAAACAATTATAGATATTAAGAGGTGATTAACTTCCATATATCATTGATTGGAAATCATTCTACATTTCATTCTTCAATTTTTCGGTTCTTCAATTTGTACATTCATACATTTCATTGAACATTTTCACTTTTACTTTCATTTTCACTTTTGATTCTTCTCTCATAAGAGAGAAGATCCCTGACACAGAATTTTTCACCAATTAGGTTATAGATTATTATGGCATTCGATCTTGATATGATACGGAAGGTATATGCCGCACTTCCTGGGAAAGTACAACAGGCAAGAACACTTCTTGGCAGACCATTGACTCTTGCTGAGAAGATTCTCTATGCACATATGTCTGAGATGCCTTCAGCTCCGTATCAGCGCGGTGCATCATATGTTGACTTTAATCCTGATCGTGTTGCCATGCAAGATGCAACGGCACAAATGGCATTGCTTCAATTCATGAGTGCAGGTATTCCAAAAGTTGCGGTTCCTTCAACTGTTCATTGCGATCATTTGATTCGTGCTGAACATGGTGCCGATAATGACTTAAAGCAATCATTGATTGAGAATGATGAAGTATTTGCATTCCTCGGATCAGTATCTCAAAAGTATGGAATTGGATTTTGGAAACCGGGTGCTGGAATCATCCATCAAGTTGTATTGGAAAATTATGCATTCCCCGGTGGCATGATGATCGGTACAGATTCTCATACACCGAATGCAGGTGGTCTCGGCATGATTGCAATCGGAGTAGGTGGAGCTGATGCAGTAGATGTCATGGCTGGTATGCCTTGGGAATTGCAAATGCCAAAACTCATTGGCGTGAAATTAACAGGTAAGATGAGTGGATGGACATCTGCAAAAGACGTAATCTTGAAGCTGGCCGGAATCCTCACCGTAAAAGGTGGAACAGGAGCCATTGTAGAATATTTCGGTGATGGATGTGCTTCATTCAGCGGAACAGGAAAAGGCACCATTTGTAATATGGGTGCTGAAATAGGGGCAACCACATCAATCTTCCCATGTGATGAATCCATGATGCGTTATCTCCGTTCCACTGATCGTGCGGATATTGCAGAGTTGGCTTCCGGTGTTATTGAACATTTGCGTGCAGATGATGAAGTGGCATTGAATCCTGAACACTATTATGATCAAGTGATTCACATTGATTTGGATGCACTTGAGCCGCATGTGAATGGACCATTCACGCCAGATCGCGCGATGCCAATCAGTGAGTTTACCAAAGCAGTGAAGGAAAACAATTGGCCTGCTGAATTGCGAGTAGCACTCATTGGATCTTGTACGAATTCAAGTTATGAAGATATGAGTCGAGTTGCTGAGATTTCTGCTTATGCGGCATCTCAAGGACTCAAAACCAAAAGTGAATTCACAATCACTCCTGGTTCAGAGCAAGTACGAGCAACAATCGAAAGAGATGGATTATTGACTGCAATGGAATCTGTTGGTGGCAAAGTACTTGCCAATGCATGTGGTCCTTGCATCGGTCAATGGAAGCGACATGATGTGAACAAAGGTGATAAAAATTCCATCATCACTTCATTCAATAGAAATTTCACTGCAAGAAATGATGGTAATCCAGATACACATGCTTTCGTTGCTTCACCTGAAACAGTCATTGGATTTGCATTGACGGGAGACCTAACAGTTGACTTTACAAAAGAGCCGGTGAATGGTATCATGCTGAATCCACCAATTGGAAAAGAATTGCCGACCGGTGGCTTTGTTCCTGATGAACATGGTTTTGTATCTCCTGCTGAAGATGGTTCTTCTCTGAATGTAGTCATCGCACCTGAATCACAAAGATTACAAGCTCTTTCTCCGTTCAAAGCACCTAATGCCGATGATTATCTACATATGCCTTTGCTCATAAAAGTGAAAGGCAAATGTACAACCGATCATATCAGTATGGCAGGTCCTTGGCTTCGTTTCCGTGGTCATCTTGATAATATCTCCAATAATATGTTGATTGGCGCCATCAATTATGTGAATGATAAAGCGAATACAATCAAGAATATGTTTACGGGCGAATATGATGAAGTGCCTAAAGTAGCACGTGACTATAAAGCTCGAGGTGCATATTGGGTTGTTGTTGGTGAAGAGAATTATGGCGAAGGTTCATCACGTGAGCATGCTGCCATGGAACCACGCTTTCTTGGTGGGAAAATTATTCTCGTGAAATCTTTCGCCCGCATACATGAAACAAATTTGAAAAAGCAAGGAATGTTGCCACTCACTTTCACGAATCCTGCTGACTATGACATTTTCCGTGAAGATGATATGATTGCAATCAATATAGAGCAATTAGCACCTGGTAAGAATCTTGAAATGACTATCACTCACTCCGATGGTAGTAGTGATAAGATCACCGTGAAACATAGCATGAATGAGCAACAAATTGGTTGGTTCAAAGCAGGAAGTGCATTGAATTTGATTGCGAAAAATGCCGCTTCTTAATTTGAGTGTTCAGAGATTTATGAAAAAGGATTGACTTTGCGGTCAATCCTTTTTTT
>Ga0172367_10005634_pt1 | contig 15055 bp, 14 predicted proteins | sample Lak10m_FD_114542 | JGI IMG/M metagenome (GOLD analysis project Ga0172367, IMG submission 114542) | Freshwater microbial communities from Kabuno Bay, South-Kivu, Congo - kab_022012_10m | ecosystem: Environmental > Aquatic > Freshwater > Lake | place: Democratic Republic of the Congo: South-Kivu... | reverse complement strand
TTGCGCCAGTTGTAGACTGTCTGCTCGCTGACCTTGTGCCGCTTCGCGACAACCGCCGGCGCCTCGCGATCCGCTTCCCGCAGGATCGCCACCATCTGTTCATCCGTAAACCGCGCCTTGCGCCTGTGACCCTCTTCCCAGAAGGCCGTCTCTCAAGCAACTCTTGGTCCGAAAATCCTGGAGCAGGTCAACACCGGTAGGTGGGCGAGAGGAGGGCTGCTCTCTTTTAGTCGCGTGGCCCCGCATTGGCTGGCATCACGAACCGCGAACGCCGCCCGACGCGACTTTCGGTCAATATTCGCAGCATGGGGGCTGGCGCACCCGGCACGATTCGAACGTGCGACCTTTGCCTTCGGAGGGCAACACTCTATCCAGCTGAGCTACGGGTGCGTACCGGCCCTCCATGGATCAGGCGGGCCAAAAAGGCAAGTTTCGGTGCCGTCAGGTCTTGAGCCCCAGCTGTGCTTTCAGGCGCGCAATATCCTCCAGCCACGGGGCGGAGCTCGAATCGCTAGGCATGCGCCAGTCTCCGCGTGGCGAGAGCGCGCCGCCGGACGTGACTTTCGGTCCGTTGGGAACTGCCGAGCGCTTGAACTGGCTCGTTTCGAAGAAGCGCCGCGCGAAGACCTCCAGCCATCTGACGATGGTCGGCAGGTCGTAGGCCAGGCGGTCCTTCTCTGCTGTGTGGACGGGCCAATCGCCAGCCTTGACGTCGCCCCAGGCGGCCTGGGCCAGGAAGGCGATGCGCGAGGGCGATGCGCCCCACCGAATGGTCTGGTTGAGGAAGAAATCGTGGAGATTGTAGGGGCCGATCGCGTCTTCTGTCGACTGAAGCTTCCCGTCGGCGCCGGGCGGCACAAGCTCCGGCGAGATTTCCTGGTCGAGGATTTTGCGCATCACCTCCGCCGCGCCAGCTGAGTAGTGACCGCTTGCCGCGCTCCAACGGATCAAATGCTGTATCAGCGTCTTCGCCACCGCGCCGTTGACGTTGTAGTGGCTCATATGGTCACCGACGCCGTAGGTGCACCAGCCGAGCGCGAGTTCGGAGAGGTCGCCCGTGCCGACGACCAGCCCGCCTTCCTGGTTGGCGAGCCGGAAGAGATAGTCGGTTCGCAGGCCCGCCTGCACGTTCTCGAAGGTCACGTCGTAGACATTCTTTCCCTTCGCGAAGGGATGGCCGAGGTCTGCGAGCATCTGGCTGGCCATCGGCTTGATGTCGACCTCGCGCGCATCGATGCCCAGCTCCTTCATGAGCGCGTGAGCCTTGGACTTCGTGCCTTCCGTTGTGGCGAAGCCCGGCATGGTGACGCCGATGATGTCGGTGCGCTTTGCGCCCATCAGGTCGAAGGCACGTACGGCGACCAGAAGCGCCTGCGTCGAGTCGAGCCCGCCCGAGACGCCGATCACGGCCTTCTTTACGCCGGATGCTTCAAGCCGCCGGCGTAGGCCCTGGACCTGGATGTTGTAGGCCTCAAAGCAATCCTGATCGAGTAAGGCCTCTTCGTCTGGCACGAAGGGGAAGCGATCGATTTGGCGCCTCAGCGGGAGCTTGGCGCTGAGCTCCGGCGCGGCCCTGAAGGCGATGCGCCGGCGGCGCAGGCGTTCGGCATGGTTGCGTGCGGCGTCGCGGAAGGTGCCGTTGCGGATGCGATCCTGCACGATGCGGTGGAGATCCAAGTCCGCAAAGAGCAGCGCCGACCCATCCGCAAAGCGTTCCGACTCCGCCAGTTTGGAGCCGAGCTCGTAGACGGCGAGCTGCCCATCCCAGGCCGTGTCGGTCGTGCTTTCGCCATAGCCGGCGGCCGCGTAGATGTAGCCGCAAGCAGCCCGCGCCGACTGCGAGATGCAGAGCATGTCGCGCTCGGCCGCCTTGCCGATGGTTATGTTCGAGGCTGAGAGATTAGCGATAATGTTGGCGCCCGCCATCGCCGCGTAGCTCGAGGGCGGGATCGGCGCCCACATGTCTTCGCAGATCTCGACGGCGAGCGTGAAGTCCGGGACGTCGGAGGCTTCGAAGCTAAGGTCGATACCGAAGGGAACGCGTGCTCCTGCGAGGTCGATCTCGCTGACGATCGCATCGGTTGACATGGCGAACTGACGCTTCTCGTAGAACTCGCGATAGTTGGGCAGATAGGTCTTCGGCACGACACCGAGGATGGTCCCGCGGTGCATCACGACCGCGCAGCCATGCACGGCTGAGCCGACCTGGATCGGCGCGCCGACGATTACGACGGGCGCCAGCGACTTGCTGGCGGTCTTCACTTTCACGATCGCCTCGCGCACGGCCGCGAGCAGGATGGACTGCATGTGAAGATCGTCTAGCGTGTAGCCGGAAAGGCAGAGTTCGGGGAACACGACGAGCGCCGCGCCCGCCTTGTCGGCCTTGCGCATCAGATCGATCGTCTCGCGCGCATTGGATGCAGGATCGGCAAGGTGCACGCGCGGGCTGGCTGCGGCGATCCGCACAAAACCGTGGGCATAGAGATTATCGAATTCGGCCATGCCGCCTGCGCCTATCACCCGGCCTTTCGGCTCTCAACCGGAAGGCTACACACGCAAAGGTAATTATCGGACAACGAAATCACAGGTTCGTGCCGGAATATCGCCGGCCACACCGGAGAGGCGAGCCACACGGCAGGAGTTCGTTAATGGATGTTGACCTGGTCGTCGTGGGTGCGGGCGTGGTCGGGCTGGCTGCCGCTGCGGTCTGCGCGCGCGCCGGGGACGAGGTCGTTGTCCTCGAAGCGGGGCCTGGGATTGGCGCGGGCGTCTCTGCCCGAAACTCGGAAGTGATCCACGGCGGAATGTACTATCCGACCGATAGTCTGCGCCATCGCCTGTGCGTGGAGGGCAGGCGCAGACTCTACGCCTATCTGGACGCGCGCGGTCTGGTCTACCGGAAGTGCGGCAAGCTGATTGTGGCAACGTCCGAGCCGGAGATCGCCAAGATCGAGGCAATCCATGCGAACGGCCTACGCAATGGCGTGGAGGGCCTTGAATTGGTGTCGTCGGCCACCGCCATGTCGTGGGAGCCGCTTCTGTCCTGCGCCGCGGCCCTGTGGTCGCCGGAGACAGGAGTCTTCGACAGCCACGGCTACATGCTCGCCCTGCGCGGCGAGATCGAGGATCATGGCGGCGCTATCGCCCTCAACGCGCCTGTCCAGCGTGTGCTGCAGCTTTCTGGTGGCGGATTTCGCGTCGAGGTCGGCGGGGCAGGGGCTGCGACGCTCACATGTCGCGCATTGGCGAATTGCGCTGGACTGTACGCCCAGCGCGTCGCTGCTGGGATTGAGGGACTGGACGCGCGACACATCCCGAAGCTGTGGCTCGCGAAGGGCAACTATCTTGCGTGCATCGGCCGGCCGGCTTTCTCCCGGCTCATCTATCCTGCGCCCGTCGATGGCGGCCTTGGCGTCCATGTGACGCTCGATCTGGCAGGGCGGATCAGGTTGGGGCCCGATGTCGAATGGCTTGGTTCTGATGATCCGGACGCTGTCGACTACACCGTCGATCCAGCGCGCGCCGGCGCCTTCTACCCCGCCGTCCGCCGCTACTGGCCTGCGCTGCCGGATGGCGCGTTGATGCCGGACTATGCTGGGTGCCGGCCAAAGCTGTCCGGTCCAGGCGAGCGCCCTGCAGACTTCCGTATCGACGGGCCGCAGCGTCATGGCGTGGCCGGACTTGTGAACCTGTTCGGGATCGAGAGCCCGGGGCTCACCTCATCGCTTGCGATTACTGAGGAAGTGAGGCGCCTGCTGGCGGACTGACTACTCGCTCAGCAGTTTCCTGAAATACCCAATGGTCTCCTTCAGGCCGTCTTCCAGCTGCACCTTGGGCTCCCAGCCCAGTGTTGTGCGGGCGCGGGTAATGTCAGGGCGGCGTTGTTTCGGATCGTCGGCGGGAAGCGGCATGCGGACCAGCTTGGATTTCGAACCGGTGAGGCGCAGCACCGTCTCGGCCAGCTCGATCATGGTGAACTCGCCGGGATTGCCCACATTGATCGGGCCGGTGACATCATCGCTCGAGTCCATCAACCGGATCATCCCTTCGATGAGATCGTCGACATAGCAGAAGGAACGCGTCTGCGAGCCATCGCCATAGATCGAGATGTCCTCACCCTTCAGCGCCTGCACAATGAAGTTGGACACCACCCGCCCGTCATTGGGATGCATGCGCGGGCCGTAGGTATTGAAGATGCGCAGCACCTTGATCCTGAGCCTGTGCTGGCGGTGATAGTCGAAGAACAGCGTCTCCGCGCAGCGCTTGCCTTCGTCATAGCAGGAGCGCGACCCGATCGGATTGACATTGCCCCAATAGTCTTCCGTCTGCGGGTGCACGCTGGGATCGCCGTACACCTCCGAGGTGGAAGCCTGGAGGATCTTCGCGCCCAGCCGCTTGGCAAGGCCGAGCATGTTGATGGCGCCGTGCACGCTCGTCTTCGTCGTCTGCACCGGATCGTGCTGGTAGTGGATGGGCGAGGCCGGGCAAGCGAGGTTCCAGATCTGGTCGACCTCGACAAAGAGCGGGAAGGTCACGTCATGGCGCAGGAACTCGAATTTCGGGTTGCCATGCAGGTGCGCGACATTGCGCTTCTGGCCGGTGAACAGGTTGTCGACGCAGAGCACCTCCTGGCCGCGGCCTAAAAGCCGGTCGCACAGGTGCGAGCCGAGAAAACCCGAGCCGCCTGTAATGAGAGCTCGGTTTTCCAGAAGCGCACTGGATCTTGTCAATTCAATCCCCCGGTTTGGTGTAAACCTATCCGTTCAGCGCTACGGCCGTCCCACGCTGACATAGTTGAACCCGCGTCGCTTCATGTCGGCAGGCTGGTAGACATTGCGCAGATCGACCACGGTTGGCGTCTTGAGCAGCGCCTTCAGCCGGTCGAGATCGAGGGCGCGGAACTGGTCCCATTCGGTGATCAGCACCATGGCGTCGGCGCCATCCACCGCATGATAGGGGCCGTCGCAGAAATCGACCTCGCTCAGCACCTTGCCCGCCTCGTGCACGCTCTCCGGATCATACGCCTTCACCCGCGCGCCTGCTGCCTGCAGGGCCGGGATAATGTCCAGCGAGGGCGCATCGCGCATGTCGTCTGTGTTGGGCTTGAAGGCGAGGCCGAGAACGCCGATCGTCTTGCCCGTCACTGACCCGCCCATGGCGCTGATCACGCGCTGGGCCATGGACTTCTTGCGGGCGTCGTTGACCTCCACCACCGTGTCGACGATGCGCACCGGACTGCCATGGTCGTTGGCCGTCTTGGTGAGAGCCAGCGTATCTTTGGGGAAGCACGAGCCGCCATAGCCGGGACCGGCATGCAGGAATTTCTTGCCGATCCGGTTGTCGAGGCCGATGCCCTTGGAGACGTCCTGCACGTTCGCGCCGACCTTCTCGCAGAGGTCCGCCATCTCGTTGATGAAGGTGATCTTGACGGCGAGAAAAGCATTGGCCGCATACTTGATCAGTTCCGAGGTGCGCCGCGAGGTGAACAGCATCGGCGTCTCGTTGAGGAAAAGCGGACGGTAGAGTTCGCGCATCACTTCGCGCGCCTCTTCCCTGTCCGTGCCCACGACAACCCGATCCGGCCGCTTGAAATCGCCGATGGCGGCGCCCTCGCGCAGGAACTCCGGATTGGAAACAACGGCGAAGTTCGCATCCGGACGAACCTTGCGGATGATGTCCTCGACCTCATCGCCCGTGCCAACCGGAACCGTCGACTTGGTGACCACCACGGTGAAACCGTCCATGTGCCGGGCGATCTCTTCGGCTGCGGCGTAGACATAGGACAGGTCGGCATGGCCATCGCCGCGGCGCGATGGCGTGCCGACCGCGATGAAGATCGCATCGGCGTTACGGATGGCGTCCGCCGCATTAAGGGTGAAGAACAGCCGGCCTTCCTTGACGTTGGTGGCGACCAGCTCAGCCAGGCCCGGCTCGAAGATCGGCATCACGCCCTTGCCCAGCCGCTCGATCTTGCCCGGGTCCTTGTCCACGCACGTGACGGTGTGGCCGAAATCGGCAAAGCACGCGCCCGACACCAGGCCTACATAGCCCGCTCCGATCATCGTCACGCGCATGGCGCACTCCACAAGTCGGGGATTGTTCCGTCCCGGCCGTCCCCGAAATCGGGACCGATCTCAGGCTTAGTCGCTGCATGGGGCGCAAAGTCAAGGCGCCGTCTGGGGTCCCGTGCTGAACCGCCTCATGCGGTCCGCCGGTCACACCCTGCTCGTTGGCGGCTAGAGCTTCGTCTTGTGAAAGATGAAGGCGGGAACGGCGCGAATGATGCTCATGATTATCCGCCACTTGCCTGGCGCATACTGGATCGGTCCGCCCTTGTCGGCGGCGCTGCGGAGCGCGTGGCCGATCTGGTCGGCGCTCGCCCACATCGCGCCGCCCTTCTTGAGACCGTCCGTCATCGGCGTGTCGACAAAGCCCGGCTTGACAACCACCGCGCGCGCACCCGTTCCCGCCAGAGAATGTGCGAGGCCTTGAACAAACAGGGCAAGGCCGCCCTTCGCTGCGCCATAGGCGTAATTCGATTGCCGTCCGCGATCGCCGGCTACCGACGACACGGCGACAAGCGCACCGTGTTTCTGCCGGCGCAGGATGTTGGCCGCCGCCTCGCACCACTGCACGGCCGAGGAGAAATTCGAGGTAATGATGCGGGACAGTTCGGCTGGGCTGGCCGAGGCTTCCGGCTGGGAGCCGAGATAGCCGTAGATCAGGTGGACATGATCGAGACCGCCTAGCTGGGCAACCCATGTGTCCAGCCACACGGCCGCCTTACCGGCCTCCGCTTCGAGATCCATTGCCGAGACAAAGACCTCGCGTGCGCCCCGCGCGCGGAGGTCAGCGGCAAGCGCATCGAGGCGTTGCGCATTCCGCGCAACCAGTACCAGCGAGGCGCCCTCGCGGGCGTAGATCCGCGCCGTCGCGGTCGCGATGGCCGATAACGCGCCGAGGATGACGACCCGGTTCGAGGCTGTCGTCGCCCTGACCTCCACGCTTGGTTGCGTGTATCCCAGCGATCCGTCCATCAGGCTGACACCCGTCTCCAGAAGGCCGATGAAAGGCCCGGGTCCAGATAGGCACAGAAGTCCTGCCATTTAGGAAATCCAGCCCTGAACATGGCTGCCGGCATGCGCCCGTCCTTCGCCGGATAGAGTCGCCCGCCCGCGTCCGCGACGATGCGGTCGAGATCGGCCATCAGCCTCAACGTCCGTTCACCCTGGTTGCGGAAGTCCAAAGCCAGTGTCGTTCCCTCCATCGGGAAGGAGAGGAGGCCCGCAGCCGGATTGGAACCGAAATCCTTGAGGACGGCGAGGGGAGAGCCCTGGCCGGACGCTGAGATGGCCTTCAGGAGTTCGACGACCCCGTCACGTGCGCTCGCTGGCGGCAGGACACACTGGTACTGGTAGAAGCCGCTTGCGCCATAAAGCCGGTTCCAGTCCGCGATCCCGTCGAGCGGATAGAGAAACGGCTCGTAATGTGTGCGGTAGGGGCCATAGCGCATCCGCTTCAGCTCATGCCGCACGCTATTGAAGGCGCGCACAGTCAGCGCATTGAGCGTAAACCCAGGCGCATCCAGCGGTACTTTCCGGCGCGGTTGTTCGGTGTGAGTCGCCAGATCGCCATGTGGCGACCAGTTGGCCGCAGAGAAGATCCCACGCCCGAGCTGGGCCCCGCCGGTCGAACAGTCGACCCAGGCCATGGTGTGCTCGAAGCGGGTTTTCCTGTCCGCAGCGATGTCGAAGTAATCCTCGACACGCATGAAGGCCGTATCCTCCGCGTCGAGATGGGCTGACGGGATGCGGCTCGCGCGAAACTCCACCCAGGCGATGACGCCGGTGAGGCCAAGGCCGCCGACCGTGGCGTGAAAAAGCTGATCGCCCGGCGCCAGCTCATGCGTGCTTCCGTCCGTGCGCAGTAGGCTCAGCCGCGTCACGGATGCGCCGAAGGTTCCCGCTGTGTGATGGTTCTTGCCGTGAACATCGTTGGCCACCGCGCCGCCCAGCGTCGCGAAGCGTGTTCCCGGCGTCGTCGGCACGAACCAGCCGGCCGGAACCAGAACCTGCAGCGCCTGGCTCAGCGACAGGCCAGCCTCAGCCCGCATCAGGCCGGTCTTTCGGTCGAATGCGATGATCCGGTCGAGCGCGGTCATGTCGATGACCCGGCCTTCGGGGTTGAGAATGCTGTCGCCGTATGAGCGTCGCAGGCCGATCGGCAGCCCGGGCGCATCCGGCGACAGGCGCCTTAAGAGGCCCGGGAGTTCATCGCCAAAGCGAGGACGCGCAACGAGGTGCCGATCGCGGACAATGCGACCCCAGGATGAGAGCGTGCTGTCGGAATGAAACGGTCCGTTCATGATCGGGCGAGCCTGCCACGACCAGATTAGGGAAGCTTTGACGGGCCGGCGTCAGGACTTCCGGGAGGCCTCGATGATCCGGGTGGTCGATTGGCCGTCCACAAGGCTGGCGCGCACGATCCGTCCGCCCCGCGCTTTCACGATGTCGGCCCCGACAATCTGGTGTTCGGCATAGTCTGCCCCCTTGACCAGCACGTCTGGCTGGAGCTGGCGGATCGCTTCCAGAGGTGTCTCCTCGCCAAAAAGAATGACGGCGTCGACACCTTTGAGCGCGGCCATGACAGCTGCACGCACGGCCTCCGCCTGCACCGGACGGGTTGGGCCCTTCAGCGCGCGGACCGAGGCATCTGTGTTGAGCGCGACGATAAGGCGGTCGCAGGCGGCGGCGGCCTGCTGCAGCAGGGCGATGTGGCCGGCGTGCAGGATGTCGAAACACCCGTTGGTGAAGCCGACGCTGAGGCCCTCCCGCCCCCATTGCTCGCGCAACGCCTTCGCGTCGCCAAGACTGATCGCGGCGCGCGCCGAGGCGCCGAGGCGATTGCCAGGATCGAGTTCGGCGAGGATCTCCGCTGGTGCTACGGTCGCCGTGCCGCGCTTGCCGACGACGATGCCGGCGGCGACGTTGGCGATCTGCATCGCCAGTTCCGGCCGATGGCCGCTGGCAAGGCCGAGCGCGAGCGTTGCGGCTACCGTGTCTCCGGCGCCTGAGACGTCGAACACTTCGCGCGCCTTGGCCGACAGGTGAACGGGCATTTGGCCGGGGCGGAACAGCGACATTCCCTGTTCTGAGCGGGTCAGCAGGATGGCGGCGCCGGTTGCAGCGATGGCTGCCTCCGCTGCGGCGAGGCATTCCGTGTCGGTTCCGCATGGCGCGCGGGCGGCGAGGGTCAGTTCCTTGCGGTTGGGCGTGATCAGGGTTGCGCCCCGATAGGCGCTCCAGTCCGCGCGCTTTGGATCAACCACCACCGGAACGCCCGCCCGCGCGCCGTGCGCCATTACCGCCGCCAGAACGCGATCGCTCAGCACGCCTTTGGCGTAGTCGGAGACCATGATGACGGCGCATTCTTCGGCAAGATCGGCAACGAGATCGACCAGCCGATCCTCCGCCGCGCGCGAGATCGCCGCCGTCATCTCCCGGTCGACCCGCACCATCTGGTGCTGCCCACCCATATAGCGCGTCTTGAGCGTCGTGGGCCGCGAGGCATCGGCGACCAGATGCGCCTCCACGGCCCCGCCCATGGCGCCGACGAGGCCTGCGAGCGTCGAGGCGGCAGCATCCGCGCCGGTCACGCCGGCCAGCATCGCCCGCCCCCCCAGCGCCGCGATATTGGCGGCGACGTTGGCTGCGCCTCCTGGCGCCCAACGTTCGTCTGTAACCTGGACGATTGGCACGGGCGCTTCGTCGGAGACGCGCGAGACCCTTCCGGACACGTAATGATCGACCATAACGTCGCCGACGACGAGAACAACGCCGCGGGACAGCTGCCGGATATCGTCCTGGGTCGCCGTCAAATCTGGTCCTTCATTGCCACGCGCTTTTCGTCCTTCTAGCCAACGACCGGGCTTCCGTCAGGCCGGGTCGTTCGGGGCTACCTCGCAGTCGCAGCAGGTCTCCGCAAGGGCAGGCAGGGATCCTTTCATTACAGAGACCCATCTTGTTTTAAACGGAGGACCGTCTAGACCGTCCGCCGAAAATGGTGCGGTTTCACCGCACTGCCAAGGCAAGGCCTGCCGCGGGGACGGAGCAGGCAGCCGCGGGGAACCGCCGGGCGAGGAATTTCAGCCGCATGGCTCTGGAAAGCGTGTCCGCGCTGATCCTGGACGACAACGCGCATATGCGCGGACTGCTCAGGGCGATCCTGACGAATTTTGGCATGCGCCAAATTGAGGAAGCCGAGCAGTTCGAGGACGCCGCAACAGTTCTCGCCGCAGGCGAGGTCGATCTGGCCTTTGTCGATATTAAGCTTGAAGGCCCCAACGGCATTGCCTTCTGTCGGCACGTTCGGCAGATACCTGGCGGACAGGCCCGCTTTCTCCCGCTGATCGTCGTTACAGCCTATTCCGAGCGAAGCCGGGTGATCGAGGCGGTCAATGCTGGCGTCGACGAGTTCCTGGTGAAGCCCGTCCGGCCGGTTGATGTCGCCAACAGGGTCAATGCGGTGATCGAGCGCCGCCGTTCCTTCATCGACATCCCGACCTATTTCGGGCCAGACCGCCGCCGCCGGGTCGACCCCCGCTTTACAGGACCCTGGCGCCGCTCCCATGACCCGGGAACGCTCGATATCTGAGCAAGAACAGGTGTTTTCCTGCCCAGGTGGTGGAAAATCCTGTCGGCTGCCGGGCGAAAAGCGCACCGTTGCAGGTGCTGGAGGCTGCGGCTAACGTCCAGGCCGGAAACATGCGGGTTCTCGGGGAACCGCGGCGGAGGGATTACCGAATGGCAGGTCGTGGCATCGGGCAATTGTTTGCCCGGAAGTCGGTCGAGCAGATTCAGACGGAGTACGGCGCAAGCGAGCTAAAGCGGACCCTGGGGGCGTGGAACCTCGTCTTGCTCGGGATCGGCTGCATCATTGGCGCGGGTATCTTCGTGCGCACGGGCTCGGCTGCAGCCCTTCACGCTGGGCCGGCCGTCATCCTCTCATTCGTCATTGCCGGCGTCATCTGTGCGCTTGCGGGCCTCTGCTATGCTGAACTTGCCTCGGCCCTGCCGGTCTCCGGATCAGCCTACACCTATTCCTACGCCACGCTGGGCGAGGGTGCGGCCTGGCTGATGGGCGCCCTGTTGCTGCTTGAGTACGGGCTGGCGGCGTCAGTCGTCGCCGTGGGCTGGGCCGGTTACGTGGTCAGCCTCCTGGCGGATTTTGGCGTGGTCATTCCTGCAACGCTTACTGCTCCGTTCGGCCATGAGGTCACCCTCGCGGACGGGACGACGGCGGCGGCGGTGATGAACGTGCCGGCAGCGCTCGTCGTGCTGGCTCTCACGGTCCTCCTGGTTGTCGGCGTGTCGGAGTCGGCCTCGTTCAACAACGCAATCGTCGCCATCAAAGTTACGACGATCATCGCGGTCATTCTTGTCGGCGGCTTCTACGTGCTCTCAAACTTTGCCGCGACCTCGCAGAACTGGGTTCCGTTCATTCCCGAGAATGAAGGCCCTGGAAAATTCGGACTGGATGGCGTGGCCCGTGCGGCCTCGATCGTCTTCTTCGCGTATATCGGGTTTGAGGCTGTCTCAACCGCCGGCCAGGAAGCGAAGAACCCGAAGCGTGATCTTCCGATCGGAATCATCGGATCGCTGGTGATCTGCACCGTTCTTTACATGCTGGTCTCCTGGGTGCTCACCATGATGGTCAACTATAAGGAGCTCAACGTTCCCGATCCGGTGGCCGTGGCTGTGAATGCACTCGGACCAGAGTGGGGCCTGTTCGCCCAGATCGTGAAGGTGGGTGCAATCACCGGTCTGACGTCGGTGATCCTTGTCCTGATGTATGGTCAGACCCGGATCTTCTACACCATGGCGCGCGACGGCCTGCTGCCGAAGCCGTTCTCCAAGGTCCACCCCAAGTTCCAGACCCCCTGGATCAACACACTCGTGGTGGGCGTTCTTGTGGCCTTCGCCGCGGCAATCTTCGATATCAATACGCTGGGCGATCTGACCTCGGTCGGCACGCTTGCCGCCTTTGCCGTGGTCTGCCTGACCGTGATCTTCCTTCGCCAGACCCGGCCTGAACTGCCGCGCGGCTTCAAGGTGCCGCTCTATCCGGTGTTGCCGGTGCTTGGGATCATCTCTTGCATCTGGCTGATCACCACCGTCGAGCAGCGCGTGCTGCTGTTCTTCGCCTGGTTCATGCTGGGGTCCGTGGTGATCTACTTCGGTTACGGCATGTGGAATTCGAAGCTGGCCAAGGGGATCGTTGTCGCCGGTCACGAGCCTCCCCCGCAGGATTTCGAGACGCCGCAGCCGAAGAACCCTCAAGGGTAAGGTTGGACGACTGATCGGCCCGACCAAGAAGCCGCGACAGCTCTTGTAGGGGGCAGTCGCGGCGCGGGGCGGTGAGGCTGGCCTTGGGCTCTTGCCGGAGAAGCGGCCATGACAATCGAAGCGGTGATCTGGGATTTCGGGGGCGTCTTCACGACCTCGCCGTTCGACGCTTTCAACCGGTACGAACGCGAGCGAGGCCTGCCGCCGGATATCATCCGTCGGATCAATTCGATCAATCCCGACACCAACGCCTGGGCGAAGATCGAGCGCTCCGAGATCGACGCGGCAAGCTTCGACCGACTGTTTTCGGAGGAGGCGCAGGCGCTGGGTTACGCTATCCGCGGCGCTGACGTTCTTGCGCTGCTTTCCGGCGACCTCCGCCCCCGCGTCGTTGCAGCATTCAAGGCGTGCAAGGCGCGATTCAAGGTCGGTTGCATCACCAACAATGCGCCCACCGGGAAGGGCGCGGGCATGTCGGCCTCCAGCGCAAAGGCGCAAGAGGTTGCAGCCGTGTTCAGCCTGTTCGATCATGTGATCGAAAGCTCAAAGGCTGGCGTGCGCAAGCCTGATCCGCGCATCTACCGGATGATGTGTGAGGCCATCGAAGTTGCGCCTGACCGGTGTGTCTATCTCGACGATCTCGGAATCAATCTGAAGCCGGCGCGCGATATGGGGATGGTGACGATCAAGGTCGTGTCCGAAGACCAGCTTCTGGCGGATCTGTCCCGCGCCGTCGGTGTCACCCTCTAGGCAAAGCACCATCAAATTGGCGCGGACGGCTTGCGTGCAGGCATGCGCTCGGTGAAGACTGGCGCGGGTTTTCGGTTCGGGGTCTGGTCTGATGCGCGCCAGGTTGCGCCTGCCAGCAGCTGTGATTGCGGCAGTACTGCTGTCCGGCGGCTGCGAGCCGCCGCCAGCGCAAGAAGTCGCTGCGGTGGTTCCGGTCGAAGCGCCGGAAACGCCTTTGGCTGCGAAGCCCATGCCGCCTGCCGTCATGGCGACCGTCGCCCGGCTCCGCGAAATTGGCGCGAGTGGATCTTATCGCGACATGGCCAAACTCGCCGACCAGACGCCGGACTTCCGGTCCAACGCTGCGGGCATGAGCCACCGCGACTACTGGTATCTGAAACTGCGCACCGGAGACTGGCCGATGGCGCAGATGGAGCGGCTGCTGGCGCTGCCCCACGCCGTGCGGCCAAGCGACATTGGCGATATCTATATCTGGCCGGCGCTGGCGACCCTGGAGCCGGACGACATCACGCCCGCCGCTGCGCGCGACATCGACAGGCTGCTCGGCGAGGGGCAGGCCGAGGCGATCCGCAATGGCGATGTGTGGCCCGGCTATGTGCTGGGCATCGCGGAGGATGGCGTCTGGCTCTATTTCGTGTCGGGCGCTGGCTGAGGCCGGTCAGGCGGCCTCGGATTTGCCGATGCGGGGCGGGCCGCCATGGGCTGCCTGCGAGGGGCCGAATGAGCGGTCGAGGATGCGGGTGGAATCCATCGCCGCCGTAATCGCCTCGCTCAGATGGCCGAGGATTTTCACGTTGTTGGTCATCACATGGAGCGCCTCGGGGCGCGTGTCACCCGAGATGATCTCGCAGCGATGCAGGATATCGGCGCGAAGCTGCAGCAGCAGGTCTTCAAGTTTGTGGCCGTCCGGATTCTTGTCTGAGCGCAGGAAATGGGTCATGGGCGTCTTCCCCTGGGTCTTGACCGGCATTATCGCGCAAACATGCTGAATAAGCGTTGCGGTGCTGCTGGTGGTTCAAGCCCGCCAGGTTAATCAGTTGGAAAGGAACGCGACCATGACCAGGCCCACAGGCGCCGAAGCGGCCGTGAGCAGACTCACGGGCTGGGTGGCCGTCCAAGGACGCGACGCGATCGCCAAGCGTTACACCTTTGCGGATTTCAACGCCGCCTTTGGCTTCATGACGCGCGTGGCGCTCAAGGCCGACCGGATGGACCATCATCCTGAGTGGTCAAACGTCTATAACAAGGTCGATGTTGTGCTGACGACCCATGACGCTGGAGGCGTCACCGACAGGGATATCGAGCTTGCCGCCTTCATGGATGCGGCGGCGGGCTAAGACCTCAGGAGTCGAAGACGATGACGCTGGCAAGTGCGACGCGGGCCGCGCCCTTGCCGAGCACCTGGTCGACGGCCTTCTGCAGGCGGGCCGAGAGAACGTCGACGTCGGGCTTCTCGCCGACCACATATGACAGCGAGGCGTAGTTGAGGATCGCATCGCGCATGGCGCTGGTGAGGCGTGGCCGGATGGCGGCGCATTGCTTGCGGACCTCGGGCTTCGGGACGTCAAGGCCGGCATCCACCGCCATCACGCCGTGCACCTTGAAGCCGCGCGCGATAGACGCGCGAAGGCCGAACGTTGGCACGTAATTGTCCGATCCGGTGATCCGCTTGGCCTGCGGGTCCATCTCGGCGTCCTTGCCCGTGGGCGGGGCGGCAGCAGCCTTGCCCGCAAGGGCCGCCGCAGCGAGCAGGGGAAGGAGGTGACGCATGGGGCGGATCATGCGCCATGGGCCTTAACAGCGGCTTATCCTTGACGGGCGAGCCGGTCGGGACTAGCACACGCGCTCCCAAATCCCGGCCCCCCGCCGGGACCCGGAAACGGGGCCGTAGCTCAGTTGGGAGAGCGCGTCGTTCGCAATGACGAGGTCAGGGGTTCGATTCCCCTCGGCTCCACCATTTC
>Ga0172367_10005633_pt1 | contig 15055 bp, 13 predicted proteins | sample Lak10m_FD_114542 | JGI IMG/M metagenome (GOLD analysis project Ga0172367, IMG submission 114542) | Freshwater microbial communities from Kabuno Bay, South-Kivu, Congo - kab_022012_10m | ecosystem: Environmental > Aquatic > Freshwater > Lake | place: Democratic Republic of the Congo: South-Kivu... | reverse complement strand
TTGCTTGCGCCATAAACGTCATAGCCAGCAGCCCAAACACAAAGGCTTGAATAGCGCCTACAAAGAATTCCAAAAGATAGAATATCGACTGAGCGAACACTGGAACTAGCGAACCAATGACAAATAACAAAACTGATCCGGCGAAGATATTACCAAAAAGACGAAAGGCAAACGATAGAACCTTTGAAAATTCGGAGACTATTTCAAGTAAGCCTACGCCAAAGTCAATAACTCCAAAGATTGGTTTTGAGAACACAGTCCCAGTATTCCAGAACTTAGAGAAATATGCTCCACCTTGCGACCGCACCCCAAACACTTGGATCATCACCACAGCTACAAGCGCAAGGGCAACAGTAAAGTTCAAGTCAGTGGACACAACACGTACAAAAGGAATCAAGAGATACTCGCCGTGCCCTTCACCTTCAGCATGGACAATGGAACTAAAAGGTCCGACTTGCTGAACTGCAAACTCGCCATGTTCAGATTTTTCAAGCATCCCAATAGTTTCAACTCCAGGGATCAATTCAGTCCAGTTTGCAACCATTACGATCAAAGTAATTGTTGCAAACCACGGAAATATGGCTTTTGTCCACTTTCCTGCTGTCCCTTCGGTCATGCCATATAGCATTTCGAGCAAGGCTTCTACCCCACCAACAATTCCTGTAAGAATCAGGTCACCTTTTTTGATCGAAGAACTAATTGCAATTGCAAGCGCGATTATTACCACATCTGCAAATAAGAGTGCAATCAAAGTTCCGCTGATAAAGAAAGGTCCGAGCGGGGTTTGGATTGGATGCGTGAGCGGTTCAGCGGGTAAAACGACAGACGGCATCACAACTTTTATGCCTAATCCGAGTCCAAAAAAACCCGTGAACAAGAATAGCCCAAGCACAAAAGCTGATAACACAACCCATCGGCCCCATACTTTTTGTTTAGGAGTCTCGGTCACAATTTACTACCTCCTTCAGAATTTTCGAGGTTCTTTTTTTCTATTACAGGACGAATCTTACTCGTTGCACCTTGTACAATTCGAAACATTATATACAAGGTCAGCGGCATACTTGCAACCATCAGCAAGATCGTAAATAACGGTTTCGTCAAAAACATCCGGTCCAACCAAAGCCCCGCAATCAGAGCGCCGAAAATAATTACTATCGTCAAACACCCAACCTGGCTAGCTACCGCCGCCAATGTCAAATTGTACACTTTTTGCTGGCGGTCTTTTTCCTGGCTGCTCAGGTCACTCATGGTTGCGGATTATATCACAAAGGTTTTTTATAAGTAAAGCCGAAGTTGATCAATGCCATTCATTAGTGTTTATGAATTACAAAGCGCATAAATCTAGAAAAGGCTTAAAGCTGCATTGGTTGAGATGCCAAACCATGGGCCAAAGAATGAACCAACAATAATGATCCCAAGGATGAGGATAACGATCCCAAGTATAAATGGCTGTGAGACAGGAATTGGATGAGCTTCTTCATTCTCACCTTCCATGCGATACAAGTATACATATTTCAACACAGTCAGATAGAAATATAAACCGATAATGGAATTAAGGATGCCTACTATAACCAGCCAATACCACCCTGCCTGTATTGCACCCGCGAATACGAGGACTTTGGCGATAAAACCACCAAATGGTGGCATACCCGCCAAAGAAAGAAACGCAACCATCATTGCCAGACCAAGGTACGGCGAGCGACGGCTCATTCCATCGTAAGCCCGGATGTCATCTGAACCAGCCACACGACCAAAGGCCATGATGATCCCGAATGCAGCCAGGTTGGTCAAAACGTAAGCAAGCAGATAAAACACAACCGCTGTAATTCCTAATTCATTATTCGCAACGACACCGATCAGTGCATAACCTGCGTGTGCAATCGATGAATAAGCTAAAAGACGTTTTATATTTGTCTGAGCTAAGGCGACCAGGTTGCCCAGGGTCATGGTTAATGTCGCCAGAATCGCAAGCAATATCTGCCAATCAACTGAAATTTGTGGGAAAGCGGTTAAAAATAGGCGGAGAAGAACCGCAAAACCAGCTGCCTTAGAAGCTGTCGAAAGGAAACCTGCTACAGGGCTTGGTGATCCTTCATATGTATCCGGCGCCCAAAAATGGAAAGGTACCAAAGATATTTTGAAGCCTATTCCGACAACAACCAGGAACAACACGCCTAATGACACAGGGTTAAAGGTTCCAAAGAAACTCCTCATATTAACAAATTGGGTCGTTCCAGAAAAACCGTATACCAGTGACAAACCGTATAGGAAAATCGCTGAAGTCATCGCACCAAAGAGCAAATATTTGAAACCAGCCTCAGTCGATTTTTTGTCATCAAGCAAGAAACCAGCCAGGACATACATCGGAATAGATGTGGTTTCGATGGCGAGATAAAGCATCACCAGGTCAGCGGAGGAGGCCATAAAATTCATACCAATAGTAGCCGCCAAAAGCAATAAATATGCTTCAGCACGCTTTCCAATCTTCTCAACATCCATCATGAACAATGATGTGATCACCGCGCCAAAAATAAACAACATCTTAAAAACAAAGGCCAACCAGTCATATCGAACCATCCCTCCGAAAGCAAGAGATGATTGATTGGGAAGATCGACAAGTAAACTAATCACTAAAACTGCGGTCAATCCGCCTGCTGTCAACCAACCTAAATTTGTCCGGCGGCTTTCATCTTTCCAATAAGGGTCCAAAATTAGCACCAGAATACCTACCGCCAATATTAGAAGTTCAGGCAGTATTGCCAGAAAATTGATGCTCATTTATGCACCTCCCATCAGTCGCAACACATTCTGGACCCCCTGTGAGACCATTGGAACCATCAGGTTTGGAATTACACCAAGGGCAATCATAATGAGGCATAAGGTTACCAAGGCAACTTTATCAAGAACAGAAATTGGGCCTATATGCCCTTCTAGTTGCGCAGGAACTTCGCCAAAAAACGCGCGACGGATAACAAGTAAAATGTAAGCCGCCGTGATTACAATCGAAATCGATGCAATGACCGCTGCTAACCAATGCGTTTTCCAGACACCCATAAATATCGGAAATTCAGCGACAAAACCTGAGAAACCTGGCATGCCCATTGAGACAAGACCGCCAATTATAAAAGCAATCGCAACCCAAGGAAGAGGTTTTACCATTCCTCCAAGCTCCGGAATTTGACGCGTATGGGCACGATCATAGACCATTCCGACCGCAGCAAAGAAAAGTGCTGTCATTACACCATGCGAGAACATTTGCATGGCGGCACCAGTCATGCCCTCTCGAGTTAGTGTAGCAAAGCCCAGGGAGACAAGTCCCATATGTGATACAGACGAGAAACCAATCACATACTTCATATCTGTCTGGATCATCGCGATGAATGCTCCATAAACCACATTCACCATCGCCAGGCCAAAGATAAGCCAACCCCATTGTTTTGCGCCTTCAGGTAATAACATAATACCTACGCGCAAGGCGGCAAAGGCGCCTAACTTCATTAATACGCCTGCATGGAACATAGATACAGCCGTTGGCGCAGCCACATGACCATCAGGTGACCAGTTGTGAAATGGGAAAATACCACCTAAAACAGCAAAACCCATGAAGACAGGCATGAACCATAAATACTGAAAACTCGAGGAAAAACCTGCTTTTTCAAGTTCCAGCATATTGAAGGTCAATACTCCACGCATCTGGTAATTGGTGAAATACATCGCCAAACCGCCGACGAGCGCAAAAACTGAGCCAATAAATAGATAAAGGGTCAATTTCATAGCCGCGTATTCTCGAGTAACCTTCCAACCCCAGATTGCGATCAGGAGATACATCGGGAAAACAGCAATTTCATAAAAGAAAAACAACATGAACAGGTCCAGCGAAACGAATACACCGAACACCCCGCCTGCGAGTAGAAAAAGGAAGGCGAAAAACTCTCGCGGGCGATCGTCAACACCCCATGAGATCAAAACACCGGTGAACATCACTATTCCGGTTAACAAGACCAAAGGAGCGCTAATTCCATCCACTCCAACAAAATACGAAATACCGAGTGCAGGCAACCAGTTATATTTTTCAGTAAACTGGTATGCGAGTGTTGGATTAATGTATACCTGGTAGTAAACCCAGGCAGATAACATAAGATCGAACACCGCAGCGGCAAGAGCTGTGACTCGAATTTCTGTTTTCCGCTCCGGCTTCATTAGGAGTAAAAGAACCGCAACAACCAGCGGGGCAAAAACAATAAGACTTAATATCGGAAATTGCATCAGTGCACCTCGCTCTATTGGAACAGCATGACCATGGCTTTGTTGATCACATCCAGTAAGCCCATTGGCCAAATACCGAGTACCAAAATCATGACCATTAGCGGAGCCATCACAATGATCTCGCGTGTGTTAATTTCGGTCAAACGATGTTCGCCGTGAGCCCAATGCTCATTTAGCGGTCCATGAAGTACTTTGCGAATACCTTTCAAAATGTAAGCACCGGTGAATAAAAGACCTATCATGCTTATTACAGTGAATACTGGCAAAAGTGGGAATGAACCCCTGACTACCAAGAATTCAGAGACAAAACCATTTAGCCCGGGCAATCCTAAGGACGCCATGCTGGTGAATATCAGAATTCCGCCATACACCGGTACCAGAGGAAATAACCCGCCAAATTCTTCTAGATTGCGTGTGTGGGTACGTTCATATATAACGCCAACAAGAAAGAACATCCCAGCTGCTGACAAACCGTGGTTGAACATTTGGAGTACAGCGCCATTCAATGCGATGGTAGCATTTTTTGTGCCTATTGCAGTGGCGGCAGCTGCGATACCTAGCAGTACAAAACCCATATGGTTTACAGATGAATAAGCCACTAATCGCTTGAAATCTGTCTGTCCATAGGAAGCAAAAGCGCCAAAGACAATTGCCATCGTAGCAAGGAAAGCCAACCAACCTGCATACTGCTGTGCCTGTTGTGGATAGAGAGGCAATACTAAACGGAGAAATCCATATGCACCTAGTTTCAGCAGTACGCCCGCCAGGATCATGGACCCGGCAGTTGGCGCTTCAGTATGCGCATCAGGGAGCCAGGTATGGAAAGGCCAAACTGGAACTTTAAGCGCAAAAGCAATAACAAAAGCCCAGAAAGCCACTGTTTTGACAGTTCCTACTGTCATACCGAGCATGATGCCATCATTTGGTAGCAAGTTCCATTGCCGAGTCAGATAGGCGAGATCATAATTTTGGAACATGACTCCTAGCAGTTGTATGGCCAACAGCAAACCTAATGACCCCGCCATGGTATAGACCATGAATTTCAGAGAAGCATAATTTCGGGCTGAGACCTTAATCCCACCCCATAATTCTCGCTCTCCCTTTGGGCTGCCCCACTGGTTTATCAAGAAGTACATCGGAACGAGGCCAATTTCCCAGAACACAAAGAAAATCAGCAAATCGAGCGACATAAATACGCCCATCATGCCCACTTCCAAGAACAAGAAAAGCATCATGTAAGCTTTTACTTTTTCGACAATACTGAACGATGCCAATATAGCAAGCGGAGTCAGCAACGTCGTCAGTAGTACCATAGCCAATGAAAGACCATCCACTCCTATATGGAAAGTGGAATGGATCGCATCGTACCATGGATACTGCTCTTGATATTGGAAACCTGCAGCGTTCGAATTGAACCCAAACCACATCCAAATCGAAAGCCCTAATGGAACCAGGCTAGATAATAACGCCGTCCAGCGAATGGTGTTGACCATTTTCGAAGGCAGAAATAGGATAACCAGTGCAGCAATAACTGGAAAGAACAAGATGGTTGTAAGCAGGTGAGTGCTAATAAAATTCATATCTCCACTCCCCTTAAAGGAAATAGTACAACAAGCCGGCTATGACAAGTAGCAGACTTACTGTACCAATCAAATAAGATTGAACTCGACCAGTTTGGATGACACGAATCTTCTGACCCTGCCAGAAAACATTTGCGGTTCCATCACCAATCAATTCATTGATAATTGGTTTGTCAAAATAGTTCCGAAGGACAAAACCAATAAATAGAGCCAAACGGGCAACAGAATGAAGAATTCCATCGATCAAAGTTCGATCCATCCAAGGGGTAAATACTTCTGAAATCCAGTTCATCGGTTTGACGATGAAATATGAATAGAATTCGTCAAAATACCACTTATTTTTGAGAACCGGATAGAGACCGCCTAAAGGTTTTTCTAATGGATCAGGCTGACCTGCCTTTACATCTTTATAGACCAACCACCCAAGAGTCAGTCCGCCTAGTGCAACCAGTAATGAAGTTAATAACGGCCAAATACTAAAGGCTAATGCCTTCGGTTCTTCAATTAATGTTGCCCCAACAAATCCATGAAACCAATTGGGGAGTAAACCCCCAAATAATGGAAAGTGCTCTGGGATACCCACCCAGCCGTATCCGACCGCAAAGACTGATAAAACAATCAGCGGAGTGGTCATAGTCCAAGGGGTTTCGGATGCATGCTCTGCTTCCTTCGTTCGTGGTTCGCCAAGGAAAGTCAAAGTGATTTGCCTCATCGTGTAAAACGCCGTCATAAGGGCTGCAAGGGCTAATACAGAGAATACCGCCCAATGTCCATGACCAAAGGCATCGGCAAGGATTTCATCCTTTGACCAGAACCCAGCGGTAATCAATGGAAAGCCCGATAGTGCAAAGCCACCAATCAGAAAAGTCCAAAATGTCACAGGCATTTTCTTGCGTAAACCACCCATGTTTCTCATATCCTGTGGATCTACATGATGATCACCTGTATGAAGGACGCCATGCTCCATCCCATGGATAACAGAACCTGAGCCAAGAAACAACAACGCCTTGAAGAATGCGTGTGTCACCAGGTGGAAAGCCGCAGCAACGTAGGCGCCGATCCCAAGTGCAGCTATCATGAAACCAAGTTGTGATATGGTTGAGTATGCCAGGACTTTCTTAATATCATTTTGAGCAAGGGCTATTGTTGCAGCGAATAAGGCTGTAAACGCACCGATGAACGCGATGATACTCATGGTAGTTGTTAATCCATGACCAGTCCAATCCGCGGTAAATAATGGGAAAATACGGATGACCATGTAAACGCCTGCTGAAACCATGGTAGCCGCATGGATCATCGCGCTGACTGGAGTCGGACCTTCCATTGCGTCTGGAAGCCAGATATGCAAAGGCCATTGGGCAGATTTACCAACTGTGCCGATAAAAAGCAGGAGTCCAATTAATCCAGCAGCCGAAAGGCCGAAAATCGGTGTAATTGTTGTCGCTAGTAAGTGTAATACTTCTTCATTATAGAAGATTTCCCTGTAATTCAGAGTACCTGTGGCAGAATACAAGAACGCCAATCCAAGAAGCATAAAAACATCGCCTACACGGGTGGTCATGAAGGCTTTCACCGCAGCATTTCTCGCGGAAGGCTTTGCGTACCAAAATCCTATCAACAGGTATGAGCACAAACCCATGATCTCCCAACCCACAAAAAGAGTCAAAAGGTTATCGGAAACCACAAGGGTATACATTCCAAAGGCAAATAAGCCCAGAAAGGCAAAGAACCTCGAATACATCGGTTCGACTGAAAGAACCGTGTGTTGATGACCATGATCGTCCTTAACAGTTGCACCATGTGGAGGTAAACCAGGTTGATCGTGGTCACCTTTTGGTTGGCCAAAATTGTGGTATCCGACACTATAAAGAAAAATCATGAATATTGTCCAACCCACAAAGAAAAGTACGACTGCAGATAATGGGTCGATCTGCACACCAACTTTGAAAAAAGATTCTCCGGTGGGCAGCCAGTTAATTGCACTGGCGAATATGTGTTTGCCAAACTCTTCAGTACCCAAGGCACGTAAGAAGACGACCATACTGCCAAGCCAGGAAAGTGCTGCTGCCCCAACTCCAATACTGTGACTTAGTGCCTTTGAACGGTTGGCAAATATCACAATAAGGAAGAATGCCAGCAGCGGCGGAAGAGGAATTAACCAAATAATTGTTTCAGTCGCCATAACGTGTCTCCTACCACTTCATCAGGTCGAGCTCGTCCGCAATAACAGAATTGCGACGGCGATAAATTGAATAAATCAACGAAAGACCAACAGCCACTTCAGCAGCTGCAACTGCAAAAACGATGATCGCAAACACCTGCCCGTCCATTGATGCGGTATTTCCATAACGCCAGAATGAAACAAGATTAATATTTACGGCATTTAGCATCAATTCAACACTTAACAGTATTGCGACAGCATTTCGCCTCACCAGCACGCCAAAAAGACCGATACTGAATAAAGCTGCTGAAAGAAACAGGTACCAACTTAAAGGGATCATGCGCACCTCTTATTTTTTGTTCATGGCAACGTAGACGGACCCTATTAGCGCTGCCAACAGCAAGACAGATGCAACTTCAAACGGGAGCACAAAGGCTTCTGGTGATGTAAGCGCAACACCTAAACGAGTAAGTGTATCTTGCGAGCCATCCGGAATTGCCTGTGGTAATTTCCAGAGCCCATCCCATTTGGATAAGATGACGAATAGTCCGCCAAAGGTCAAGAGACTGAGAATTGCAGATAAAGGCCAGGTCGAATTCACCTGCGGGCCTTGATCGCGCATTTCTTTTCGGGTGAGCATCACAGCGAAAATGAACATAATCGCGATTGCTCCAATGTAGACCACCACTTGAACCACAGCGAGAAAACCCGCTTCCAACACTGCATATAGTATCGCAACTCCAAACAAGGTAGCAATAAGCCACAAAGCGGCGTGGATCAAGTTTCTCGTAGAAACGACCATTAAAGCAGATGCGATTATGAGCGCAGCACTCAAGATAAAAATGACTTGCGAAGCATCCATATATCAGCTCCCAATTAATGATGTGCCACAGGATTTGGCGTTTCGACTGCCAGACGCTGTTTATGAGTGGTTGCACGCAAGATTTCCAGCGTAACCCAACCTAAAAGTACATTTGAGAAGAACATACCTAAGAAATATGGCCAAAAACCCGCCCCTTTCAATAAGGAGTGCGCAACAGCGGTGATAATCAACAGGGCAAAGGCTACAGGTGTTAAAAACTTCCAGTTGAAAGCTAACATGTGATCAATACGAATACGAGGAACTGTGTATTTAACCCACATGATAACCCAGTAACCAAACATTGCTTTGGCAATAAAGTAGAAGGCTCCAAGCAGAGGATATTGGCTAGCCCAAGGGCCATGCCAGCCCCCAAAAAACAAAACTGCAGCAAAACCACCAAAAGTAAATGCATGCAGAAGCTCGCCTGCGTAAAATAGACCAAATTTCATTCCTGTGTATTCTATATGATACCCAGAAACAATTTCTGATTCCCCTTCATTCAGATCAAAAGGAGAGCGCCCAAGCTCTGCAATTGCTGAAATTAAGAACAAAACCGCACCAAGAGGTGAAAATAGGAAAAACCACATTCCACCTGACTGAGAAGCAGTTATATCCTTAAGACTTAACGAGCCAGCAATGATGGTTGGAATAAGCAAAGCAACGACCATAGGGATTTCAAATGAAATCATTGCCGCAACCTGTCTGAATGCTCCTAATAACGCATATTTATTATTAGAAGCCCAACCTGCCATAATGATCGAAAGAGTACCTAGGGCACCTGCGGCAACCAAATACAACAAGGCAACATTTAAATCAGTGCCATAAATTGTTGAAGCTAAGGGAACGACAGCCCAAAGAAAAATCACCGAACCAAGCGATAGGATTGGGGCAATATTGTAAACTACCACATCCGCACCATTAGGAGTAATATCTTCCTTAATGATAAGTTTGATAATATCCGGAAATGGTTGAAACAAACCAAACGGACCAATTCGATTCGGACCAAGCCGTCCTTGGAAGCGAGCAACAACTTTCCGCTCCACCCAAACTAGCATGATATCAAGAACCATTGCTGCAGTTATCAACAGAACAATTCCCAGCAAATCAGCAATGATGTTCGCAACCGCGCCATCAAGGCCCCAGCTGGTTAGGGTAAGCATCAACCAGTCATAAATTATTTTTATTGGATCTGCCCAAAAGTTCATAAAGCACTCCTGATATTTATAACGAAAAGGCTGAAAGGAAAAATCCAGTCAGCCTTTCTTAAATTATTTGGACATTAAACCCATTCAAGCATTCCTTTTCGCCAGGCAAAGGATAACCCAGCCATTAGAATGAGAATGAAAAGGATACCTTCTAAGACAGCAAAAAACGGCAGCGCATTAAGTGCAAGTGCCCACGGAAAAAGAAATACAGTTTCAACATCAAAAATGAGAAAAACCAGCGCAAAAATGTAATACTGCGCTTTAAACTGCACCCAGCTCTCTCCAACGGTTTCGATCCCACATTCATAAGTACTCTGCTTGATTGGATTCGGCTTTCTAGGTGCTATGAGTGCCGAAAAGGCAATTGGTATTATTGGAATAATAATACCCACTAAAAGAAAAAGTCCAATGTATATCCAGGGATTCTGCATATAAACTCCTTCAGGCAATTGGGGCGATTATAGCAATAGTGCCCAAGTCATTCTATCACAGCGAAGCCTACGAGAAAACTTACCCATGTAAGGATTTGACATGATATTTGTCACAAATCGATATTAATTTGTCAATTACCTTTTATGAAGACACCAAATCATATTCCTAATTACAAATTATCCGCGCAGCTTAATCCTGTTCCTCTCTATCCATGCTTTTATGAAAGGTATTCCAAGTAGAATACTAATTACAAGACTTATAACCCCTAACCACCGGGTTGATGATCCACTTAAACCAAAAAATGAAGTTACTTCTAAGACTATGCTTTGAGCTGACAAGGCCTGGCGGATTTCTTCACCGCCCGATTTCGGTAAAAAACGCAAATAAAACCAGACGGTACCCTTGTAACTGCCAACATCTTCGGGCAAAACACTCCAGAAAAATGTGATCTTTTGACCGGGCAAAAGTGTCTCACTGATTGTGTTGCTTGGACGAGTATTTACTCCAGCCATATCCAACCTCGCTTCAGCAAACACATTATAGGTATCATATAGATTTTTGGAGGTAATTATTTCTCCCTTTGACATTTCTTCTCCATCTGCAACAGAGGTAAGGAGTTTTCCATCATTATCCATATCCAAGGTGAGCCGAATTACATCAGAATCCCCTATACGAATTCTTTGTGGATAATCGAGAGATAGTATACGGTTTTCAGGAACAGAAAAAGGTATCACTATCTGCAAGGATTTCGCTGAAACGTCAACGCTTGCCCCCGATAAATCGGTGCGCCTCCCGAATGGCCATGCGCCTATTCGGTTTTCTAGGATTTCGGAAAAAACAACTGCAGAAATGAGAAAAAATAGCCAATAAAAATACCTGATCGCTTTCATAGAAACTGCCCAGAAGAGGAAATCAATTTCATAGGATAGCAATTCAACGATTTACTTCTTCAATCTCGGTGTACCACCGCACGCGTGTGCCAACACGGTCACGAACTTTCCAAAGAAAGGGTTTATTTACGCGATCAAGGTACCGCCTGATCTTGTTGATTTGCGATAGCACGCGTTGTAGTTGATCTAGATCAAAACTTTGTTCGTTTTCTACCATTATTGCTTCTACCTTGCATAAATTTATAGTGAGAGTTTTATAAAGCCCCCAATCCTTCAAGCATAAACGCATCAGCCGGTCTATATTGATCATACCGCCGTCTTGAAAGCCTACCTCATTATCCAGTAACAAAGATATGATGTCGAGAGCGTCCTTATGGTTTAACTCAACAATTTGCGTTTTGGACAAGAATAATTCAGCCAGTGGTACCGTAATTGGGTGAGCATCTAATCGATCCATCAGTGGTAATTTATGGCACATTTCAAAATCACCAATAAATATATCAATTCGTCGGCCTGTAAGCTCGTCTAAAAAAATTTGACGTCGATCTCCGTTCAATAAGTTGAAATTCTTTTCAGGGACATATCCCATACTAGCAAAAAACGAGTCAAGTTTTCCTTTATCGCTTTTATGGACAACAAGATCGATATCCGGATAATCCCTGTGAAGTGCCCGATGACTTGCAGAAGGGCTGTGAAATTTTATTGCCAACCCACCGATTAACCGAAGGTGGATCTTCTTCACTCTTGCTTCGTCCATCAAACGGTTCATTTCTTCAAATATATCTGGAATTGTTAGCATATCACTCCTGAAAAATTATCTGGATAGCGAACGACAAGTTAACTAAAAAAGGGAGTTATCACTCTGAAGGAATTTCCTTATGAACTTTTTCAATGTCGATCCCTTTACTTTTTCTGTATGCTCTAAATGCGTAATAAATCCCAGCCGCCAGACCGTACATCGTAATCATAAAAATTACTGAAGGGATATTTGTCAGGCTTATACCATATAAACTTTGACCTCCGTTTAGCCAGGGATCAAATAACCATTCCGTCAAAAGGAATAATAAGAAACCACCAAAAATTACCCCCGCAACCGAAATAGGTGGGAGGCCAAAGATGTTGTATTTTGCGATTGGTGACGCTTTATAAAGATCTGGCTTGCGATACGGTAAAAGAATTGCAGCAATTGCCGTCCCGAAATAGGTTACTGCAATAACTAACGTGGAATCAAGGGTCATCGCACGGAAATTAAAAAAGTTAAATGCAAAAAGGTAGGACACAACAATAGAAGGAACAATCATTAATAGCAATGCATATATTGGTGTTCTCGTACGCGTGTCAATTTCGGCAACCTTCTCTGGCAACAAACGATCGAATGCGGCTGCAAATATTACCCTGGTAGATGAAAGAAATACGGTGCCACTCCAACCAAACCACCATAGACTCATCAAGGCAATAACAACAAACTGTACAAACCGATTAGTGGTGAGAAATACAGCCAGGAGAACAGGGTAAGGCCATACAGGAAAAGCGGGAGCCGTTGTTGTGTAACCCCAAGTGTAATTCCAAAAAGCTCCATTTGCCTGGACATAAAAATCCCAACCTATTGTCTTTGATATTACCAGAACCACGATGATAGCCAAAATCGAGGTAAATCCCAATGCATATGCCATCCCAGAAAAATTTCGCTTAAAATCAGTAGCTCCTCGAATTTCACCATAAAGTGTTGCACCCCAATTAGGCCAGAGATTGAAAAAGACCAGATATGGTATCGTTAAGAAGATTAATCCCAGCGATCCACCTGTTAAAGGTAATGCTGCACCAGCGTCTTTTCCTAATTGGACAGTGGCATCATAGACGCCCGGTTGAGCACCAAAAAGCGAGACTGAATTTGAGTCGAAGCCCTCTTTAAATGATTGAGGATTGCCACCAAGAAGCATAAATATAACAATTACTAATCCCAGCATTCCGCCATAGAAACAAACCTTTTGGATGCGAGCGTAATTTTTCATTCCCATCATGATAAAGATAGATACGATGACGAGCGTGATAATTGAAGTAACGAATAATCCCTGGGAACTCTGCCCAAACCATAGAGCAGCACCTTTCGCGCCTAAAACCCCCAACAAAGGTGTAATAACAATATGACGCAACATATCACTATACAATGGCACCCATAACCACAAAATAAACCACCAACCAGTAATAGCAAGGACAAACCCAATTCCCCCACCTAACACACGACTCTGCCATACATAATCTCCACCAGATCGGGGCATCACAGCTATCATAGATGAATAAACAATGATTTCGAAGACGATAAAAACCGCACTTATAATCAACGCAGGTATCAATCCACCTTGTAGGGAATACATCTGGCTAAAACTGTACAATCCCAAAGTAATCAGATTGATTGAAAATAAAGAATAAATAAAAGCATCAAAAACAGACCAGGAACGGACCAAACCAGTTGCTTTACGAACAAACAGATCGGACATTTCTTTTTTCCTCTTTCATTTTTTTTAGACTATCAAAGCAGGATTATTACCCACTGGTCAAGACATAGTTTTCGATCTTATTCTTTCCAAGTGTAATGATTGCGCCTAATAATGTACCTTGCTCATACATGGATCCTGGATTTATACATAAAGTTTTACCTATGCGGGAAGCACCTCGTCCTTCATGAATATGCCCATGTAATCCAAGTAACGGTTGGTATGTCTCTATTACGGAACGCAAAGCTGTGGAACCAGTGGGTTTTAGAGAATTTCCGGCATATTTCGGGTGCAATTGTTCATCCAATTCCGGCGCTTCATCCAGATTAGAATTAAATGGCGGGACATGAATATTGAAAATGGAATTCTTTGGTTCCTTCATTGCTGAAATCATCGACTCATAACGCGTCATCAATTGAGACTCATCCTCTTCACGGTAAGTGTTCCAGGGAGTGCGGTTTGACCACCCTGAAGTAATCATTTCATGAAATGCATCCAATTCAAGCACCAGACCTTCAGCAAGGGTGATACAGGGCGTGGAACGAATAATGTCATCAACTTCAAATCGGTCATCGTTCCCAGGAGAGATATATACACGCAAACCTGTTCCCTGCATTTTTCTTGTGGCGATTTCCATCCATTGCTGGACAACTTTTAAAGCTTCAGAGATGAAAAGCTTATAAATCCCGTCGGGAGACTTGCCCAATTCTTCTATTTCTTCCAATGTTGTTAAATATGGATAATATCCTCGACTACGGATGCGCTTAATAATTTCCGCCAATTCATCTGCCCCTTGAATTTCATATCTTTGTTCTAACAAAGTTGCTTTATATTTTCCCGAGCCAAGCTCTATTATTGGCACAATCGCTTTGCCCGTTATATCGCCCCCGAGAATAAGAACATCAGCCTCATAGAATTTCCCCGCATTCAAAAACTTATTCCAACAAATATCTGAACCATGAATATCGGTGGCGAAAAATATCTTGGTCAATCGATTTCTCCTTATGAAATTAAATCAAGAATACAAAGCGGTCTGCCCCGTAAATTGGGGAAGAAATATTCTTAAAGTTAATCTAAGTTGCTACCTTGGCATGAACTTTAACAAAAATCCATGAGAATCCGGTAAAGTTGGGGTATCCCGACCGCCAAAATACAGGAGAACTC
>Ga0172367_10005630_pt1 | contig 15060 bp, 7 predicted proteins | sample Lak10m_FD_114542 | JGI IMG/M metagenome (GOLD analysis project Ga0172367, IMG submission 114542) | Freshwater microbial communities from Kabuno Bay, South-Kivu, Congo - kab_022012_10m | ecosystem: Environmental > Aquatic > Freshwater > Lake | place: Democratic Republic of the Congo: South-Kivu... | reverse complement strand
TACAGGGTGTACAAGGTATCCAAGGTGGTCAAGGTATCCAAGGTGTACAGGGTGTACAAGGTATACAGGGCGTACAGGGTGTACAAGGTATCCAAGGTGGTCAAGGTATCCAAGGTGTACAGGGTGTACAAGGTATACAGGGCGTACAGGGTGTACAGGGTATTCAAGGTGTACAAGGTATACAGGGTATTCAAGGTTCAAGTATTACGTGGAGAGGCCAATACAGTCCAACAACTGTATACAATACAAACGACGTAGTATTTGAAAATGGTCAAAGTTGGGTTGGTGTCAGAGGTACAGGTAATAGTCAAACATTAACTAGTGTAGCACACAGCGGTAGTGGTGTGTTTACTTGCGCCGCAGCAACATTATTTGTCGGTGACCAAGTTACTGTAAGCGGTACAAATAGTGGTAACGTTGTATTACCAGGATACAGTGCTAGTGGTACAAATTATTATATTATAGCTACAAATGGTACTACACAGTTTACTTTAAGTACCACACTAAACGGATCTGCTGCTACAGCTACCACAGGTACTACAGTCAGTGGATCAATGATATTTGTTGTACCAACAGGATTTGGAAATGTAAGACCTAACCTAACACAAACTAATCATTGGAACTTAATGACCAGCCAAGGCATTCAAGGTATCCAAGGTGTACAGGGTGTACAAGGTATTCAAGGTGTACAGGGTGTACAGGGTATACAAGGTGGTCAAGGTATACAGGGTGTACAAGGTATACAGGGTGTACAAGGCATACAAGGTGGTCAAGGTATCCAAGGTGTACAAGGTATACAGGGTGTACAAGGTGTACAGGGTATACAAGGTGTACAGGGTATTCAAGGTATTACTGGTTTAGGTATTACTTGGAAAGGAACTTGGACTAGTTCAACAGTTTACAATAGCAATGACGTAGTATTCTACAACGGCAATAGCTGGATTGGTGTACGTGGAACAGGTAACAGTGTAGCATTAAGTGGTGTAAGTATTGGGGCTAGTGGCGTAATATCTTGCACAGCTACAAGCTTGCCAGCAGGATTCCAAGTAGGTGATCAAGTTCTAGTTGCAGGCATTAATAGTGGAACTGGTGTATTACCAAGTTACAGCGCCAGTGGCACTTACTATTATATTATAGCTACAAATGGTAGCACACAATTTACCATAAGCACAACTGCTGGTGGTGCTGCTGCTAGTACAACTTCTGGTACTGTAAGTGGTGCAATGACCTTTACTGTAGCAACAGGCTTTGTCAATGTTATTCCAAACCTAACTAATACAAACCACTGGAACCAAATGACCAGCCAAGGTATTCAAGGCATTCAAGGTGTACAGGGTGTACAAGGTATACAGGGTGTACAAGGACGTCAAGGTGTACAAGGTGTACAGGGTATCCAAGGTGTACAGGGTGTACAAGGTATACAGGGTGTACAGGGTGTACAAGGTATTCAAGGCGGTCAAGGTATCCAAGGCGTACAAGGCGTACAAGGTATACAGGGCGTACAAGGTGTACAAGGTATTCAAGGTGGTCAAGGTATACAGGGTGTACAGGGCGTACAAGGTATACAAGGCGTACAAGGACGTCAAGGTGTACAGGGTGTACAGGGCATACAGGGTGTACAAGGCGTACAAGGTATACAGGGCGTACAAGGTGTACAGGGTATACAGGGTGTACAGGGTCAGCAGGGTATTCAAGGTTCAGGCTTTAAGTGGCGTGGTGTTTGGGCTCCACAATTTGACTATGCTGTTAGTGATATGGTATCACACTTGGGTAGCACATATGTTAGCTTAACTCAGTATCTTCCACAAACACTGGCAAATGTTCAAATTGTATCTTCTGGTAGAATAACTTGTAACACTCCAACTAATGCATTAAATGTAGGTGATGGTCTTTATGCTATAGGTGTTAAAACTGGAACAGGTAATATAACTGGTTATAACAGTGCAGGAACAAATTATTTTATAACATTAATTGAACCTAATCAACCTAGTGCTGGGCTTACTAGATTAACATTGAGTGCTGTTTATAATCCGTATGTAACAGTTAGTACCACAGCAGGCACAAGCACTGGTATTACTTTCTATGCACCAACTTTTGTACCAACTAGCTTTACTAAAGATCAATATGACAATGGCCAATCAAGTGTAGGTGCTTGGCAGTTAGCAGGTTCACAGGGTATTCAGGGTGTACAAGGTGTACAAGGTGTACAAGGTATACAGGGTGTACAAGGTATCCAAGGTGTACAAGGAGTACAAGGTATACAAGGTGTACAAGGTATACAGGGTATTCAAGGTGCAAGCCCAACTTGGAGAGGAACATATACAAGTGGTGTAGCATACAATACTAACGATATGGTATTCCATAATGGTAATACATATATGGCCATTTATGGTACAGGTAATACTGTAGCATTAAGTGGTGTAAGTATTGGAGCTAATGGAACATTTACTTGTACAGCAGCAAGCCCAGCTCTTGTAGTTGGTAATGGTGTTAGAATCGTGGGCGCTGCCAGTGGTACTGGTAGTATTAGTGGTTACACAGAAGGTGCAACTTATTATATCACAGCTACAAACGGTAGTACAAGCTTTACTTTAAGTTCCACAATCGGCGGTGCAGCAGTAACAACTACTGCTGGTACAAGCACAGGATTAACATTCCAACATCCAGTGAGTTTTGCTAATCAAGTTCCAGCAACAGGTCAACCTCCAGTAGTTAATACAACTTACTGGAATCAGATGACCAGCCAAGGTATCCAAGGTGTACAGGGTGTACAGGGTGTACAAGGTATCCAAGGTGTACAGGGCGTACAAGGTATACAAGGTGGTCAAGGTATACAGGGTGTACAGGGTATACAGGGCGTACAAGGTATACAAGGTATTCAAGGCTTTAGTGTAACTTATAGAGGACAATACAATCCTGCTACAGTATACACACAGAACGATGTGGTATTTGAAAATGGACAAAGCTGGATTGCTATATGGCCAATTACAACAAGTACATTTAGTAATGTAAGACCAGGAGTAACAGCAGGTTGGGCTAACTATTGGGGCAACTTAACTAGCCAAGGTATTCAAGGTGTACAGGGTGTACAGGGTGTACAAGGTATACAGGGAGTACAAGGTCGTCAAGGTGTACAGGGTATACAGGGTGTACAAGGCGTACAAGGTATCCAAGGTGTACAAGGTGTACAGGGTATTCAGGGTTTAAGTATTAATTGGAAAGGCACGTACAATCCAGCTACAGCATATAGTCAAAATGATGTTGTGTTTGAAAATGGACATAGTTGGATAGCGATATATCCTTATGCTAGCGGAACCTTTACTAATATTAGACCAGGTGTAACAGCAGGTTGGGCCACATATTGGAATATGATGACCAGCCAAGGTATCCAAGGTGTACAGGGTGTACAGGGTATCCAAGGTGTACAAGGTGTACAAGGTATCCAAGGTGTACAAGGTGTACAAGGTATCCAAGGTGTACAAGGTGTACAAGGTATCCAAGGTGTACAGGGTCGTCAAGGTGTACAAGGTATTCAAGGTGTACAGGGCGTACAAGGTATTCAAGGTGTACAGGGCGTACAAGGTATACAGGGCTTTAGTGTAACTTATAGAGGAATCTATAACAATGCTACAGTTTATACTCAAAATGATGTAGTATTTGAAAATGGACAAAGTTGGATAGCAGTGTATCCAATTACAACAGGAACATTTAGTGGTCAACGTCCAAGTTTAGCAAATACAACATATTGGGGACAATTGACAAGCCAAGGTATTCAAGGTGTACAAGGTGTACAAGGTGTACAAGGTATCCAAGGTGTACAAGGTCGTCAAGGTGTACAAGGTATACAGGGCGTACAAGGTGTACAAGGTATTCAAGGTGTACAGGGTGTACAAGGTATACAGGGAGTACAAGGTCGTCAAGGTGTACAGGGCATACAAGGTGTACAGGGTGTACAAGGTATACAAGGTGTACAAGGTGTACAAGGTATCCAAGGTGGTCAAGGTATCCAAGGCGTACAAGGTATTCAAGGTGTACAAGGTGTACAAGGTATCCAAGGATTTAGTGTAACTTATAGAGGTATCTATAATAACGCTACAGTATACACTCAAAATGATGTAGTATTTGAAAATGGACAAAGTTGGATAGCAGTATATCCAATAACTAGTGGAACATTTAGTGGTCAACGTCCAAGTTTAGCAAATACAACATATTGGGGACAATTAACAAGCCAAGGTATACAGGGTGTACAGGGTGTACAGGGTATTCAAGGTGGTCAAGGTATACAAGGTGTACAAGGTATACAAGGTATTCAAGGTGGTCAAGGTATCCAAGGGGTACAGGGTGTACAGGGTATACAGGGTGGACAAGGTATCCAAGGTCGTCAAGGTATCCAAGGTGTCCAGGGTGGACAAGGTATACAGGGTATTCAAGGTGGTCAAGGTATCCAAGGAGTGCAGGGTGTACAGGGTATACAGGGTGGACAAGGAATCCAAGGTGTACAAGGCGTACAAGGTATACAGGGTGGACAAGGTATACAAGGAGTACAGGGTGTACAAGGTATACAAGGTGGACAAGGTATCCAAGGTATTCAAGGTATCCAAGGATTTAGTGTTACGTATCAAGGTGTATACAATAATGCTACAGTGTACACTCAAAATGATGTAGTATTTGAAAACGGACAAAGTTGGATAGCTATATATCCAGTAACAAGTGGCACATTTAGTGGAATACGTCCAGGAGTAACTGCTGGTTGGGCCACATATTGGGGCAGATTAAGTCAGCAAGGTATACAGGGTATACAAGGTGGACAAGGTATACAGGGTGTACAAGGTATACAGGGTATACAAGGTGGTCAAGGTATCCAAGGTATCCAAGGTGGTCAAGGTATACAGGGTGTACAAGGTATACAAGGTATACAGGGTGGACAAGGTATACAGGGTGTACAAGGTATCCAAGGTATCCAAGGTGGACAAGGTATTCAAGGTATCCAAGGTGGACAAGGTATACAGGGTGTACAGGGTGTACAAGGTATCCAAGGCGGACAGGGTATCCAAGGTGTACAGGGTATCCAAGGTATCCAAGGTGGTCAAGGTATACAAGGACAACAAGGTATCCAAGGTCAACAAGGTACACAGGGTATACAGGGTCGACAAGGATTACAGGGTACACAGGGACAACAAGGTATACAAGGTCAACAAGGTACACAGGGTACACAAGGTATACAGGGTCAACAAGGACTACAGGGTACACAGGGACAACAAGGTATACAAGGTACACAAGGTATACAGGGTCAACAGGGTACACAAGGACTACAGGGTACACAGGGACAACAAGGTACACAGGGTACACAGGGACAGCAAGGTACACAAGGTGTACAGGGTCAACAAGGTACACAGGGCCAGCAAGGTATACAGGGTACACAAGGTACACAGGGTACACAAGGAGTCCAAGGATTCCAAGGATTCCAAGGTCATCAAGGACTACAAGGTGAACAGGGTATACAAGGTCAGCAAGGTATACAAGGATTCCAAGGTACATTAGGTAACCAAGGTGCTAACGGTACACAAGGTACAACAGGAGATACAGGGTTACAGGGATTACCAGGACCACAAGGTACAGATGGACAAACTGGAGCACAAGGTTCACAAGGTGCTCAAGGTACAGACGGAACAATTGGAACATTGAGTTTAGCAGACTTTAAGAATGTAGTTGCTAATAGTAATAACTTCGCAGACTTTAAGACAGCAGTAGCAGCACTATAAGGAGATGATGAGTAATGCCAATTAATTTAGATCAGACGGGCCCAGCGCATTTATTAAGCACCGATGAAGATGGTCTGATCCTTAATGGCAGTCCAGTCATCTCAAAGAGTATTCATGTTAGTAATATTGAGCCAAAAACTTATTTTGGTGATACTAATACTAAATTGCTTTGGTTGGATACTGGTGTACAAGGTGTTAGTAGCTTTCCTAACGGTGGAGCAGCCAATTGGATATTGAGAACTAATGGTAATGGTACAGTAAGTTGGATACCACCTAGTACTTTAGATGCTACAAAGTTTCATTATAGAACTAGTACTAATAATACAGCACCAGATCCATTAGGTTTAGGTCCAGGATCTGGGTATGTACGATTTGTCAGGGATGAAGAAATAGATCCAATGAGTACTGCCACCAAGTTAGTTATTAGTAACTACAGTGTAGCAGGTGATCCTAATTACATTATGGGAGCTACACCTGGAGTACCAAGTTATAATGACATTGGTAGTTTTATAAATGGGTTAAGTGCTTATGGTAATAATAGCCGTAGAGGATTTATTAAGGTAGAAAAGGAAAATGATCCTAATCATTTTCAAATTTATAGCTTTAGTACCATAGTAGATAGAGTAGGTTGGTTTGAAATTGATGTTGAAATTGTAAGAGTTGAGACTGGAGATGAAAATTTTCCTAACGATGAGCCAGTCAGTGTGAACTTTAGTGTGGCAGGCCCCGAGGCATTGACTCAAGATTTAAGTAATTATGTCACTTTTACAGGAACTCAAACACTAACGAACAAAACTATAACAACACCAATAATTACAGAACCATCAATTAATAATAAGAGCACTATGCTCACTGATGTTGCTATTGGAAGTAATGGGACCTTCACTTGTAATGCATCTACTCTTAGAGTACATGATGCTTTAAGAGTAACAGGTCTAAATGCAGGCGATGGATCTATTACTGGATACGATGATGTTAGTGCTGTATATTTTATTACAGCGACAAATGGTACCACAAGCTTTACTCTAAGTGATACTTTAGGTGGCGTAGCCATAACCACAGTCGCAGGAACAGTTAGTGGAGCAATGACCTTTACAAATAATGTAGGTGGGATAATTTCTTTTGATGATGCTGACCCAACTAATGGATTTGAAACAAGGTTAACTGTAATTAGTAGCAGTGCAGATCATAAAATTATACTTCCAGATGCAACTACTACTCTTGTAGGTATTGATAACATTCAAACTTTAACAAATAAGACCATCATTGAGCCAATTATACATGATCCTGAAGTAATTATTACAGATGATGATGTTAATATAACCATAAGCAGTAATATTGCAACAAGTTTCAATAGCAGAATTAATACAGCTGATGCTAAAACATATAGTTGGGCAACAAATTATTATTTTGATGGCACGAATTGGCTTAAAGATAATGATAATAGAGGTGGATGGCGTCTAAGTAAAGTAGCAGATATAACGCTTGATGCTAATAATAAAATAATTTTAGGCTATGCCTCAATAGGTAGTAATGTAGAAGATCAAAAATTTATATTGAATGGTGATGGTCAGTTAGAATTAACTTCAAATATAGCTAGTACAACTACAAGCACTGGTACACTGGTTGTTGATGGTGGTGTTGGTATAGGTGGTGATGTTAATATTGGTGGTGATACTACAATTATTGGTATCTTGGCAGCTGATAGTATTGAAAGTACACCTATAGGTACAGCCTTTAGATCTACTGGTGCATTTACAACATTGGATGCTAATGGTATATTTCAAGTAACAGATGCTACAATAAGCACTAGTCAAACAACTGGAGCAGCAGTTATTACCGGTGGACTAGGAGTAGGCGGTGCTGCATATGTAAATGGACCAGTATACTTAAATGATTTAGATCCATTAGAAACAAAATTAACTGATTATAGCTTAATAGTTCAAAATCCACAGGCTAAAGTAAGAGTAGGGCCTAATTATACTGCTGGTGCTGTTGATTATATTGATATTTTGACACTTGAAGATAATCCAACAATTACCACTACCAGTTTAAACTTTACATTAGAGAATTTAGAGAGTGGTGGTAATATTACATTAACTGCTACCGATGCTTCCATAATAATAACTGAGAATACTGCCTCTACAGATAAAGTAACAGGCGCATTAAAAGTAGCAGGTGGTATCGGTGTTGCATTAGATATCCACGCCGATGACATATATGTATATGGTCAAACTGGATTAAATGACACTGCTAGTCAAGTAGTAAGTCTAGCAGCAACTCAAACATTAACAAATAAAACAATTAATGCCCCTACTATTGATGATATAGTACTTACTGGTACAGTTAGTGCTAGTAGTAGTACAGGTATTGCAGGACAATTATTATCAAGCACAGGAACTGGTGTCGAATGGGTTAATCCTGTAACTAATAGTGCTGTAGTATTTTATAAAGCCAGTGATCAAAACTTTTTTACAGCAGCTACAGTTACATTACCAGCTAGTCCTACTATTGTTGTTGGATCAGACTTTGGTGATATGAACGGTGCAGGCAGTGGCATCTTTACTTTTAGTGTGGCTGGCACATATCAAATTATTATTAACTACAGTGTAAGTGATACAGGTGGTGGAGCAACTTATCCAACAGTAGATTTTTGGGTAAGAAAAAATAGCGCAGATACTATAAAGTATTGTCAGGTATTAACTAATGGTTCACGAAGAGGTGCTGTAACTGAATATATTGAGTTTGATGTAAATGATACTGTACAATGGTATGTCAATAGCACATTACGAGTAAACGGCGGTAGCCCTAGTGCTACAGGCAGTAGATTTACTATTGTTCGAGTAGAATAATCTTGACAATGTAAAAAAAATCTATATAATACTAGCATAGATAACTATAATTATGCTAGAATTAGGAATGTATTGCCTATGTTATGTAGGCCGAGAACCAAAAAATTATCAGTATAACCAACATAATTTAATGTGTGGGTCTGTTAATTATAATCAATTTGACGTTTTAGAAATGCAACGTCGAGGATTTTTAATGGACCATATTGGTGAAAATATAAGTCATATGAATAATGACTTTGGTAGTCTTACAGGATTGTATTGGGTTTGGAAAAATGCTGATCATGACTACAAAGGAACTAATACATATCGTATTTTTTGGAATGAGGATTTTAATCTTAGACCAAATACTGTGTATATTCCTGAAGCAAAAGATATAGTTACTGCTATAAAAGGATATGCTCCTAATGTAAACAGTGTATATGATCATTTTAGTCATTGTCATAATAGTTTAGGGTGGCAATTATTATATGGACTTGCTGGTGATCGACGTATACCTATTAGTATAGACATGATTGATAACCTTAGGAATTACAAATATCTTATTCCTTTCCACATGTTTACAGCAGATAGAGTAACCTTTAATCGTATTTGTGAAATATTGTTTCAAATATTGTTTGAATTTCATGCTAATTATCAATACTTTTTACCAGAAATTCATAAACGTACTCAACAAGTAAGATTTTATGATTTTTTTGGTGAAAGAATATTACATATTATCCTAACAAATAATTATTATTTTTTAGGAAATACAGATATAAGACATTTAAATATACTGGATATAGACCATCATGCTTGAAAGCAATCGTATACAACCACATTTAGAAAAATATGTAGCCAACCCAACTGATCCAGAGCTTAATTTTATGATGGCTTTGGAATATGATCAAACGGGACAACATGCAAGTGCTGTTAGTTATTATCTGCGTACGGCAGAAAGAGCTGAAGATGACTTACTCAAGTATGAATGTTTGATTAGAGCCAGTATTTGTTTTGAAAGACAAGGTAGTAGAAATTTTACTGTAAAAGGATTACTACAACACGCTGTAGCCATTATGCCTCATAGACCAGAAGCATATTATCATCTAAGTAGATTTTATGAGCATAAACACGATGACGGTCACTGGAATGATACTTATATGATAGCTACTATTGGTGAAAGTGTAGCAGATAATATCAATAGTGGATTACGCACTGACGTTAGCTATTTAGGCAAAGATCATTTAAGATTTCAAAAAGCATTAAGTGGATGGAATTGTGGACTGTGTGATGAAAGTCGTGCCATATTTAAAGACCTAATGCGTAGTAAACAATTGCCAGACGATTACAAAAAGATTGTATATAATAACCTTAAGTTTATGAGTGGGTATGTAGAGATTCCATTTGATGCATATGATAAAACCAAGTATTCGAAATTAAGATTTAAGTTTCCTGGTGCAGAAAATATTGATGTTAATTATAGTGAAGCATATCAGGATATGTTTGTGCTTAGTATGCTTAATGGAAAAAATTATGGAACATTTATTGAGGTAGGAGCAGGTAGACCATTTTATGGAAATAATACAGCCTTATTAGAAAAACAATTTAATTGGAGAGGTATTAGTATAGACTTGGATGAAAGACAAGTTAGCGCAGAACGTAGCACACCTTTCCTAGTTAAAAATGCTTTAGAAATTGATTATAGTAAAATTATTAGGGAATTAAACTTAGGACCAGCAGTAGATTATCTTCAGTTAGATTGTGATCCACCAGAAGTTACTTTTGAAATACTAAAAAAGATTCCTTTTGATGAATACAAGTTTAAAGTAATAACTTATGAACACGATTATTATAATACAGACAAAAAAGAATTAAGAGAAGAGTCTAGAAGATACTTACAATCAAAAGGATATAAGTTAGTAGTAAGTGATATTGCTCCAGATGAATGGCGTAATTATGAAGATTGGTATGTACATCCTGATTATATTGATAAGAGCATACTAGATCGTATGACAGATCTTAGAGATAAGGTGAAGAAGGGCGAAGATTACATTTTAGCAGGATAATAGATAATGATTCCAGTAATAGGTACTTGCGTAGTTTTTACAACACATTGGGTAGAACGTTTACTAGCCAGTGTAGATTTTCCTGTAGAAAACTTTCTTATTATTAATAATAATGGTAAGGGTGAAATCACAGAAAATTTAGATGCACTAGCAAAAATTAAAAGACATTTTATTAAAAATGTTCATGTTGTTCATATGCCCTGTAATTTAGGAGTTCCTGCTAGTTGGAATCTTATTATTAAAAGTTATATAATGGCACCATATTGGTTAATTGTTAATGATGACGTAGCTTTTGGCCCTGGTATACTAAAAGAAATTTATGATGCAGTCACAGAGGATCCAGAATTAGGTATTATACATGCTAATCAAGGAGACTTTAATGTAGGTAGCTGGGACTTATTTGTTCTAAGAGATCATACAGTTGCTAAGTTTGGGCTATTTGACGAAAATATGTATCCTGCATATTGTGAGGATGATGACTATATTATGCGTATGATGCATGCCAATGTTAAGAAAAAATTAGGTCTTACTAAAAATTATCTTCATGGAGCAGGGGACAAAACAGAATATCATTTCCATGGTGGTAATACACGTAGGCATAATCCAGAAATAATGAAGAAGTTGGATGAAGCAAGAGATATGAATATAGAGTATCTCACAGCTAAATGGGACAAACATTGGCGTACTTGTTGGCCTACTTTTGAACCATGGCAAGGTCAGCCTCATGTATTAAATGAGCAAAGATTTGATTTAGAATTTTTACGTAAGAAATATATTGGATTTTAAATTAGGTTTATAATTTGAAATACTGTTTGTAATTTATTTCTTATTGATTTATTGCTAAAACTACTGCGTAATCCTTGATGTAATGGTTTAGGACTCATATCTATATTCGTCCAACAATATCCACAGTGTTCATCACTTAGTATAGGAATAAATTCTTTCTCTACTACACATAAAAATGTATGAAAATTGAATACTTTATCATTACTAACAAAAGTTTCTAAGGGTATACTTTTTATAATAGTAGGACTAAATCCTATTTCTTCTTTAATTTCTCTGTTTAAGCTTTGCCAAGGATTTTCACTTTGTTGAGCAGTACCGCCAACCAAGCTCCAAGTACCTTTATGTTTACCATCTGCTTTTTGTAATAGTAAAACACGTTTTGATTCTTTGCTGTAAAATAAAGCGCCACTGCAAATAATTTGATCTTTCATAAAACTAAACGCCAGCTACCTTTTCTATATTCGCCCTCAAAACTTTTTACCCAAGTTATTCCATCCCATTTGTATTGTACATTTGTAGTTATGTTAGTCTGGTATCTAATAATGTCACTGCTATTTGTACTATCAAAAACTACAGCCCAATTTGATCCATTCCATTCTATAAGATCATTAGCATTGGCTATAAAATCACTGCCGTCTAAATTTTTCCAGGCATCAGGACCATCATCGTTGACATAAATTATGTAGGTAATGATATCACCTTCTTCTGCATCTCTTAATAGTCTTAAAACTAATTTGCCATCAATGTTTAAGTCTTTATAACTTACAGATGTGTTATTAACAAAAACTTCTATTTCTCTAACACGATCAAAATCTACAGTAGTATCAATTCTATTACTACTTACTTCAGCAATTAGCGTTTCTCTCAACCCACCACCTATGTTGTTTATAATAAGATATCTTGTACCAGGTGTAGGAACTGGTAAACCACTGTTGGGACCTGTTTCTGTAGGATCAATAATAGCATCAAAAGTTCCAGGACTAGTTCTATCTGTTGTAATTATATCTGTATTACTTGGATAAGTGTCAGTATCCCAATTAATATCTAATATATCACTGTCTAAAGGATTAACTGCTATAGTTCCAACTACATCAAACCCTGTACTTTGTAATAAAAATATCTTACTTTCTCCTGCTCTATAAGCATTAGGGTATTTGTCTAATATTTCATACCAATTAACAGGGTTCAAACTGTCTAATCCTGTTTCTCTTATTCTAAAATTTAAATGACCTTTTTCTGTTGGACTAAAAACTTTTGCTTGACCATTGAACACTATCAAATTATAAGGCAAAGTCTCAACAACTATAGGTGAAGGTATTTGATCATACAGACCAACGCTGCCTTCATTGGGATCTTGAGCAAATCCCTCAAGATATCCTTCAGCAGGTTCTGTAGAATTATTATACATGGTCATAATAATACTAGAAACTACACCAAGTTTTTTAACTTTACTAGGTGGGCTGATCCAAATTGGCATACTAAAAGTTAAACTAGCTATATCTATAGGTGTGTCATTACCAACTGGAATTTGGCGACTACTAAAATCAACCTGGTCCAAGTATACTACACTTAAACTAGTCCAATCAATATAATTGTCTGTGGTCTGTATTTCCAAACTTGGATTAAACAACATCAATATTTGTTCTAATATTTGTAATTTTTGTTCGGTATTATTTGCCCATATATCTGCTTTTACTGTAAGTGTATAAGGACTAGGCATCAATCTTTCTACAGTATAGTTTGAACCTTCAGTGCTGGTATAAGCACCATTTTCTACAGCACGTTCTCTAATATGTATTTTACCTACATATGTAGGATCAGCTAGACGTTCCTTATCCATTTGTAAACCAGTAATATAAACTGCTATACGTGGTGCACCATTAATTTTATTTTCACTATTCTGTTTGATAAGATTGGCCACTTGACGATCCATATCACCGTACATAACAGGTACTTTACTTAAACGACCGTCACCAAATTTTACTACAAAATTACTGAGTAATCTTATAGTCTGTACTAGATAACGTCTTATCTGACCATCGTAGAAGAACTGAATATCATTTCGACGGCGTTAAACCGAAGCCTCCAACCACACACGTTTACCATCTATTAGTTTCCACGTTTTTCCTTTACAATGTTTTGATTTTAATTGTGCTAAACGCATCTTTTCTTTTGCAAGTCCAGATTGTTTTTTACCCTTCATTGCTCCGCCATCTTTACGAATCCAAGTATCTGTACCTAATAATTTTCTCCTAGCGTGTGCCTTACGTTGAGACTCTTTCATACGTTCTATACTTTCAGGATTATGTTTTTTATTATTACCTGGATTTCTTATATTAAATCCATTGTTTATTGAATCAAATAATAAAACATATTTTTCTTCTAAAGCATTTAATTCTTCTAAAGTTTTTGCAGTATCTATTACTTCAAATATAAAGGCATCTATCCCATATTTACGTAAAGCATTATGAAAATGATAAGTGATAGATGTATGTCTACTATCTGCTATATGTTCTAATCGACGACGTTTAGGATCTTGAACTGTCTGTCCAATGTAACATTTTCCAGTTTTAATATGAGTAAATTTATAGATATGCATTATAAATCTGCCTTAGGTCTTAGAACCTTACTTAGAGCTTGACGTTCAGGAACATCTTCGCCATTAATTCTATTTACATTGACGTTGTTAATAAATCCAGTTTTCTGAGTAGTTCTAACCTGCTTCCAATATTCTGGATTCTCTAAAGGGTTCTTACCTTGGCTTGGAGTTATAGCAACATATTGTACATTGCCGTATTCTATTAGGTCATTAATTACATATGATACTAGATCATTGTAAACACCTTTTGGTGTAGCAAAATTAGCACTAGTGTTAGTTAATGTATGACGTATAGCGTCTTCCATCTTAACCCATCTAAAACCATCAAACCTAAATAATCTATTAGGAGCAAAATCAATGCGTAAAAAATAATCGTTTTTATATGGGTTAGCAGGAAACATTATTCCGTGCCCAAACTGATATCCATTAGGTGGAAATCCGTCACCTAAAAGATATCCTGCGTATCCACTGCGTATAGCACGACCATGAATTCTACTGGCATCTAATCCTACAGTACTAGCATCAATATCCATTTGATCAGCAGTTTCAATTACAGGATTGCCAGTAGTTCTATCTATAGCCAGTGTATAAAATTGTCTAGTTTCAAAGCCATTCATTGATGCGTCTGCTTCAGCTTGGGCTAATATGCTATCATTAATTTGTAGTTCTTGACCTTTGGTACTTAAAATATCACGTAGTGTTTGATCTGTATTTTCACCTGCTGGTTGATCTAGTATATCAGCAAAAGCTTGACCATCAACTATTTTCTTAAGTTTTAATCTATATAAATGTGGCCACCAAGTTTGGCTAAATCCTTCACTGGCTCTGGCAACATCCTCAATGACAAAATATCGAGGCAGTGCTATGTTATAATCATTTAGAGCAAATTGATCAACAAGATGAGGCAATTCTACTACGTCACCACTTAGTGGTTTTCGCCCCACTGTTCGTATCCAGTCGTTGATATGTACAGTGGCAAATATAGTATCATTATCTATGAATAACCCAAATTGACTTAG
>Ga0172367_10005629_pt1 | contig 15064 bp, 14 predicted proteins | sample Lak10m_FD_114542 | JGI IMG/M metagenome (GOLD analysis project Ga0172367, IMG submission 114542) | Freshwater microbial communities from Kabuno Bay, South-Kivu, Congo - kab_022012_10m | ecosystem: Environmental > Aquatic > Freshwater > Lake | place: Democratic Republic of the Congo: South-Kivu... | reverse complement strand
GCGCGCCGCCACGGGCCTTGAGCAGGTCGACCATGTACTTGAAATATTCCACATGGCCGCCCTGGTAACTGCTGATGGCAATGCCTTGCACGTCTTCCTGCAAGGCGGCGGTCACCACCTCGTCGACGCTGCGGTTGTGCCCCAGGTGAATCACCTCGGCCCCCATGCTTTGCAGAATGCGGCGCATGATGTTGATGGCAGCATCGTGGCCGTCAAACAGGCTGGCGGCGGTGACAAATCGCACCTTGTGCTTGGGGCGGTAATTGGCCAGGGCCTTGAAGTCGGCGGACAGGTCGGTCATGGGGTGTCTCCAGATGACAATTTGTAAATATCAAAGCCGGCGATCAGACAGGCAAACGCTGACTTGACGTTGACGTAAACGTCAATCTTAACGGGTTTTAAAAAAAGAAAAGGGCACCTGCGTGCCCCGGGGTCATTCGCCAGATGACGCTCACTTGTCATCGATCGGATTGAGAAAGTCGTAAATCGGCAGGGCCAGGCCACCGATCAGCAAAATGGCCAGGTCCCATTGCTTGAGCTTCCAGATCACAGGCAGAAAGAAAAGCGCGAGCAGCACGATGGCAAAAATGTTGAAAAAGCGTTTGTTCATGGTGTGCATTCCTTTGATCAGGCCAGGGCTTGTTTATCCGAGCCGGTTGACGAGCCAGCGCGCAGTGCGCAGCAGGCGCGCGTCGTTGTGCAGGCCGCCCACCAGTTGCACGCCCAACGGCAGGCCGGCTTGAGTTTGCAGCAGCGGCAGCGACAGGCAGGGCAGGCCGGCAAAGGTCCACAGCGTGCTCATCACCGGGTCGCCCGTCGTTTCCAGCCCGGCCGGTGCGGCACCGAGCGTGGCCGGGGTCAGGATGGCGTCGAAATGTTCAAAATATTCGTCAAAACCAGCAGCGGCCACCTGCATGCGCTCAAGCGCCGCCAGGTAATCGGTGGCGAGCAGCTGAGCACCGCGCACCAGCATGTCGCGCGTGGGCTTGCTGGCCTGGTTGGCGTTGTCTGCCACCAGGTTAACCCCGGGAGAGTCGCCAACGTGTCAGCTGCCGCTGTTGCAACAAACATGACTTTTGTGCGTGTAATCAGCTCGTCGCGTTACATTTCAACTTTGTCGCAACGTTCAACCATCATGAAGCCGATTCAACTCTTCGATACTGCCTCAAGCACCTACACCTATGTGTTGTTCGACACCACCACGCGCGACGCCGTCATCATCGACCCGGTGGACGCCCAACTGGAACGCGACCTGCAGGTGCTGCGCGACTATGGCCTCAAGCTGATGTGGTCGCTGGAAACACATGCCCATGCCGACCACATCACCAGCGCCGGGATGCTGGCCGAGCTGGCCGGCGCCAAAACCGCTGCGCCGGTGGACTGCGGCATCAGCACGGCGGCCGTGCAACTCACGGATGGCGCCATCCTGAACTTTGGCACCGAGAAATTGCGCGCCCTGCACACCCCTGGCCACACCGCGGGCAGCATGTGCTTTGTCTGGCGCGACCACGTCTTCACCGGCGACACGCTGCTGATCAACGGCTGTGGCCGCACCGACTTTCAAAGCGGCAGCGCCAAGGCGCTTTACCACAGCCTGACCCAGGTGCTGTTCAAGCTGCCCGACGACACCACCGTGTGGCCGGGCCATGACTACCAAGGCAAGACCAGCTCGACCATCGGCGCAGAGAAGGCCGGCAATGCCCGGGTGGCCGGTAAAACCGAGGCAGAGTTTGTCGCCATCATGGACGCGCTGCACCTGCCACCGCCCAAACGCATCGCTGAAGCCGTGCCCGCCAACCTGCACGGCGGCCTGCGCCACGATGCGCATGCTGCCAACGGCCTGAAGGTGCAGAGCGCCGCTGGCTACGCTGGCGACATCAGCTGCGCACTGGCCTGGGCGTGGGTGCAGCGTGGCGAGGCCGTTCTGGTGGATGTGCGCACCGACGCCGAGCGCGCCTGGGTCGGCTTCGTGCCCGACGCCGCGACGGTGGCCTTGAAGCAATGGCCCGGCATGGTGAACAACCCCGACTTCGATGACGAACTGATGGCCGCCGTGCCGCCCGGGAGAAAGGTGGTGCTGCTGTGCCGCAGCGGCTTGCGCTCCATTGCCGCTGCCAAACGCGCCACCGAGCTCGGGCTGGAGGCTTACAACATCCTGGAAGGTTTTGAAGGCGATCCCGACAGCAACGCCCAGCGCGGCCACAAGGGCGGCTGGCGTCTGAACGGCCTGCCCTGGCGCCAGAGTTGATAATGCCGCCATGACTTTTTTGGCCATCGATGTCGGCAACACGCGCCTGAAATGGGCGCTGCACGCTGCGCCGCAACGCAACGCGAGGCTGCTGGCGCAGGGTGTCGAGTTTCTGGAAAACATCGACCGGCTGGCCAATGGCGACTGGGGTGGCCTGCCGCACCCGCAGCGCATGCTGGGCTGCACCGTGGCGGGCGACGCCGTCAAGCGCCGGGTCGAGGAACAAATGGAATTGTGGGATGTGTCGGCCAACTGGGTGGTGGCGAGCAGCCATGAGGCCGGCCTGAGCAATGGCTACGACTATCCGGCGCGCCTGGGTGCCGACCGCTGGGTGGCCATGATCGGTGCCTGGCACCGCTGCTTGGCGCAAGGCCCGGCGCGCCCGCTGGTGGTGGTGATGGTCGGCACCGCCGTGACGGTCGATGCCATCGACACACAGGGCAAATTCTTGGGTGGCCTGATTCTGCCCGGCCACGGCATCATGCTGCGCGCGCTCGAATCCGGCACCGCCGGGCTGCACGTTCCCACCGGCAACGTCTGCGAATTTCCAACCAACACCAGCGACGCCCTGACCAGCGGCGGCACCTACGCCATTGCCGGCGCGGTGGAGCGCATGGTGCAGCATCTGCGCCGTCATTGCGAACAAGAGCCGCACTGCATCATGACCGGCGGCGCTGCCTGGAAGATGGCGCCCAGCATGTCGGTACCGTTCGAGCTGGTGGACAACCTGCTGTTCGACGGGCTGCTGGAGATGGCAGCGCACCGGTTTGGCTGAACGAAATAGACCATGAAATTCCAATATTGAATATTCGAATTTCATGATCTTTTCCTTTACCATTGTGCCATGATCATTCGCGCGCTGCTCGAAACCGCCGTCAGGAAGGCGCTTGATCGCTCACGCGGCGTGGTGCTGAGCGGCCCGCGCCAATCGGGCAAAAGCACGCTGGCCCAGAAATTTCTGAGCCGCGAGTCACCCAACTACTTCGACCTCGAGTACCCGCCGCATGCCCAGCGCCTGGAGCAGGCAGTGCACACGCTGGAGCACCTGAACGGCCTCATCGTGATTGACGAAGTCCAGCTCAGGCCGGACTTGTTTGCGTTGCTGCGGGTGTTGATGGACCGCAGCAATGCGCCGGGGCAATTTCTGTTACTCGGCAGCGCATCACCCGCTCTGCTGCGTCAGGCCGGAGAGTCATTGCTGGGCCGGGTCGAGACTGTTGAAGTGAGTGGTTTTGATCTGCAGGAGATCAGCGCAAATGCGGGTGGCTACAGCGACGACGCAGCGCTCAAGCTTTGGCTGCGCGGCGGCTTTCCCCGGTCTTATCTGGCCGCTTCCGACGAAGACAGCATGGCGTGGCGAACGCAGGCCATCAGCAACCATGTGCGGGTCGACATGCCGCAATTTGGGGTCAACATTGCCGCGCCTGCCATGTTGCGCTTTTGGACCATGCTGGCGCATTACCACGGCCAAATCTGGTCGGCAGCGCCGCCAGCGCAATCGATGGGCGTATCCGAGCCCACCATTCGCCGCTACCTCGACACACTGACGCAGACCCTGATGATTCGCCAATTGCAGCCGTGGCACGAAAACCTGGGCAAGCGGCAAGTCAAGGCGCCGAAAATCTATTTTCGGGATTCGGGCCTGCTGCACACCCTGATGGGCACGCCAACGCTGTCCTCCTTGTTGACACACCCCGCGTGTGGTGCCAGCTGGGAAGGCTTTGCGCTGGAGCAGGTGGTGCGCATAGCGCAGCCGGATCAAGCCTATTTCTGGGCCACCCACCAGGGCGCGGAGCTTGACTTGCTGCTGCTCAAAGGGAGCCAGCGCATTGGCGTGGAGTTCAAACGCGCCGACGCGCCCCGGGTCACGCCCAGCATGCGCATCGCCATGGACAACCTCAAGCTGGACCACCTGTATGTGGTCTACCCGGGCTTGCACCGCTATGCGCTGGCGCCTGGCATTGAGGTCGTGCCCTTGTGGGCATTGCTGCCGGAATCTACCAGCTGAGCTGACTCAGCACGAAAGCCAGGCCTCAGCCAGACGCACCCAGTACGTTGCCCCAAGCGGCAGCAGCTCGTCGTTGAAGTCGTAGCTGGCGTTGTGCAGCATGCACGGCCCGCCGCCGTGCCCCAGGGCGCGGTGGTCGCCGTCGCCGTTGGCGATGAAGGCGTAACAACCGGGCTTGGCTTGCAGCATGAAGGAAAAGTCTTCGGCACCCATGGTCGGCTCCTGCACCAGCACCTGGTCAGCGCCCACGATGCCTGCCATGACCTGGCGCGCAAATTCGGCCTCGACGGCACTGTTGATCGTAGGCGGGTAATTGCGCCTGAACTCAAAGTCGGCGCGCAAGCCCGAGGCGGCACACACATGCTCGGTCATCACGCGCATGCGCTGCTCGATCTGGTCGAGCACAGCCAGCGAGAAGGTGCGCACCGTGCCCTGCAGCTCGCAGGTATCGGGGATCACGTTGGTGGCCTCGCCGGCATGGATCATGGTGACCGAGATCACGCCCGCGTCAATGGGTTTGAGGTTGCGGCTGATGATGGTCTGGAACGACTGAACCAGCTGGCAGGCCACCGGCACGGGGTCGATCGCGTTGTGCGGCATGGCGCCGTGACCGCCCTTGCCGTGCAGCGTGATCTTGAACTCGTTGCTCGACGCCATCACCGGGCCCGCGCTGACGGCAAACTGGCCGAACGGCATGCCCGGCCAGTTGTGCATGCCGAACACCGCGTCCATCGGGAACCGCTCGAACAGGCCGTCCTTGATCATCTCGCGCGCACCGCCACCGCCTTCTTCGGCGGGCTGAAAAATCAGGTAAACCGTGCCATCGAAGTTGCGATGCGTGGCGAGGTACTGGCCGGCGGCCAGCAGCATGGCGGTGTGGCCGTCGTGACCGCAGGCGTGCATCTTGCCGGGATGGGTGCTGGCATGGGCGAAGGTGTTGGATTCCTGCATGGGCAGCGCGTCCATGTCGGCACGCAAGCCGATTGCCTTGCTGGAACTGCCATTCTTGACGATGCCGATCACGCCGGTGGTGCCCAAGCCACGATCAATCGGAATACCCCACTCGGTGAGTTTGGCGGCCACCACATCGGAAGTGCGGAATTCGTTGAAGCACAGCTCGGGGTGGGCGTGCAGGTCACGGCGCAGCGCGGTCAGACCGGCGACCTGGGACACGATGGAATCGATCAGTCTCATGTTGGCTCCTTGGATTGCAGTCTAAAGGTTTCGCATATGGGCTGCTTTTTTGGGGACGCTCGTCGCCCGTTACTGCGATTCATCGCGCCAGTCTGCAACTCGTCGCACAACGGATGCATCACGCAGCGGCAGTGCCTAGAGTTCGCCCCGTCAACAACCCATCCGCAGGAAACCACCATGAAAAATACCCGGCTTTTGAAAATTTGCGCCGCCTTGTTGAGTATCAGCGTCAACCTGGCCCTGTTCGTGGCCATCGATATCGGCTTTACGGTGCCTGTATCCGCAGCCAGCCCGGCGCCCATTAAACTTTGATGCCATGAACAACATGCCACCTGACGCACCCAAGGCCGACCTTCTGGCCTGGCCCAGGCGCCTGAATGCCACGCTCAGCGCTTGGGCGGCATCGCTGAGTTGGTGGCGACTGATTCTGCTGGGATTGATCGCGCTGATTGCCGGATCCATCATTGCAGATCACCTGAAGCTCTCGCACGAGATCCGGCAGGAGGTCGTCAAAAAAGCCAGCATCAAGCCCGGGGAGCCAGTCGCCAACGGTTCCAGGACCTGCAAGACACAAGAGATCATCATCGGTGGCAAGCAGGCGATCGTGATCACCGAGAAGGGCTGCACACCGGCGGCACCCGCCTCCGCTGCCAGTGGCAGCGACAACGGCAGCGGCGAAGCGCCGGTCCGCATCGAGGTTCCGGAATTGCCGGGCAACGAAGACGCCTCAGGCGATGAGGAAACCGAGCTGGTCATTGAACGCACCCTGGGCGGGTGGATCGGCGACATCCTGTCGGCGCTGCTGGTGGCCTTTTTTGCCTACCTGACGGCTGCCAAGATCATCATGCGCAAAACCGCCGAGTCGGATGCCAGGCTGCAGGTGGCCAACGCCAGCGCCGAGCGCGAGGCCATGCAGCGCCAGCTGGTGCAGGCGCGGCCGAAGCTGCTGCAAGCCCAGGTGGAGCCGCACTTTTTGTTCAACACACTGGCAGCGGTGGACTATCTGATCGGGACCGACCCCAGGCGCGCATCCGACATGCAGAAGCTGCTGATCGCCTATTTGCGCGCCGCTTTGCCGCAAATGCGCCAGGAATCCTCCACGCTGGGGCGCGAACTGGCGCTGATCAGACCCTATCTGGAGCTGCTCAAGCTGCGCATCGAAGACCGGCTGAGCTACCACATCGAGGTGCCCGCCGGGCTCGAGTCGACCGTGTTCCCGCCGATGGTGTTGCAGACGCTGGTGGAAAACGCCATCAAGCACGGCATCGAGCCCAAGCCCGAGGGCGGCCGCGTCACGGTCACGGCGCAAGTGGTGGACGGCCAGCTGCGGGTGGAGGTGGTCGATACCGGGGTCGGGCTGGGCGCGGGCAATATCTACGCCGCCAGCACGCCGGGCGCTGGCCTGGGGCTGGACAACATTCGCAACCGGCTGGCCCTGTTGTACCCGGGTGCCAGCAGCCTGGAGCTGCGTGCCGGCGAGCCCTGCGGCACCGTGGCGCGCCTGACCATTCCCTACCGCGCCGAAGTCGCCAAATCATGATGACTGGCGCGCTTGCCCGACCCCCGCTGCGCGCCCTGATCGCCAACGACGAGCGCTTGTTGCGCGAGCAATTGCAGTCGCGGCTGAGCGAATGCTGGCCCGAACTCCACGTCTGCGCGGTCGCCCGCGACGGAATCGAAGCCGTGCGCCTGACCGCCGAGGTCAACCCCGACGTGGTGTTTCTGGACATCCGCATGCCCGGCCTCACCGGCATCGAGGCCGCGCGCGAGATTGCCGCGCTCGATGACTGGCGCGGCGAAATCGTGTTTGTCACCGCCTACGATGAATACGCGGTCACGGCATTTGAAGAGGGCGCCGTGGACTACCTGCTCAAACCGGTCGAGCGTGCCCGGCTCGAGCTGACCGTGGCCCGTTTGCGTGCCCGCCTGGCACAGGTCAACACGCCAGACCATCAGGGCGCGCTGCTGCAAACGCTGGCGCAGTTGCAGCAACGCCTGAACGGCAACGCCACGCCCAGGTTGCGCTGGCTGCAATGCAGCGTGGGCAGCAGCACCCGCCTGGTCAATGTGGAAGACGTGCTCTTCTTCCGCTCCGACGAGAAATACACGCGGGTCCAATTGCAGCATCAGGAGGCGTTTGTGCGCACCCCGATCCGCGAGCTGATCGCCCAGCTCGACCCGCAGCAGTTCTGGCAAATCCACCGCTCGACCATCGTCAATCTGGGTGCCGTGGCCGCAGTGCAGCGCGACGACAGCGGGCGCCAGCGCGTCACCCTGAAGCTCCATCCCGAAGTGCTGGAGGTCAGCCGCGGGTTCAGCCATTTGTTTCGGGGTACATAATTTGCCCCACCATGGCGCACGACACTTCGAACTCCGGTTCCGACACGCTACAGATTCTGGGCGCCTGCCCGCATGACTGCCCCGACACCTGCTCGCTGCTGACCACGGTGCGAGGCGGCGTCGCCATCAAAGTGCAGGGCAACCCGGCGCATCCGCACACGGCGGGCAGCCTGTGCACCAAGGTGTCGCGCTATCCTGAGCGCACCTACCACCCCGAGCGCATCCTGCACCCCCTCAAACGCTTGGGTCCCAAGGGCAGCGGGCAGTTCGAGCGCGTGAGCTGGGACGCTGCCCTGAGCGACATTGCCGCGCGCCTGCAAGCCATTGCCGCGCGCGACCCGCAAGCCATCCTGCCCTACAGTTACGCCGGCACCATGGGCCTGGTGCAGGGCGAGAGCATGGCGGCGCGCTTTTTCAACAAGCTCGGCGCGTCGCAACTGGAGCGCACCATTTGCGCTGCCGCCGGCGGTGAGGGACTGGTGCACACGCTGGGCGGCAAGGTCGGCATGCGGGTCGAGTTTTTTGCCGAGTCAAAGCTGATTCTGATCTGGGGCAGCAATTCGATCACCAGCAACCTGCACTTCTGGCGCTACGCCAGCCAGGCCAAGCACAACGGCGCCAAGCTCATCTGCATCGACCCGCGCAAAACCGAAACCGCCGACAAATGCCATGAGCACATCGCCCTGCTACCCGGTACCGACGGCGCGCTGGCGCTCGCGCTGATGCACGAGCTGATTCAAAACGACTGGCTCGACCACGATTACCTGGACCACTACACGCTGGGCTGGGAGCTGCTGCGCGAACGCGCCCTGCAGTGGGCGCCAGAGCGCGCAGCAGCCGTGTGCGGCATCACACCAGAGCAGATTCGCAGCCTGGCGCGCGACTACGGCGCCTGCGCCGCCAGCCATGCGCCTGCGGCCATCCGGGTGAATTACGGCATGCAACGCGTGCACGGTGGCGCCAACGCGGTGCGCCTGATCGCCAGCCTGCCCGCGCTGATCGGTGCCTGGCGCCATCGCGCCGGCGGCGTGCTGCTGTCGAGCTCAGGCGCTTTCCCGGTGCAACGCGCCGCACTACAGCGCCCCGACTTGCTCGCCGGGCGCGCGCCGCGCAGCATCAACATGGTCACCATCGGCGACGACCTGCTGCGCCCGGGCAGCCCGGCCTTCGGCCCCGCCATCGAGGCGCTGATGGTTTACAACAGCAACCCGGTGGCGGTGGCGCCCGAGTCGGCCAAGGTAGTGCAGGGCTTTGCGCGCGATGATCTGTTCACCGTGGTGCTGGAACATTTCCAGACCGACACCGCCGATTACGCCGATTACATCCTGCCCGCCACCACGCAACTGGAGCATTGGGATGTGCACAGCGCCTATGGGCACACCGACGCGCTGCTCAACCGGCCGGCCATCGCGCCGCTGGGCGAAGCCAAACCCAACACGCAGATCTTTCGTGAACTGGCCGCGCGCATGGGTTTTACCGAGCCGTGTTTTCACGACAGCGACGAGGCGCTGTGCCGCCAAGCCTATGGTGATACGGTGAACTTTGAGACCTTGCTGACCCAGGGTTTTGCCACCGTGCCCACGCCGCAAGCGCCTTTCGCGCACGGCAACTTCCCCACACCCTCGGACAAGTGCGAATTGTTCAGCGCCCGGCTGGCAGCGCTTGGCCTGGACGGTCTGCCCGACCATGTGCCCAACCACGAGGCCGCGCCCAGCTCAAGCGCCTACCCGCTGGCCATGATCTCGCCACCAGCGCGCAACTTTTTGAATTCGAGTTTTGTCAACGTCAAAAGTCTGCGCGACAGCGAAGGCGAGCCGCTGCTGGAAATGCACCCGGCTGACGCCGCTGCGCGCGGCATTGCCGACGGCGCAGTGGTGCGTGTTTATAACGACCGCGGCAGCTACCAGTGCCGCGCCCGCATCTCGGCACGCGCACGCCCGGGTGTGGTCAACGGGCTGGGCGTGTGGTGGCGCAAACTGGGCTTGAACGGCACCAATGTCAATCAGCTCACCAGCCAGAAACTCACCGACCTCGGTCACGGCCCGACGTTTTACGATTGCCTGGTACAGGTTGCCTTGCCTGACGCCTAAGCGCTTGCGGCCGAAGTCAAACTGACCCAGACTTCCGGTTCGGTGTGACCCGGCACTAAACTCTTACAACCGTTACTGGATGCGGCACCGCGTACGGTAAAGGTGGGTCAGTTATCAGTCGGCACATGGGGGTCAGTTTTCAATCGGCATCAACAAGCTGGATATACAGCCCATTAACTGTCCAGATCGTCCACCTCATCCTGAACAACTGGAATGATGCGTTGACACTCCGAGCATTGACAAACAAAGACGCTCTCTTCGTCGATACTCGTAGTTTCAAGCAGCTTCAATCTTGATCCGCAACGATGACAAGTATCAGGTTGTTCGGTCATGACCTGATAAACAATTTCTGGTGGAAATTGCCAACTCATGGCAGCTACTTTTGGTTGTCCAGAAAGATTGAATTTCGGTGCCAAGCAACAAATTCGGGTTGTGGTGCGAATCGTTCTGGTGGTTCAATTTTTTGTCCATGTAGTGACACTAGTACTTCTTTGACAAAGACATCGCGATGGCGCTTTAAATCATCGGCAATGATGATCGTCAAATCATCCGCAAGGCAAATTAGTCCTTTGTCGAAGGCTCGATCATGAATGGCTGACAAACAAAGCCCATTGCTTGGGTTCAGCCTATTGGCCTTGTCGCTGCGCCACGGCACGATGTGACTGGCAATGAGCAACCGCGAGTCCGAAAGTCCTGACATGCAGCAGCGACCTCTGTAACTGCTGAGCACAGCACGGCGGAAGAAATGTTGTTTGATGCGTTGTGCGGTCAGAACCTGCCGCGTTTCCCCATTGAAATCCTCCGGCGCTAGCGTGTCGCTTACTTCTTCTAGCTCCAAGGTTTCATCGACGCTCTTATCCAATTGTTGACGCAGCAACTGACATTCCACAGCCAAACGCTCCCAATCCGAGTGAAATTCGTCCCACACGGCTCGGTCAAGCGCTGAGGCATTGCCTAAGCCAGCACGTCCAGTACCGGTGATCGCAGGGTCAATGCTGGCAATGTTGAGCATCTTCATCGCTACCGCGTCAGAGGTTCTCCCAATGACTTTTGCCAATGCAATGATTTCCGGATTTCGTCCGTGAATGCGTCCGTATGGGATTTGGCAATACAAGTGAAATGCCAGCTTTATTTGCTCTTTAGTCCAAAGTTCAGTTGCCATGATATTTTTCGGCACGATGACGGAAGAAGCCGCGTCAGTCGATTCGTTGGGCGAAATGATTGAGGCTATCAGTTTACCGACCGCGTGGACCATAGGAACAACCGCAGCTTCAGAAAATAACCGATAGGCTTGTGTATCCGACACCGGTATCTTGAAGGTATCAGGAAAGCCCATCAACCGGGCACATTCGCGCGGTGTCAGTCGGCGGGGGTTCTTGTTGGCACCTTGGCTGAACAGGATTTCCGAACCATCCTTGTAATAGCGTGCCGAAAGCGTTCGCGTCACACTCTCTTTTGTGACCAGACCAAAACCATTGCCGGCTGCGGCATGCTTGATTTTGTAGTTCTGCAAATATTGCCATAGCTTGTCGGTCAAGGTGTACTTGTCCTGCACCCTGTGTTTAGCGTGGTCGTAATAGTCGGCACCATCCGCCTCAAGTGCAGGTTCATCTGCCCATTTGTGGATGATTTCACCCAGAGTGCGGGTTCCTTTTTTGGGCAGTTCAACCATGTCCCAGTTGAAATCTACCGGATCACGAAAACCGACGATGATGATGCGCTCGCGGTGCTGGGGTACGAGGTGGGCGCCGTCAATGACCTTGTGGAAAATCTGATAGCCCAGATCGTCGCGCAGTGTGCGCAGAATCACGTCAAAAGTGCGACCCTTGTTGTGGAACTGCAGGTTCTTGACGTTCTCAAGCATGAATGCCTTGGGCCGTTTGGCCGCGATGATTCGGGCCACGTCGAAAAATAGCGTGCCTTGGGTTTCATCTGCAAAACCATGCGCCCGACCGAGGGCGTTCTTCTTGGACACGCCTGCAATTGAAAACGGCTGGCAGGGAAAACCACCAAGAATGACGTCATGGTCTGGAATGTCCTCAGCAGGAATTTGGGTGATGTCGCCATTGATCGGGTGCTGCCCGCCAAAATTTGCCATGTAGGTGCGCTGCGCGTAGCTGTCCCATTCGCTCGTGAACACGCATTCACCGCCAATGTCCTCAAAGGCCAGCCGGATGCCGCCGATACCCGCAAATAAATCAATAAATTTGAAATCTGCAGTGGATTTGAGTGGATCGCAAAAAACAAAACAATCAAATTCTTCTTATAAATCAAAACTTATTGGTGCGGCTGGCGGGGATCGAACCCACGACCCTTGGCTTCGGAGGCCAATACTCTATCCACTGAGCTACAGCCGCTACCGGGAGTGGCGATTGTAGGTGTTAAAAAATCCCCAACCCTATAATCCGGCGCTGCGTTTCGAACCCCACATTGAACCGAGGTCATCATGAGCAACCCACACCACTCCGCAGATCACGATGCACATGCAGCGCCAGCCCCTGGCGCCTTCAAGAAAATTGCCTCCATTGCGGTGTTGCTGGGCTTGCCTTTGCTGCTAATTGGTTCACTGGTGGGCCATTACAAATCGGAGGTCGGCGGCCAAATGCCGTCCGACATGTCCGAAGAGGCCGTCGCCGCACGGATCCAGAAAGTGGGACGCTTCCAGTTGGGCGCCGCCTCGCGCGAACCCAAGACCGGCGAGCAGGTGTACCAGGCGCAGTGCACCACCTGCCACGCGGCGGGGCTGGTGGGTGCGCCCAAGTTTGGCGATGCCGCCGCCTGGGCGCCGCGCATTGCCACGGGTTATGACGCGCTGCTGAACTCGGCCCTCAAGGGCAAGGGCAACATGTCGCCCCAGGGCGGCGGTGCTTTTGCCGACTTCGAAGTCGGTCGTGGCCTGGTCTACATGGCCAATGCCGCCGGCGCCAAGTTCGATGAACCCAAGGCACCGGAGTCGGCTGAAGCAGCAGCGCCCGCCGCGGCGGCATCCGAAGCCAAATAAGTTGAGGACGCTGCGCGTCCTTGCGCCTGTGCGGCTACTTTTTCTGGCGTGATTGCGGGCTTTTGACAAAGCCAAAGCGCGCAGGCAAGTCGCGCTGCAATATCTCTTGCGGCTGCCACAGCCCCTGCTCCACGGCCTCTGCGGCCAAGCCCATGTCCTGGGTATGCACCAGACCCAGCCCGGCGCCTGACACCAGGTACAGGCAGCCCGTTTCATCGAGCCAGGACTGCTGCACCCCGGCGGCGCGACCGATGTGGTCGTTGACGGTGTGATCAGGCTGCACGCGCCAGACCAGCGGCGTGGCTTGCAGCTCGACATACACGCGCTGCGGGCCGTTCTGAAAAAACCACCGGCCCTGCGCATCGCTCTGGTAGTTGCGGGCGATGAAGTCGATCAGTTTCTCGTGCGTCAGCAACGATCCCTTGCTGCCCGCCACGCCACTCTGAAAGGTGCCAGCGGCCTGTGCCCGGTCGTCGCGCAGGTACCAGTTGCCGCGCGCATCGAGTCCGAGCCAGCCGTAGCAGTCGGGCACACTGGGCCATTTGGCCATGGCTTGTCTGACGATGTCGTCCATTGATTTCCTCCTCTGTCAAAGATGGGTCCGCAGCCAGCCACCCACGGCTTGCGGCAAGGTTTGCAAATGGCCCGGCGGCGCCCCGGCCGCAAAGCCGACATGACCGCCCTGCGCGGGTTGCCACAAGGTAACGTGCGCGCCCACGTCGCGCTGCTGCGGCAGGCTCCCGGCTGGCACAAACGGATCGTTCAGCGCGTTGACAACCAGCGTTGGCAAGCGGATGTCTGCCAGACGCGGCCTGGCTGACGCGCGCTGCCAGTAGTCGGGCGTGTCCCTGAAGCCGTGCAGCGGGGCGGTGAAGACGTTGTCGAAGTCATACAGCGTGCGCGCGGCGTGCAGCGCCCGGGCGTCGAACAGGCCGGGGAACTGGCTCAGCTTGCGCAGCGCCTTGGGTTTCATGCTGGCCAGGAACATGCGGGTGTAAATCTGCCGATTCAGGCCGCGCCCCATGGCCATGCCGCTGGCGCTCAGTTCCAGCGGGGCAGAAATGCCCGCCAGCGCCCGCACCGCACTGGCTGCCGTCGTCCCCGCCTCCTGCGCCCAGCGCAGCAAGGCGTTGCCGCCCAGCGACACGCCCACGGCCAACAGTGGCCCGAGGTGGCAGCCACGAAAGCGCGCCAGCAGCCAGCCAATTTCTTCAAAGTCGCCCGAGTGGTAGGCGCGCGGGGCCAGGTTGATCTCGCCGCTGCAGCCGCGAAAGTGCGGCACGGCAAAGCGCCAGCCCTGCGCTCGCGCCCACCAGCCCAGCGCCAGCGCGTAGTGACTGTTCGATGAGCCCTCGAGCCCGTGAAACAGCACCAGCAAGGGTGCGTCTGGCGATCCTGCGGGAGCATCGCGCCAGTCCACATCGACAAAGTCGCCGTCGGGCGTGGTCCAGCGCTCGCGCCGGTACGCCATGGCAGGCAACAGGGCGGATCGGCCGTGCAGCGCCGGCCAGATGGTTTGGGCATGGCCACCGGGCAACCACCAGGGCGCGTGGTAGTGCATGGTGAACCAGCCCTAATGCAAAACGGGCGGTGTGTCGGTGATGTCGTGCGGCTCGCGGGCGTTGCCCGGGCTGGCGTGGTGCGCCACCAGGCGCCAGCCCTGCGCGGTCTTGTGATAGACGTTGGTGGCAATCACCACCGCCTCCATCGGGCCATCTGGCGTGAGCAGTTCGACGCGCTCGCGCACGCTGTGCACGGCGCTGCCCAGCGCCTCGATCTTGCGCACGCCTTCGACGCGAACACGCACGCTGCCATTGTTGAACATGGCCTCGAACGCCGAGCGGATGGCGCCCAGCCCGATCATGCGCGGGCCACCCGGGTGCACGCACACCACCTCGTCGTCATCGGCCCAGCAGGCCATCAGCCGCTCCAGGTCGGCTTTCTGCAACGCTTCGTAAAAGGCGGCTTCAATCTCGTCGGATGAGCCCCCAATCATGGCGGCAATGTTTTTTTTGGCTCTGGACATGGCGCAAACTCTTTCAGTGTGAGCCTGATTTTGCCGGAGTTCCACAAGCCGCGCCGCCCGGACCTGGCGAGCGCCTGACGGACAATGCCGCTCTCATGCGCTTGTCTGCCTTCGCCATCCTCATTTGCCTGCCCTGGCTGAACCCGTTTTCGCCCGG
>Ga0172367_10005627_pt1 | contig 15067 bp, 12 predicted proteins | sample Lak10m_FD_114542 | JGI IMG/M metagenome (GOLD analysis project Ga0172367, IMG submission 114542) | Freshwater microbial communities from Kabuno Bay, South-Kivu, Congo - kab_022012_10m | ecosystem: Environmental > Aquatic > Freshwater > Lake | place: Democratic Republic of the Congo: South-Kivu... | reverse complement strand
TGCAGCAGAGCTTCAAATCCCCTTGGGATAAGATACAGGTCGGTAAGGAAAGAACCCGCAAGACCATTACCCTGGTTGGCATCAATCAACTCCTGGAAGTCGGAGGCCGAAGTTCACTTTCCGGAAATGCTGGAACGGAGAGTGAAAAGGCACACATCTTCTACAATTTGTCTCAATTGTACTATCTTGCAAATGATTATAAAAACACATTTACCTTACTTGATTCATCAATTCAAAGAGGATTAAAATATAGAAACTATAAAGCAGTTACCTCACAAAGGAATTGTTAAAACAAGGTTTATTGGTTTCCTTTTTTCAGTTTAATGCTTTTTTTTAATTTTATTCTTTTTTATAAATAATACTTCAATCACGAATTCGATAAGTATTTTATTAATGTTACTAAGTAACATACATGAGAAATAACTGAAATCAATAAGTCATTGCATATATGTAAACCATGATAAACATGGGTATTAACAAGGTATAAAAATAATTTTATGATTGAATATTTCTGCACAATTGACATCGCAGTTCTGACATGGCTAAACCATAATTATATTCCATATTCAATACCTTTTCTGAAATTTATTTCCTTTACAACAACTTTTGTAAGCATTGCACTGGTATCGGGAGTCTTTATCTTCTCTTTGGTACGAAAGTCGAAATTTTTATGGCAACAGTTACTGATCCTTTCCACTGTATTGGTTCTTACAGGAGTAATGAGTCAGGTAATGAAATCTTTAATTTACAGGGAGCGTCCTTTTATTAAACATGCATTTATTGAGAAACGTTCAGAAGGTGGTGGATCCTCATTCCCCTCTGGTCATTCTATGGAAGCATTTGCTATTGTAACGGCATTTTCAATGCTTTTTTCAAAGAAGAAAATCATTATTCCAATGTTTTTCTGGGCTATGACAGTAGCATACTCCCGTATCTCATTGGGAGTTCATTACCCAAGCGATGTACTTGCCGGTATCCTGATCGGGATTTTTATAGGCTGGATTGTCCCACATGTTATCGGTAATTACCCGGTATCGGAAAGAACAAAAAAGTAAAGAGAAGTCTGAAAATTTGTCTTCGCATCCATCATCTCATTATATGTAGCACATCCCGGAGGATACACCATCGTTTTCTATGATTTTCAGGCTGATTACCGTTTATCCAATGATCTTTGAGCTTCAGTGACATACCATCGTACGTTTTTAACTCCAACCAGTAATTTATATAATCAGTCAGCGGATCAGCGCCTCTTGGCATAAAATAGACCATAAGAAAAGGTGGACCCAGGTGTTTGGGAACAATTGCCGTAAATCCTTCATGCGACCTGGCGAAAGCGCTTGCCTTATCCAGCGACCAGAACACGAAATCAATTTCCGGGGTTTTCAGAATATCATTATAGGATGAGATCTTTACGACAGGGTTTTTGGGAAAATTCGAACTTATGAATTCCATCAGAAGCGGATTATTGTATTCACCAATACATAAAGTCGAATCGTTTATTATGGATTCACGTGATAACAACTTATGTGCAACATTATTCCTTGCAAGGACTGCGTAAGATGATATCTCGTACGGATTTGAAGCATTGGCCATTGAAAGACGCTGAGGAGTCACTGTAATTCCTCCGATGGCAATATCAAACTCTCTTGTTGCAAGTTCTTCCATAAGGAGCGTTGCATCGTATGGAACGAACTCAAGTCTGACGTTCATATCTCTTGCAAGAAGATACATCATGGCGATATCATATCCAACCAACTCCCCGGATGAATTCCGGTAACAGAATGGTATGAATCCATCATAATATCCCACCCTCAGTACTCCGCTACTGCGTATATCGTTGAGCGCATTTGCTGGAATTGTCCGGTCACTGTGAAGTGAATCCGGTTTTGTTTCCCATGTAACAACAATTCCTTCTTTTAATTCTTCCGGTATCGAAAATTGCTGATATGAAGGGGAATGAACAGGCCACATGACTGATCAAGTCCATCTGCTGATAAAAATAAGGATAGCCGGGACTAAACACAGGGTAAGTATTGCTAGGAAAAACGTTGAAGGGCGAAAAGACAGTTTCCTGTAAAATCCGAGAGTCGGAAGTAATGCTGCGAATGCAAAACCCATCACCGATGCAGCCACCTGCGCATACCGTGTCAGTGCACTTGATGATACAAAAAGCCGGATTGTTTCTTCCGGAAGCCTGAAGGTGTCGGTTAGAAACTGAACCGAATTCACTGTGCTGCTAGGAGAACCAAAGGTCGAAAGTAGTGTCAGGAAAGGAAGAATTAAAAAATCAGTAAGGCTGAAAGTAACCTGGTAGAAAAAGCAACTGAACAAAATAAAAAATATTACAAAAAGATTTCCTAATTGTGCGAAGGGATAGGCGATTGAGATCTGGGTTCCTGTAATTTCAGGGAGCTTATCATCCTTAATTCCTTCCTCTTCACTCATTTTCAGAACCATATCGTTTATCATCGGCAGAGCAACCACTGCAAGATTGGTAACGACCGCAAGGAGCATACCACTCTGAATCTCTTGAATTACTCTTCCGGGAGGAATTTTTGTGAAGGCAGAGATAAGATAGGGAAGGATCACAAAGGTTAGCACACATATACCTATAAAAAACACTACGATGTAAGCGATAAGTTCATTTATATCGCCTGGTTTAATAGTTCCTGATGCACTGGCAAAAAGAGCAAAAACGCCAAACGGGGCAATATATACAATCCAGTTCCAAATGATCACGCAGGCATGTCTGATCTGATCGGTGACCTCCAAAAAGGTTGACTTGTTTTTTACCCGCTGCATCGCCAGACCAAAAAAAACTGCAAAAATGACTACTGCCGGAACATAGTTGCTCGATAAGCTTGAGATCAGGTTCCCCGGGATCAACAGCTTAACCAGATTGAATTTTACTTCGCCTGTTTCCGGGATAATGACTTTTGGTGTGTCGGATAATGGGAATACAAAACTCAGAAGAATAATAAATACTAATGATACACCCCAGGCCAGAAGGTAAAAGTGCCAGCTGTTGCGGAATACATTCATTGAGGTTCTGGTATCAAGCTTTCCCAATCCATGAAGGAGAGAGGCAATGAGGTATGGATAAACACACATTACCAGTAATTGTACATAAGCATCTCCGATAAAATTCAGAACAGCGGCATCTTCGCCTATCAACAGACCGGTCAGGATACCGGCAACCGCTCCGATAAGTATTTTAATTGGAAGATTGATCACATTTTCATTCTTGTATGAAATTGATAAACAAAGTTAAGTGATTAGTGGAGAAAGACAGGTCTTTAAACCCGTCGTTTGAAATCAATTAATTCCTTGCCACTGTCACGGATCAGTTCAAGAGCCCATTTTGTTATTACAGCAGAACTTATTATACCACTTATTGCGTCCAGAGAATAATAGTTGTAAAACATACCCACAGTCAGGGCTATAATAGCTGTCATACTCGTCAGTCCGTCGGCCACGACGTGCAGATAAGCGGAACGGATATTATGGTCGCTGTGTTCTCTTTTATGATGTAAAGCAGCAGCGCTTATTACATTTACAAAAAGTCCTATGACTGCAACAATTATTGCTTCATTAAACTTAATTATCAATGGATGTAGTAAACGGTCGGCCGATTGAATTACCATTATAATTGCGATCACTTGTAAAGCTATTGCACTCGTAAAACCGGAGAGTGCTAAAAGTTTTTCCTTCCTGAATGATACCTTTTCTGTTTGCGAGTATTTACGGGCAAATATGTATGCCAGCCAGGAAAGTCCGAGAGCAAAGGCATGTGATGACATATGATAACCATCTGCAAGGAGAGCCATTGAATTTGTCCAGTACCCAAAAAAAATTTCCAAGGCCATTGTCACTGTTGTGAGAATCACCACAATACGTGTCTTGCTTTCATGAATGGTACTGTAGTCTGTATTATGACCTTGTTTGTCGTCGGTAGTATGGTTGTGGCCGGAAGTCATTGTCTCAAATAATATTGGTTCGTAAAATATCAGGCAAATCAGCCAGTGATCACTTTCTTCTTTTTAAAATAAAGGGCATCAAGATAATAGAGTACTCGGATTGAAAAACTATTACTGGCTGGGGAATTCAGAGTGTTTCCCAGATCATTGAAATAATTATGGATAATGTCATTGTCAAAAGTTGTAATGGCATTCTTCCAAACAAAGGAAAGCTGACTGCCCGGTGCAAAATTCCAGATATAGCTGAGATCGATGTTGAACTGGTTAAAATTGATATTCTGATTTTGAGAATAATCCACAGGGATCAATGTCCCGTCGGTTTGAAGCTGGTAAAATGAAAAGTAAGGTGCTGAAACCCAATAATGCCTTATTCTGACATTAAAACTCATCCTGCTGTTAAACATAAAATTTGATTCAAGGACATTTGTGATTGTCTGCGGATCACGCCGCCCAAACAGGATAACAGTGCTGTTATCGGCGCTGACTGAATCAAGCACGTATCCGATATCATTCCAAACTTTGTCATAACTGAACTCGTATGTCATGAATATTTTATCGGTTATCCGGTAGCGGGGCTCAATAGAAACAGCTATACCTTTGGAACTATATTCAGGTGAAAGATACCCGGTTATACCGGCATCAACGACAAATTTTTTACGGTAATCAGGAGATATCCAGAAGGTCAGGCTACCCCTTGCAGGTGAAATGAACATCCAGCCGTCGACGCGGGGCTCATAATAATCATTTGATGGAATTGGATCAATATCAAGGGAAGTGCCGATTGTGAGATGCTTTATAGTGGTGGTGTTACTTTCGGCATGGATGTTGAATAAAGTGTATTTGAAATCCTGGTAAAGGCAATTGTAGGAAAGGTATAATCCGGTGAACCAGTTCAGAAATTTTCCAAACGGTTCATAAATATTATAGTTAAAGGATAGATTATTGTTGAAATGGTTGTTTACCGGATTAAAACCCATATCATTTGGATCGTATGTATCAGTCTGAAGGGTTTGGGTGTAATTAAACCTGAAATTACCGGATATTTTTCCGAAACCAAGCATATACGCATATCCGAATTCCGGATTTGAATGACTGTAATATTTCTGACTTATGAATCCGTTGCCGATCAGGGCATATGTATATTTCCTGTTGGCAAATTTAAAATCTGTCCCTGAAACATTGGCAGTGTATCCTTCGGTCGGCATAAAATAGTTAGTGTTAAGTATATCGAAGTATGAATTGTTCTTCAGGTTCTGATCCAGAACAACCATGTTGTAATTGGTGAATCCCTGTGTGAGGATTTTCCTTGTCTCCCCGGTTATCGTATCCTCCACTTCTGCCCAGGTATTAGCCGATAAAGCATTGAAAAATCCTATCCCAAGCCCTTTATTCGTCCTGCCTGAAATTTTTGTTGCATTTATAAGCTTGGTCTGCATCGGATTCTCAGTTATCTTTTCATTTGAATCCAACTCGCTTCTTACGTTATCATAACCCTTTGGCTGATCCCCGATCCTCCTTGAATAGAATATACCTGCTTTGTTAAAGAGTTCGGTACCTTCCGTAAAAAACTGACGTCTTTCGTCATACCTGATTTCAAATGGCGAGAAGTTATATATTTTATCATCTGAGGGAACCTGGCCGAAATCGGGAATAAGGGTCATGTCCAGAGTAAAACTTTCATTTATTCCGTATTTCAGATCAGCTCCATAGTTATACGTGAACTGCCACGACGGATTCTCCGGATTTTTTTCAAGATATCCTGAAACATATGGCATAAATGATAACCGGAGAGGAGGCTTTATTCCTTTAATACCTTCGAGTAAGCCCCCCTGGTTGACGAAACCCTGTACCTTTGAATCCACAAAGTTCCAGGTGCTTACTTCCCGGTAACGGCGGATTTCACGCTGGCAGTTGATACCCCACTCCTGGATGGATTTGTCAGGAAAGCGTAATGCGGAATATGGAATCTTTATTTCAGCGATCCACCCCACGCTGTCTTTCTTCGCTTTGCTTTGCCACACTGCATCCCAGCTTAAATCTTCTCCTTCCCCGTCGCTTCCGGGAATTTTGAAATCAGACTGCACATCTGAGATCCAAACCTGGAAACAAAAAGCATTAAGTCCGTCGTTAAAAGGACTGAGCATGATAAGCAGATAATCTGCATTCAGATCTTCCGAATCCCGCAGACCCAGTTGCATGGGAATGCTGTCGGGGTATGGATCGTACATTATTGCGCCTATATACAACCCGGTATTATCATATAAAAACCTGACTTCATTCCTGAATGTCGCAGGTTTTCCATTGAATGGAATTCTCTGGATAAAATCGGTTGCGGGAGCAGCAGAGCTCCAGACAGGCTCATCAAGGATACCATCAATTTTTATGGATGATGAAATCGGTAAGGCAGGTACACTCTTTTTAACGTTTTGTCCGAACATAAAAAGTTGGGAAAAAATCAGAATGATCAGGATAACATATTTCTTCATCGGATCAGTTTACAGGTGGTTTCCAGGATTCGAATAGCTTTAACAGGTCATTATGAATCGATAAGTTCGATGCGATGATCTCTTTCCCAAAAAGATAATTTTTATCTCCTTTGAAATCACTGACTTTTCCGCCGGCATTTTTTACCAACAGCGTCCCGGCACAGACATCCCATGGACTTAACCCATACTCATAAAAACCATCGAACCTTCCGCAGGCGACATATGCTAAGTCGGCAGCGGCAGAACCCAGCCGGCGGATTCCGCGCGTATTTTTCATCAGGTATTTGAAAAGTCTCAGGTATTCGTCCAATCGTCCATAATCATAATATGGAAATCCCGTTGCAAGAAGACAATCGGTTAATTTTACCGCTGAAGATACTTTTACCGGCTTCTGGTTTAAAAAGGAAGGAGCAGATTCCCAGGTATAGAAACACTCTTTTTGATTTATTTCATATATAACCCCAAGCAAAACATCATGCCCGTGAAGAAGACCTATACTTATTGAGTAAACAGGAATCCCGTGAATAAAATTAGTCGTCCCGTCTAACGGATCAATTACCCACGTGTATTCACCCGGGTGAAGCTTATCATTCTCTTCTGCAATAAAACCCGATCCCGGCAATAATCCGGAAAGTTGCTTTACAAGTATCTCTTCAGATGATTTATCAACGTAAGTGACCAGATCATGTAATCCTTTGGTCTCTATGTCTTCAGCTTTCAGATGCTTCATTTCCCGGTGAATAAATTCACCGGTTTCAACAACAAGATCGCAAACCTGCTTTGTCAGTGTTTCAGAATCCATTTGTATTTAATTATTGGTTTCTGCGGGGATTGGTTCCAGCCGGCTTTTTGGCCCTGGTCCTATAGAAATAATAGAAACCAAAACATCCGAGAAGAATAAGTATCACTGCAATAAATTCAGCCTGGGTCAGATTATTCCCTGCAAAATTGTGAACTGTATTAATCCTTATCTTTTCTATAAAAAACCGTTCAACGCCGTTAAGAATCAGATAAACGGAGAACAGGTATCCGGGCACTGACAAGTGTTTCCTTATCAGCCAAAGGATGATGAAAATTATTAAACACATCATTGCCTCATACAACGGTGTTGGATAAACAGGATTCGCAAGAATGAAACAATGGTCCTGGTCACAGGCTAACATTCTGATGCCCTCGTCAATCACATTATGTGGATAGCGGAAGCTCCATACCCAGTCGGGAAGGAATCCCATCCAGGAAGGTTTTGGATCAGGATTGACGATACCCCAGCACCCGTCACCGGCAAGCTGGCAACCGATCCGCCCTATTCCGTAAGCCAGGATAAGAGAGGGTGAAATAGCATCGGTAATATCAGGAAAAGATATCTTGTTCCTGTGACAATAATAAATTACCGCAACAGCTGCAACGATCAGCCCCCCGTAAAAGGTCAGTCCGCTGAAGGAAAAAAGACTGTCCAGCGGATCTCTTATAAATGCTTCAATGTTCTCAAACAAGTCGAAAATTTTCGATCCTATGATCCCGAAAATTGCTGCAATGAGAACTATATTACCGGTAAGTTGATAGGGATGAACCGTGATCACTCCTTTCACAGTCTCTTTCTTTTGAACAGGGATCTGTCTTGTATTTTCCTTTCTTTTTAATTCAAAATACAATACAATTCCACCGGTAAGAAAAGCCAGAGCCATCATAAAGCCATAACTATAAACCGGAATATTGATATCGGTGCCGAACAGGTAATTAATAAGATCACTGAATCGCGGGAACATGGAGAAAATTATTGAACAATATATAATCCATCATCGTCGAGACATTCGAGACGGATTTCCATTATCTGATTAACCCATTCTGGCTTTAATAGTGTCTTTACCCTTATATAGTTTTCTGTAAAACCATGGATATAACCGGTAACACCATTCGATTCCCACAGAACGGATGCTACTCTTTCCTGGTTCTTCTGATAGAATAGCATCTTTTTTTCAGCTGAAAGGTAATGTAAAAGATTGCCTCTTTCCTTTATAATAGCATCGGGCACCTGGTCAGGATTCTTTGATGCCAGTGTATTCTCTCTTTTCGAGTATGTGAAAATATGCATGTAAGAAACAGGCAATGATTCCAGGAATAAATATGTGTCGTTGAAATCATGCTGCGTTTCCCCGGGAAAACCGACAATCACATCGGCCGCTATACAGGCAAAAGGTAGACGGGAGAGTATCTTCTCCACCCTTCCCTGATACATCTCCCTCTCATATTTCCGGTGCATAGCTCTAAGGATCTTATTGGATCCCGATTGAAGCGGAATGTGAAAATGAGGAAGGAATACTTTTGAATTTGCAACAAGATTAATCATTTCATCACTAAGAAGATCAGGCTCAATCGAGGATATCCTGATCCTGGGAACCGCATTTAAATTTTTCAGTTTATGAAGGAGCTCCACCAAAGTTTCACCATTCTGTTTCCCAAAATCTCCTATATTAACCCCGGTCAGGATTATCTCTTTGATTCCTTTCTTTGCAAGGATTTCCACGGTATCCATTACATGTGCGATTGTATCGCTGCGGCTGCGGCCTCTTGCAAGCGGAATGATGCAGTAAGAACAAAAGTAATCACATCCATCCTGGATTTTTAAAAACGAACGCGTGCGGTCGCCATAGGAATAGGAGGGAACAAAATATTCATTTTTCTGTTTTCCGGATAACTTATGTTCTTTATGATAGTTTTTTGCGCCAAGTTTCTCCAATTCCTGAAAAAGACGGAATTTGTCGGAATGACCCAATACCAGTTCAACGCCGTCCATATCCTCTAATTCACCCGGTTTCAGTTCGGGGAAGCAACCGATCACTGCTATTTTTGCCCCTGGATTCAACTTGTGTGCCTGCCGGATCGCAGCCCTGCATTTTTTCTCGGCAATTCTGGTCACTATACATGAACTTATTACATATACATCTGCTTTCTCATGAAAATTTATCAGAGTCCATCCTTTTTCTTTGAATTGGCGTGAAAGGGAAGAGGTTTCTGCAAAATTTACCTTGCATCCGAAATTATGAAAAGCGATTGTATGGGGATTCATCATGCAAAGATATGAACTTAGCTCTTAATATACTGTTGCATAATAATGCCGCCGATTATAAGAACAAGGCCGGAAACGGTAGAAAATAAAATAACTTCACCTATGACAAAATGTATGATGATGAGGGAAATAAATGGAGAGATATAGATCAGGTTTGCGACTTTGGCAGTGGTTACTGAATATTTTAATGCATTTAACCAGATCAGAAATGTAATTCCCATCTCGAAAATACCGATATAGATTGCCCCTGTAATTCCTTCCAGATGCGGGATTGAAAATTCCCGTGTAAATGCAAGGGTGAGAAGCGTAAACAAAAAACCAAAACAAAAGCTTATGAAAAGTTTGATGATAGCTTCCCGCTTATCCTTCACATTGAAGATCCAGTAAAATGCCCAGAATAAAGCACTGCCTAGTGCCAGTAAAACACCGGTTGGATTTGAGAATTTCAAACTGAGGGGATCGCCATGAGTTGATATTAAAATAATTCCGCAAAAGCTGATTAAAATTGCCACTACGCTCCATGGGCTTATTTTTTGTTTTAAAACAGGAATGGACAACAGAACCAGAACAAGCGGCCATATATAATTTAGTGTTCCGGCTTCCTGGGCAGGCAGAAGGTTATATGCTTTTAACAGAACAACGTAATAGAGGAAAGGATTTAGAAATCCGAGGAATGCCGAAAAAAGCAATTCTTTGAAAGTCGTCCTGCGGATAATATTCCATTTGCGCTGAATAAGAATTATCAGAAAAAATATTATACAAGCCGTAAAAGAAGCAATCAACAGAAGATTTAACGGTTCAAGGTAACTAAGGGTAAGCTTGAATGCCGTAGCGATTGTCGACCAGAATATGACTGCCGTTATGGCCAGCAGATATGCTTTGCGGGGGTCTTTCATTGAGGTAACGAAGGTAAGAAAGATAGGAAAATATTGCTATTTTTGCTTTTCATTAATTCAGGATATGAAGAAACTTGCCGTTGTTGCGCTTGGAGGAAATGCCTTACTTCGGGGTGATCAGAAAGGCACCATCGACGACCAGGAAGGCAATGCCTTTGCAACGGCCGAATCGCTTGTGAAACTGCTTAAAAGGGACTATAATATTGTCATTACCCATGGAAATGGTCCCCAGGTAGGAAATATTATGCTGGCAAACGCCGCCGGACATAAGATTTATGGAATTCCGGAGATGCCGATGGATATATGCGTTGCATACAGCCAGGGTTTTATAGGGTATATTATAGAGCAACAATTGAAGAATGTGCTCGAACTACACGATATGGAAAGCGATATCATCACGATTGCCACACAAGTATTGGTTAACAAGGATGATCCGGCCTTTCAGAATCCGACTAAACCTGTCGGACCTTTCTATCCAAAGGAGGAGGTCGACAGACTTATAAATGAAACGGGTCTGGTTTATGCTGAAGACCCTCGCGGAAGAGGCTGGCGTAAAGTCGTAGCCTCCCCGAAACCCCTTGTAATAATTAATAAAAAAACCATTGAAAAGATCGCAAGGGAAGGTCAGATAGTGATTGCCGTTGGAGGGGGAGGGATTCCTGTATTCTATGTTAAGCCCAACAAATTACAGGGAATCGATGCGGTAATCGATAAGGATGTTGCTTCCGCATTGCTGGCAAGTCAGATTAACGCGGATAAATTCTTTATCCTCACCGATGTTCCCAAGGTTTGTATTAATTTCAATACCCCGCAGGAAAGATCACTCGACAGGATAACGATTGCAGAAGCCAAACGATACCTGAATGAAGGACAATTTCCCGAAGGAAGCATGGGACCTAAGATCAGGGCTGCAATTCATTTCGTCGAACATTCAGGGAAAGACACTATCATTACAAAAACCACAATGCTGGGAATAGATAACGGGGGAACCAGGATTACCCTTGTTTAAAGATCATCTTCTTAACAGTAAGACCCTCAATTTTCAGTATTTCCTTTTCAAGTTTTTTAAATTCAGTTACTTCCCCGGTGAGTTCAAGCAGGATAATACCACCCCCGGAACATTTATAATCATCCACTTCATGAAGGCCGAGACGGGTTCTTATTGAGCAACCGAATTTGGTCAGGAGCGACTGAATCTCCCCGATCTTCTGTGACCTGTCAGGAATATGTATTCCTAAAATCCAGATATCCTGCATTTAAGTTTTTATTGGGATTTTATGTTTAACAACCACGTGGTTCCTGAACCTTACAGAAAAGGATGCGCCGTCATCATTGGTAAATTGCAAAGAACCGTCCAACTGTTCAACAAGAATCCTGACTATAAACATCCCAAGGGTATTCTGATTATGAAAATTAAAATCATCCCTTAGACCTATTCCGTTGTCTTTAACAGTCAGAACATGCTGACCCCCTTCAACTTTTTTCAAGCTTATATTTATTATCCCGTGTCCATTTCCGGGGAACGCATATTTAAATGAGTTTGTAAGCAGTTCATTTGTTATCAGGCCAAGAGGGAGGGCAGTTTCAATCGTTACATCGGTAGGTTCCAGGTCATATTGGAGCTCAACATTAGTACCGCTGAATGTTCCAAGAATGATCATCGCAAGATCATAAAGATAGCTTCCCAATGGAATCTTATCCAGGTTTTCAGAAAGATACAGATGTTCGTGGATCAATGCCATTGAACGTATCCTCAGTTCAATATCTTTCATGATCTTCTGAAGCTCCGGCATTGGATGTTTTTGTATCTGAAGATTCAGAAGACTTATGACAATAGCAAGGTTGTTCTTGACTCTGTGATGAATCTCCCTCAACATAACTTCCTTCTGCTCGTTATTCCTCACTTTTAGCTCTTCGACCTCTTTTTCTTTTGAACGGTCGCGGATGATCGTAATAACCTGCACCACTTTCCGGTCTTTGAAAACCGGTACCATACGCGTTTCCGCGTAAATGGTTTTATCAGATAGTTGAAAGTTCTCTTCGGAGATAAGGATCATTCCCGTCTCAAAGACCTTGCCGATATGTGAAATAGTGTTCACGGATATCAGAGGATATTCACCTGTTATCTTTTTCCCGCGGCAGTCAATCCAGAATCCCTGTCGTAAATGTTCTTCCTTAAGAGCAGTATTAAGGATCACAAACCTTTTATCCTCATCCACAACATAGATCCAATCAGGGATTGAATCAAGAGTCTCCTCATATTGTCTGGCAACCCTGTTATGATCTTCTTCAGCACGCCTTCTTTCCTTTATCTCTGACAGAAGTTTTTTATTGTTTTCCGATAATGCTTTCTGATGTATGAAATTCTTCCGGTTAAGGTTCTGAATAAGATAAGTAAGGAAGAATCCGAGAGAAGACATTGCAACGATAAAGAAAAGATTATTTACATAAAGCATTGGATTTGCATGGAATGTCCCATTCAGGATCGTTGCCAGTATATAAGCAAATAACTGTAAACCCCCTATCATGATCAGTGCTCTGAACGAAAGCCTGTAGAAAATGAAAAATCCTATGATGGTCAGCATTACCCATGCATAATAAAATTCATATCCTTTCTGTGCAGGTTTTGAGGTTACCCCGATTATAAAAATTGAAAAACATAATAAAATATTCACCACAATATATATCAGGTTCAGGTGCTTTTTTAATGGCTTGATATATGTTACAGCTATGGAAAAGATAATAAAGGGAATGGCAATACCGAAACGCAGATAGTATTCTCTTTCGGTATTATCAGGGAAAAAGAGTGCGCTGATAAATGCGAAGACCAAGAATAAAACAGTTGTAAACACCAGTCCGTAGCGCATGCTTTGCAGCGAAGATTCCAGGTAATACTGGTAAAATTCCCTATTCAGCTCCTTCTTTGAACGCCCCTCCATCGTGTTGAATTTAATAATAGAATACCATCCTTTGAATTTCCAGGCCTCCGATCTTTTTTAACTCGGTCTCAAGCTTATCGCATTCATCCTGGTTGCCTGCCAGATGCAGGATGATCACTCCAACACGGCTGCATACATCCTGAGTCACTTCATGAAATCCTAATCGTGATTTAATGACGTGTGCATAACGCGACAGGATTTGTTGTGTATATCCTGCCTCCTTTATACGGTCGGTAATTAGCAAGCCAAGTATCCTGATTTCACTCATAGGATTAAAAGTATAAAATTAAAAATAAAGATCACGTTTCCCTTCCTTTAGCATTCTTATCTTTTCAGTCAATGTTTCTTTGAAAGGATCATTTTCCATCTCATTTAGTTTTTCCTCTAAGAGTTTATATCCTTTTTCTTTAGTAACCGTCGGGGCGTAATCCTCAAGATATTCAACAAGGGTCAGCAATGCATTTGGCTGACAAAACCGTTTGATAAAACCAGGAACCGAGAATTCCATAAAATGTTCGCCGGTTCTTCCAAGTCTGTAACATGCAGTACAAAAAGATGGGATATATTTATGCTCAATAAGATCTTCCATAATCTCATTCAGACTCCGGTTATCATTGATCTGAAACTGTTCAAGGTCAATATCCTGGCTACCTGTTTCTTTTCTTTTTGAATATCCCCCCATCTCGATATTTGTACCACCGTCGATCTGGGAAACTCCGAATTGCATTATCTCATCCCTGACTGAAGCTGATTCCCTCGCTGTCAGGATGAGGCCGGTGTATGGAACGGCAAGACGTAAAATTGCGACAAGCCTTGTAAATTCAGCATCGGTAACAAGGTAAGATTTATCTATGTTCAACTGGGATGCATACTGAATCCTTGGGAATGATATGGTATGAGGTCCCTCATTATAGACAGCTTCAAAATGATTTGTATGCCTTACCAGACTCATGACTTCAAACCTCCAATCATAGAGTCCGAAAAGAGCTCCAATTCCCACATCGTCGATCCCGGCTTCCTGAGCCCGGTCCAATGCCGTCAGCCTCCATTCGAAGTTCCTCTTGACTCCACCCTGGTGAACCATCCTGTAAGTGGATTCATGATAAGTCTCCTGGAATATTTGGTATGTGCCGATCCGGGAATCCTTTATGATTCTGAAACCGTCAATATCCATCGGTGCTGCGTTGATATTAACTCTGCGGATCTCACCGTTCCCGCTTTTAACGGAGTAAACCGTCCTGACCGTGTCTGCAATGAACCGTGCATCATATTTCGGGTGCTCACCATAAACAAGTATCAACCGTTTCTGACCGGCGTCTTCAAGGGCTTTTACCTGCATGATCAGTTCCTGCGTGCTTAGGGTAATGCGTTGTATCTTCTTGTTTGAAGCTTTAAAACCGCAATAGGCACAGTTATTTGTACAATGATTCCCGATATATAAGGGTGCAAATAAAACTATCCGCTGACCATAAACCTTTTCTTTTAAAATTCTTGCTCCCTGCTTTATTTCATCTATGGATTCAGGACCAGTTGCATTGATCAATACGGCCGTCTCTTTTAATGTCAGTCTGTTTTTCTCAAGTGATTTTGAGATTACCTCTTTAACAAGTTCCCTGGTTGACAAAGTAGTACTCAAAATATCCCACAATTCATCCTGATCGATGAATGGCTTCATCCTCTGATCTTTAATCCTCAGTTTTTC
>Ga0172367_10005624_pt1 | contig 15076 bp, 10 predicted proteins | sample Lak10m_FD_114542 | JGI IMG/M metagenome (GOLD analysis project Ga0172367, IMG submission 114542) | Freshwater microbial communities from Kabuno Bay, South-Kivu, Congo - kab_022012_10m | ecosystem: Environmental > Aquatic > Freshwater > Lake | place: Democratic Republic of the Congo: South-Kivu... | reverse complement strand
CTGTCCGGAATACAGGTCAACTTTGGGATTGGCCAGCACGCCTGGCACGCCATAGTCAGACAGCGATGGCCCGCGGGCGCGGATCAAGACTGTCTTGGGCGTTGCCCCATCGATGATGAAGCCACCGATCATCACGTTGTCGGCGGTTTGTACGCGGCCCCGGGTGGAGATGTTGGAGAGGCTTGAATCCACGGGGTTGAGATCGAAGCTGGCCGCTACGCTCTGGTCCGCGCTCATGCCGACCACGCAGGTGCCGGTGCCCGAGCAGCCACCGCCACTCCATCCGGTAAAGGTGCTGTAGGCGTTTGGCGTGGCCGTGAGCGTGACCGAGGCGCCATCGCTATAGCCTGCGCTACAGGTGGCGCCGCAACTGATGCCGGCCGGGCTGCTGGTGATGGCGCCCGCGCCAGCGCCTGTTTTGCTGACGGTCAGGATTTCAAGAATGCTAAAAGTGGCTGTAACGCTGCGCGCCGCGTTCATGCTGACCAAGCAAGTGCCGGTGCCCGAGCAGCCACCGCCGCTCCATCCAGTGAAGGTGCTGTAGGCGGATGGCGTCGCGGTGAGGGTGACTGAGGGCGAATCGGTGTAGCCGGCGCTGCAGGTGGCGCCGCAATCGATGCCGGCCGGGCTGCTGATGATGGTACCAGCGCCGGTGCCTGTCTTGGCTATCGACAATGTGTAGCTGGGGGTGATGGATGCCGTTTGCAGCGTCCCGGTCATCGTACTCCCGGGCGACGAAATGGCGCTGATGCCGAGGTTGCTGGCCGCGCCGCTATAGTAACTGGAGTTGGGTGTGGAGGCGCCATTGAAGACCATGCTATTGCCGGAGTAATAAAGAATGGTCTTGCAACCACGTGATGAATTGACGGTTGCCTTCAGAGAGCAGAGTGCAGTCGATGGCTCTTCGGCCATATTTCCCTGGTGCGGGTTGTACGTGTATTGGTTAAAGTTATTGGCCCATTGGGTGCCGATGTTCAGGTCGATATGCTGGATCAGCAGCCCGCCGGTCCAGCCGCGCATGTCAGGACGGTAATACATGCCTGCGTCCCAACTCACTGGCGGGCGGTTCTCGATGAGCCAGTATTCACTGGTACTCAGGGCGTTGTTCATCAGCATGACTGAGGCGTTGGGGCTGGCCAACCCGCTGACGAACGTAAACACGCTGCCATTGGCGGGATACTGCGGATTGGACCAGCCGAGGTATTGCCGGCTCCAGGCGTCGAGGCCGACCGGTGTTGCGCCGGCGGCTATATCACCCGCTGTATAGCCCCAGGAGCCGCTTGCCATGAGGCTGAAAACCCCCAAACCGGCGTTGACTCCGGAGATGTCATAAAGGTCAGGCAAGCCGCCCATGGCGTGGCCCATCTCGTGCGCAATCACGCCCATTGTCATCCGGGTGGTGGCGTCGTACATCTCTCCGTTCATGGCCCAGTGATCAACCCACTTGCCGCCGGCGCTGACACCGCTGCCGCCCCAGGCATGAGCCCAAATGGATGGCGATTGCCCTGAGCCAGCCGAGGTCTCATAACCCGCCAGCACGAAATAAATGAGCGTCTCGTCAACGGAAATTGTGCCGTCGAGATTGGTGTCGAGCGCTGCAAAGTCAACATAGGGAGCGGCAGCGGCAAGCGCGCTATTGATCCAGCCTGCCTCCGTGGCATAGCTGCAATATTGGGCGCAATTGGGATGGTTCTGCGCCAGCGTGACGGTGACGACACCGGCGGGGTTGACCGCTTGGGTGTGAGGCACCGGCGAAATCGCGATGGCGCCAAACGAGTTGTCTTCGTAGTAAGTGGCCACGGAGGGATCCGCCGGGTTGTGCACAACATTGTTCCAGTAGGCGGCGGTGTCGGCACTCAGGCTGACACCTTTAAAATTAACCAAAATCACCAGTATTTTTTTGGTCCCGGTGACCGGTGTCGGCGCCCAGGTGCCGGTCAGCGCCGGTGCATACTGCGGGCCAGACGGTTGGGCATCTGGCGCTCTGGAGGCGCGCAGATTGTTCAAAAATTCTGCCTGGTACTGTTGCAGGTCGGTATTGGGTGGCGGACGAAGCCCCTTTCGTGGCATCAGTCCCAGGGCTTCCATTTGCATCTGGACGCTTGACGCGACGATGTTGCCGGAAGGAATCAATTCGCCAGCAGGATCCTGTTGGGCGTATTCAAAAAAGCCTGTGGCCGGGTTCCTGACGATCGTGTAGCCGTCGTCGGTTTCCATCCAGCCCTGGAACTCGTCGCCCTGCATGATGGCCTGAAACGTCGTGCCGTCAGGCTGGGTAATTTGCTGCGGTACAGGGTTGGCAGGCCCAGCATTTGCCGCATGGGTGGCGGCCATCAGGGCGGCGAAAAACAAGACCAGACGGGCAATCCACACGACCGCGACAGTTTGCATAACGAGTCCAGTTGAAAATTAAAGACAACAACGTCAAAGGCAGGCGGATCAGCGTGCAGTTTGTGTGATCCGTAGAAGAAATCCTGACTGCTCAAAAATATAACATACGCATGCTTGGCGTTGCTCGGGTACGGGGTTGTCTGGTTTGCAATGGGTAACCAGGAGTAGATTTCGGCGGGTTGAGGCCGACATTTCAACAATGCTCGGACGGATCATCGGGCGCCTGCACGTCGAGTACCGCAATGCGTTGATTGAGCCGGCGCAACTGGCGTTCGAGCCGGGTTTGCATGATGTCGGAATAAAGTGATTTGAGCAGTAGCACCAGCACAGCCCCGAGCAACAGCGCCGCTGGCGGATAGCTGATGCCTACCCAGCCGGCAATGCGGTCAATCAGCCCCGGCCACAGGCCCAGCAGCGCAGCCAGTGCGGCAACCACAATCCAGAATAGGCCATGCAAAATGTAGATATGGTCGCGGCGCAACAAATAAATGATAACGACTGCCAGCCCTAAGCCAAGCAGACTAGTGGTGACTTGCAAATTGACCATCAGGGTTTCGTCTCAGGTTGGCGCGGTGTTGCGCCGGGTGGTTGGGCCAGCAGTTGCTGAAGTTGAAGATAGGCGGGGTTGTTGGCCTCGCGCTGCAATGCCATCGCCAGGTCTTGGGAACTGGCTTGGTGCTTGCCCATGGCGAAGTAAGTCAGGGCCCGTGCGTAATAGGCGGGGCCAGTGGGCCGCTCGGCAAGTTCAGGGTTCAGGACATCAAGAGCAGCCGCAAACTCTTTTTTTCCAGCATAGGCCATGCTGATCCCAACTTTGTACCGCTGCTTGCCTGGGTTTTTATGAATGAGGATGCGGTAGGCGGAAATGGCGGCATCGAAGTTTTTGCTGGCTTGCGCTGATTCGGCTTGACGCATGCGCGTGAATTCAGTGGCTTCCTCGGTCTGCGGAAGCGCCAAAGCTTGTGTAAAACTGGCGTAGGCCGGCGCAAACTGCCCCAGCGCGTATTGCGATTCGCCGCGTTGGTAATAGAGCGCTGCTTCGGTAAAACCTTTGGCCTCTGCCTTGGCAAAGTTGTCGAGCGCCAGTGGGTGCTGGTTGAGTTGCTGGAAACTTACGCCCATGTTAAAACGCGCTGACCCCAGTGGTTCGCCCAGCGCTTCGGCTTGGGTAAAAAGTTGTAGTGCATCCTGGAATTGACTGGCTTCTAGCTTCTCAGCTCCCAAATTAAGATAAGGGCGCCAACGGCCAACGGCGTTGGCCGGGGCTTGCAGGTCAATCTTGTGAGCGGCGTCAAGCCAGGCAACGCCGGGGTTGCGCAAGCTTTGTATGCGCTCAAAACTGAACGCAGCCAGTATACCTACCAGAATCAGCACCAATGCATCAACTTTGCGATTTGATATGCCCACGAGTGGCAACGCCAGCAACAAGGGGAGGGCCGTAGACCAAAGGTAACTGCGGTAAAGCACGAACGGGTCTTGCAGCCACACCGTGGCAAATTCGGTGACAAACAAAAGGCAGGGCATCAGCAGGCCAAGCCCTGCCAATCCCCACACGTCGCTGCGTCGCAACACAAGCCAGGCAGAACCCAGTAGCTGGCAGAGCCAGGCTACGCCGCCTATCAGGCTTGCGCTGATCAGGGACAGCGGAAACGCCGGACGAATGTCGATCGACATCCAGCCCACGTAGGGCACAAGCCACATCAGGCCATATTTGAAAAACAGCCCGGTCTGGTTGATGAGGCTCAAGGGGTAGAGGTGCTGGCTGATGCCAGGTTGCTGTTGCTCGAGCTGCACAGCAAAGGCGCGGCTGGTTTCGTCGAACACGCTGCCAACGATGTTGCCGTATCGGTTGTACAGAATGGCCCCCATGGCAAACAGCAACCCGCCGGCAAGGCTACCGGCCACCAGCACCGTGCGCATCGGGGGGCGTTTGATGAATACGAAGAGTGGCACAGCCAGCAAGATTGCCGTTACTGAGTGTTCTTTGGCCATCACCCCCAGTAAGTAGCACATTAACGCCAGAAAAAACCAGGCGGGTCGCCGACTGTGCAGCCCACGCGCAAACGTCACACAAGCCAACACCACAAACAAGGTGGCCATCAGGATGGAGCGCTGAATCAGATAACCTACCGCGTAAACGGCCACGGGGTTGAAGGCCCATAGCGCCACTCCAAGCCTGGCGGCACCGCGCAGGGACGATGTAAACTGTGGTTGAGCTTGTTTCTCATCACGCCAAGATGTGCGCTCAAGCAACTCGAGCACCAGTGCATACAGCGCCAGCGCCGTGGCAACGTGCAGGCTGATGTTGAAGACGCGTTGTTGCGGCCAACCTTCACCCAAAATAGATTGCAACCAGACAAAGCTGCCGTAAGACAGCAGCCTGGGTTTGAGTTGCAGCAAGCTGTTATATTGCTCAAAAACGGTACCGTCAGTCAGTCGGCCATCGTCGAACACCAGTTGATTGTTCAATCCAGAGGCATACAACATTAAAATGCCCGCTGCCATGGCGACTGCGTACAGCAAGTGCGTGGATTTGGGCGTCATGCCAAATGATGTGGTGGATTAATTTGACTCATTTTTTATTGTAGATGGTCAACTAAAAAGGGCTTTTTTTAGTGGTTTTCTCATCTGTATTACGACATACCGCCAGGGTCAGTCTGAAGGCCCTGCTGATTGCAGGCCTTCACAGCGTGGCTTCGGCCGATGTCTGGAAGTACGTCGATGCAAACGGTGTGACTCAATTTACCAATCAGATGCCAGCCAGGAAGGCAGAGTTGGTGATTCAATCGAATCCTGGATTGTCTGGAACGGCACGCGCAAATGAGGCATCGATGCCGCGCACATCCGCCCTTGCCACGGTAGCCGTCATCGATGAGTTGCCCGCGTATAAGGCGGCACAGGGCAGCATCAATTCGGCTTCACAAGCTTATGGTGTTGACTTGGATCTGATCAAGGCCGTGGTGGTCACTGAGTCTGCGTTTAATCCTGGCGCGGTGTCTGACAAGGGCGCGGTGGGCTTAATGCAATTGATGCCCGCCACAGCCAGACGCTACGGTGTCAAGGCCGAGCCGGGCCTGACGGTAGTGAGCAAGCTCAAAGACCCCGACCTGAACATTCACACCGGAACCCGCCACCTGGCCGACTTGCTGCGCACATTTGGCGGGCAAACCGAGTTGGCGCTGGCTGCCTACAATGCGGGTGAAGGTGCGGTAGCGCGTGCGGGCAATCGCATTCCCAATTACAAAGAGACCCAGGACTACGTGCAAAAGGTCATGGCGGTTTACCGGGTTTTGCAGGCTCGGGCCGGTTAAGTTCCCAGCAACCTCACCCTGACGCTCTTCCCCTTGACCTTGCCGGTGTTGAGCTTGTCCATGGCCTGACGCGCAATGTCGCGCTGCACCGCCACAAAGGTGGTGAACTCGGTCACCACGATCTTGCCGATCTGCTCGCGGCTGAAACCTGCGTCTGCGGTGAGCGCGCCGAGCACGTCGCCGGGGCGGATCTTTTCCTTGCGGCCACCCAGCATCTGCAGCGTGACCATCGGTGGCAGCAGCGGACCGTTGCCGCTGGGCGTGAGTTCGTCCACTGTGTGCCAGCTGGACGGCTGACCCTGGTATTGTTCGATCTTGCCGACCGCGCCCATCTCGTACATCGCCGCCAGGCTCAGCGCCAGGCCCGATTCGCCGGCGCGGCCGGTGCGGCCGATGCGGTGCACATGGACCTCGGGGTCGGGCGTGATGTCCACATTGATGACCGCACTGAGTTCCTTGATGTCGATGCCGCGTGAGGCCACGTCGGTGGCCACCAGCACCGAGACGCTGCGGTTGGCAAACTGTGCCAGCACCTGGTCGCGCTCGCGCTGATCGAGTTCGCCATACAGCGCGAGCGCGCTGAAACCCTGCTGCTGCAGGTAGCTGACGAGGTCTTTGCATTGCTGCCTGGTGTTGCAAAACGCCAGCGTGCTGACCGGGCGAAAGTGGTTCAGCAGTTTGGCCACCACGTCGAAGCGGTTGGGCCGGGTGACCTCGTAAAAGCGCTGTTCGATCAAGCTTTTCTCGTGGTTGTCGGCCACTTTGATCTGCTCGGGCGCGCGCATGAACTGTCTGGCCAGCCTGTCGATGCCTTCGGGGTAGGTGGCGGAAAATAGCAGCGTCTGGCGCTCAGGCGGGCATTGCCGGGTGACGGTCACGATGTCGTCGAAAAAACCCATGTCGAGCATGCGGTCGGCCTCGTCGAGCACCAGAGTATTCAATGCCTCCAGGCTGAGATAGCCGCGCGCCAGGTGGTCCATCACGCGTCCGGGTGTGCCCACCACAATGTGCGCGCCGTTCTCGAGCGACGCACGCTGGCCGCGCAGCGCCACACCGCCGCAGAGGGTGACCACCTTGATGTTGTCAAGCGCGCGGGCGAGGCGGCGCACCTCCACCGCCACCTGGTCGGCCAGCTCGCGCGTCGGGCACAACGCCAGCGCCTGCACGGCAAAACGGCGCGGGTTGAGCCCTCCAGCAGCGCCAGACCGAACGCGGCGGTCTTGCCGCTGCCTGTTTGCGCCTGCGCGATCAGGTCGCGTCCGGCCAGCGCCGTGGGCAGGCTGGCCGCCTGAATGGGTGTCATGGCCAGGTAGCCCAGCTGCTGCAGATTGACCAGTGTGGCCGGGTTGAGCCCCAGAGTGTCGAACGATGTGGCGGCGGTGTTTGTCATGGCAGGATTATCGTGAATGCCCATGCGGGCAAAATAGGTGAAGTGATCGACTTGGAAGGAGAAACCTCATGTTGCCAACACTGACCCGACGCATCGGCTGGCTGCTGCTGCTGGCCACGCTGCTCACCGCGTGTGGCAGCCAGATCGTCAACCCGGTGACCGGCCAGGCCGAGCGCTCGGTGATGACCGAGCAGATGGAATTGACCGAGGGCGCCAAGGCGCATCAGCAGGTGCTGCAAGAGTACGGCGAGGTCAAGGACGTGAAGCTTCAAGCCTATGTGAACAGCCTTGGCCAGCGTCTGGCCAAACAGTCGCACCGCGAGCAGTTGCAATGGCATTTCACCGTGCTCGACAGCCCCGAGGTCAATGCTTTTGCGCTGCCCGGCGGCTATGTCTATGTGACGCGCGGCATCATGGCCTACTTGCAAAACGAGGCCGAGCTGGCGGGTGTGATCGGCCATGAAATCGGCCACGTGACCGCGCGCCATGGTGCCCAGCGCGCCACGCGCCAGCAGGACGCAGGCTTGGGCGTGCTGGCGGCCAGCGTGCTCGGCGTGGTACTGGAGAGCCAGGGTGTAAGCGGCGCCGGGCGGCTGGCGAGCGACCTGTCGCAAACCGTCGCGGCGGGCTACATTGCCTCGTACAGCCGCGACCAGGAGCTGCAGGCCGACAGCCTGGGCGCCGACTACCTGGCGCGCACCGCCTATGACCCGCGCAACATGGTCAACGTGATCAACACGCTGAAGAGCCAGGAGCGTTTTGCCGCCGACCAGGCGCGTGCCGATGGCCGTGCGGCACCGACGTCGGGCGGCTGGTTGGCGTCGCACCCGAGCAACGACCAGCGGCTGCAGCAAATCAGCCAGCGGGCTGCACAGTTCAAGGGCAATTACGCCGACGATGGCCGCGCCCGCTACCTGCAGGCGATTGCCGGCATGACTTTTGGCGAAAGCGCCGACCAGGGCCTGACGCGTGGCCAGAATTTTTACCATGCTGACCTGGGCATCGCCATCACCGCGCCTGCCGGTTGGCAGATTCAGAACGATGCCAACCAGCTGGCGCTGATCAACGCCGCCCGTGACGCCGGCTTGATGGTTCAGGTGGCACCAGCCAAGGCGGGCAAGACGCACGATGAGGTGATCCGCAATCTGTTCAAACCGAGCCAGGGCCGCACCGAACGCCTGACCGTCAACGGCCTGCAAGCCTCGCGCTTTGTGGGCGTGCGCACCACCCAACAAGGCCAGCAGGCGATCGATGTGACGCTGGTGACCGGACCTAAGGGCACGGTGTTCGTGATGCTGCCCGCGGGCAAGAATGCCACCGCGCTGCAACAGGCCAGAACGGCGCTGGCGCAGGCGCAGGGCAGCTTTCGCGCCATGACGGGTCAGGATCGCGCTGCCGCCAGGCCCTGGACCTTGCGCACCACCAATTACCCCGCTGGCGGCTTTGCCCAGCTGGCCCGCAGCTCACCGCTGCCGCAGGCCGAAGCCCGGTTGCGGCTGATCAACGGCTACTACGGCGGCGGCGCGCCTGCGGTGGGGCAGCGGGTGAAGGTCGTGGAGTGAGCGCAGGCTCAGGCAAAGTAAGCCGCGACAAAGTCCTCGAAAGGACCCTGCGGTGCGGCGTCGAGTTGCTGCTGCGCCGCCAGCGATTGCTGTACGCTGGCCTGGAATCTGGCCAGCGTGTCGTCGTCGAGCGCGGCGGCTTGCAGGCTCTGGGTGTGTTTCTTTGACATTTCGAAGGCAAACGGGAAGTAGCCACCGTGCTGCTTGACCGCCTCCAGCACCTGGGCCGATGGCGTGCGCTCGGGCTCGTCGATGCGCAGGCGCAAGCCCTGCATCGCCGCCTGGTAGCGCTGGCCACCGTAGGCGCTGTCGAGCATGGCGGCAAACGGTGCCATGTCGTCGAACAGTTCACGCGCCAGCGCGCGCAGCGGCTGCTCGTGGTTGTGCACCAGCAGTTGCAGGCCGGGCTGGCGGCCGCGCGTGACCACGCGGTGCTTGTTCTCGTCGTTTTCGCTTTGCTCGCGGCTGGTGATGGGCGGGCTGGCGCGAAACAGGCACATCAGCAAGAGCACGTCGGCAAACAGGCTTTGCTCTGGCGCAATGCCGATGTCGATGAACGGGTTCAGGTCGAACAGCCGCATCTCGAGGTACTGCACGCCCAGCGTGCGCAGCGCCTTGGCAGGGCGCATGCCATCGGGCGCGATGCGTTTGGGGCGCATGGGGGCATAAAACTCGGCCTCCAGTTGGAGCAGGCTGTCGTTGAGCTGCTTCCAGTGCGCGCCATCGCGCACGCCGAGCTCGGTGTAATACGGGTCGGGTGTGCGGATGGCGGCCTCCAGAGCGGCGGTGTATTCGGCCAGCGAGTTGAAGCTGATGTCGAGCTTGTCTTGCGCGTGGTTCTGGTAGCCCAGGTCGCTCATGCGCAGGCTGGTGGCGTAGGTGCCGTGCAGCGTGCCCGGTGCCAGTTCGATCAGTTCGCTGGGGTGGCCCTGCAGGAACGAGCGGCACAGCGCCGGTGAAGCGCCGAACAGGTAGGGCACCAGCCAGCCGTAGCGCAAGAAGTTGCGGATCAGGCCAAAGCTGCGCGCGTCGATGAAGGCCTGCAAGTTGGCAGCGCCGCCGCAGCAGCCGCGCAGGCCGAGCCAGAAATCTTGCGGCAGTGACCAGTTGTAGTGCGCGCCGGCAATGGTCTGCATGGCGCGGCCGTAGCGCAGTCCCAGGCCCTCGCGGTACACCACCTTGAAGCGCGCCGCGTTGCTGGGGCCGTAGTCGGCAATTGCAATGTCGGCGTCAGCGCCAATCTTGCAGGGCATCGAACCCGCCCACAAAAATTCTCCGTCCAGCTGCTGCGCGCTGTAGCGGTGGATGTCCTTTAAGAAATCGAGCGGAAACGCCGGCTCGCTGGACGGCGGCGTGATGAACTCCAGCAGCGCCTCGGCGTAGTCGGTGGTGATCCAGGGATGCGTCAGCTTGGCACCCAGCGCTGCGGGATGCGGTGTTTTGGCAAGTTGTCCGCTGCGATCCACGCGCAGACATTCGCGTTCAAAGCCGCGCTGGATGCCGCGCAACAGGCCGGCTTGGGCCGGTTCGGAAAATTGGCGAACTTCGTCGCAACAGGTGAATTTCAGCATGACGGGGTCCGGTCTTTTTCAATGGGGGCAAGTATGGCAGTTTTGCGCTGTACACAGTCACCACAATGTCATCTCCGCGTGAAACAATCCGGCCATGCCTTACCTACCCGCTTTCATCGCGCCGATGCGCTTCACCGACCCGGCTGCGGCTCTGGCCCAGGCCCGGCTGATTTACGACAACAGCATCGAGCACCTGCGCCAGGCCATGCGCCGCTTTGTGGCGGGGGACGACTTACCCGGCCACGTGCGCGCCTGCTACCCGTTTGTGCGCGTGCACACCGACACGGCGTGGCGCCAGGCCTCCACGGAATCGGCGCGCCTGAGCTATGGTTTTGTGGCTGGCCCGGGCCGTTTCGAGACCACCCTGACCCGGCCCGACTTGTTCGCCCGCTACGACCTGGAACAGTTCACGCTGCTGCTGGACAACCATGGCGGTGAACTGGAAGTGGGCACCAGCAATCAGCCGATTCCGGTGCATTTTTCCTTTGCCGAGCATGACCATGTGGAAGGCAGCCTGAGCCCGCAGCGGCGCCAGCTGATGCGCGACGTGTTCGACCTGCCCGACCTGGCAGCCATGGACGACGGCATTGCCAACGGCACCTTCGAGCCGCGCCCCGGCGAGGCGCAACCGTTGGCGCTGTTCACCGCGCCGCGGGTGGACTATTCATTGCAGCGCTTGCGCCACTACACCGGCACCGCACCCGAACAGTTCCAGAACTTCGTGCTGTTCACCAACTACCAGTTTTACATCGACGAATTCATTGCGCTGGGGCGCGCCGCCATGCAAGATGCGTCTGGCGACTACAGCGCTTTTGTAGAGCCGGACCATGCAGTGCGCCTGCCGCAAATGCCCGCCTACCATCTGGTGCGCCCGGATGGCAGCGGCATCAGCATGGTCAACATCGGCGTCGGCCCGGCCAACGCCAAAACCATCACCGACCATATCGCCGTGCTGCGTCCGCACGCCTGGATCATGCTCGGCCACTGCGCCGGCCTGCGCAGCAGCCAGCAGCTGGGCGACTATGTGCTGGCGCACGGCTATGTGCGCGAAGACCATGTGCTCGACGAGGAACTGCCGCTTTGGGTGCCGATCCCCGCGCTGGCAGAAATCCAGGTGGCGCTGGCCACGGCGGTGACGCAGGTCACGCAACTCAAGGGGTCGGAGCTCAAGCGCATCATGCGCACCGGCACCGTGGCCAGCACGGACAACCGCAACTGGGAGCTGCTGCCCGACAACGGCCCGCAGCGCCGCTTCAGCCAGAGCCGGGCGGTGGCACTCGACATGGAAAGTGCCACCATTGCCGCCAACGGTTTCCGCTTTCGAGTGCCCTACGGCACCCTGCTGTGTGTGAGTGACAAGCCGCTGCATGGCGAGATCAAGCTGCCCGGCATGGCCAACCACTTTTACCGCGAGCGGGTGGACCAGCACCTGCGCATCGGCATCCGCGCGCTCGAGTTGCTGCGCGAGCAAGGCATCGACCAGCTCCACAGCCGCAAATTGCGCAGCTTCGCCGAGGTGGCGTTTCAGTGACCGCAGGGTAAATTTGCGACGAATGGATACGGAAATGAAAGAAAGTCGCGACTTTCTTTCAAAGCTGATCAAATTGGTCGCAGAACCAAATGCCGATCAAGCTTTTCCTGAGAATCTTGATCTTGAAATGCAATTCAAGGGGGGATCAAGACTTCTCGTTGGCTGATATTTGTTGGCAAGGTCAGGCCGCCCTCGGCCTGACCTTGCTTGCCGCGAGCTTGGCATTCACACGCGCCTGCTCGATGTCGGCGTGCGCGGCCAGCGCAACGCCCATGCGGCGCTTGACAAAGCTCTCGGGCTTGCCGAACAGGCGCAGGTCGGTGCCGGGCACGGCCAGTGCCTCGTCCACCCCGTCGAACACGATGCCTTTGGCCTCAACGCCACCGTAAATCACGGCGCTGGCGCCGGGGTTGCGCAGCGCGGTATTGACCGGCAGGCCCAGAATGGCGCGCGCGTGCAGCTCGAACTCGCTTTGCCATTGGGTGGCGAGCGTGACCAAGCCGGTGTCGTGCGGGCGCGGGCTCACCTCGCTGAACCACACCTGCTCGCCCTTGACGAACAGTTCCACGCCAAAAATCCCCAGCCCCGAGGACTGGCCGTCGGGCGCGATGCCGAGCTCATCGGTGACAGCCCTGGCAATCTGCTGCGCTTTTGCCAGCGCTGCCGGGTGCATCGGGTGCGGCTGCCAGCTTTCCACATAGTCGCCGTTGACCTGCACATGGCCCACGGGTTCGCAGAAATGGGTTTCGATCTGGCCGTTGGCACCCTTGGCGCGCACCGTGAGCAGGGTGATCTCATAGTCGAAGTCGACGAAGCCTTCCACGATCACACGGCCGTGGCTGACGCGGCCCCCCGCCATCGCGTGATCCCAGGCGGCTTGTACATCGGCCGGGCCATTGAGCTTGCTCTGGCCCTTGCCGCTGGAACTCATCACCGGCTTCACCATGCAGGGGTAGCCAATGCCGGGCTGGCCATGCGCACCCTCGATGGCGGCCTGCAACTCGGCCAGCGAGTCGCAAAACCGGTACGGGCTGGTCGGCAGGCCCAGCGTTTCAGCGGCCAGGCGGCGAATGCCTTCGCGGTCCATGGTCAGGCGCGCGGCGCGGGCGGTCGGGATCACGCGCACCACGCCGGTGGCTTCGAGCACTTCGAGCATCGGGGTGGCAATGGCCTCGATCTCGGGCACCACCAGGTCGGGCTTTTCGTGCGCGATGAGTTCCTTGAGCAATGCCGGGTCGCTCATGACAAGGGTCTTCGCATGGTGCGCGACCTGATGTCCGGGTGCGTGCGGGTAGCGGTCCACCGCAATGGTTTCCACGCCCAGGCGCTGCAGCGCAATGATGACTTCCTTGCCCAGCTCGCCGCTGCCGAGCAGCATGACGCGGGTGGCGTGGTGTGAGAGTGGCGTGCCGAGTGTGGTCATGAGGCTTGCGCGTTGCCGCGTCCAATGAGGGGGAAAAGTGGTGGATTTGATTCTAGTAAACCCGTCGTAGGCAGTCATGATCGACTGATTGCAGAGCGCCGGTGTTGATGAAAATCAGTGGCCATGCAGCTAGCCGGAGTTGCCGCCTCGGCGACAATGCCGATCATGCCCGAATCCATCCTCTCGGTTCAACATCTGGTCAAGCGCTATGGTGAAGCCACGGTGGTCAGCGACCTGTCCTTTGCCATTGCGCCGGGCGAATGCCTGGGCGTGATCGGCCCCAACGGCGCCGGCAAGACCACCACCATCCGCATGTGCCTGGGGCTGACGGTTCCCGACGAAGGCACGGTGACGGCCTTTGGCCTGCAGATGCCGCACGATGCGCTGGCCATCAAGGCGCAACTGGGCGTGGTGAGCCAGATGGACACGCTCGACCCGGACTTTGACTGCGCCGAAAACCTGCTGGTCTACGGCCGCTATTTCGGCCTGAAAGACGCGCAGATCCGCGAGCGCATTCCGTCGCTGCTGGCGTTTGCGTCGCTTTCAGCAAAGGCCCACGCCAAACCCGGCGAGTTGTCGGGCGGCATGAAGCGCCGCCTGAGCCTGGCGCGCGCGCTGGTCAACAACCCGCGCCTGCTGTTGCTCGACGAGCCCACCACCGGGCTGGACCCGCAGGCGCGCCACCTGATGTGGGAGCGCCTGCAGCTGCTGCTGCAAGAGGGCAAGTCGATTTTGCTGACCACGCACTTCATGGACGAGGCCGAGCGCCTGTGCCACCGCCTGCTGGTGGTGGACCATGGCAAGAAAATTGCCGAAGGCGCACCGCGTGACCTGATCCGGCAATACCTCGAACCCGAGGTGGTGGAGGTGTTCGGCATCGGCGCGCTGGCGCTGGCGGACACCCCGCTCAAAGCCCTGGCGGCACGCGTTGAGTTGAGCGGTGAAACAGTATTTTTCTATACCGGAGATGCCAAACCGCTGCTGCCGGCGCTGGCTGCCCACCCGCAGTTGCGCACGCTGCATCGCCCGGCCAATCTGGAAGATCTGTTTCTCAAGCTGACCGGCCGGCAAATCCGGGAGGATGCATGAGTCAGGTCACGCAACGTTCGGTCTGGCGTGCCCCTGCGCTCACATGGCGCTGGTGGCCGGTGTTCCGGCGCAACTGGCTGGTCTGGAAAAAGCTCGCCATTCCGAGCCTGGTGGGCAACATTGCCGAGCCGCTGATGTGGCTGGTGGCCTTTGGCTACGGCATGGGCGCGCTGGTTGGCCGGGTCACGGTGGACGGCGTGCAAGTGCCCTACATCCTGTTTCTGGCCAGCGGCTCGATCTGCATGAGCGCCATGAATGCCGCCAGCTTCGAGGCGCTGTATTCGGCGTTTTCGCGCATGCATGTGCAAAAAACCTGGGACGGCATCATGAACGCGCCGGTCAACCTCGACGACATCGTGCTGGCCGAAATGCTGTGGGCGGCGTTCAAGGCGATTTTCACCGTGACCGCGATCCTGGGCGTGATGCTGGCGCTTGGTATCAGCTACAGCCCCAAATTGCTGGTGGCCTGGCCGGTGCTGTTGGGCGTGGGCATCACCTTCAGTTGCGTTGCGCTGATCTTCAATGCGCTGGCCAAGGGCTATGATTTTTTTACGTACTACTTCACGCTGTTTCTGACGCCGATGATGTTCCTGAGCGGCATCTTTTTCCCGCTGGAGCAGTTGCCGCCGGTGGTGCGCGCCATTTCACAGGGGTTGCCGCTGACCAACGCAGTGGCGCTGGTGCGCCCGCTGTTCATGGACCAGTGGCCGGCAGACTGGCTGCGCCCGCTGGCGGTGCTGGCGACCTACGCTGGCCTGGGTTTCTGGGTGGCGCTGGCGCTCACGCGCAAACGTTTTCGCGCTTGAGG
>Ga0172367_10005623_pt1 | contig 15079 bp, 13 predicted proteins | sample Lak10m_FD_114542 | JGI IMG/M metagenome (GOLD analysis project Ga0172367, IMG submission 114542) | Freshwater microbial communities from Kabuno Bay, South-Kivu, Congo - kab_022012_10m | ecosystem: Environmental > Aquatic > Freshwater > Lake | place: Democratic Republic of the Congo: South-Kivu... | reverse complement strand
GCGCATCGCCGTCACCGTGGACATGATCGCCACCGGCACCGACATCAAGCCGGTGGAAATCGTCGTCTTCATGCGCAGCGTGAAGAGCCGCAGCTTCTTCGAACAGATGAAGGGCCGTGGCGTGCGCGTCATCAAGGACGCCGACCTGCGCGGCGTGAACCCCGGCGACCACATCAGCAAAGACCGCTTCGTCATCGTCGATTGCGTCGGCGTGTGCGAGCGCGACAAGACGGATTCGCGTCCTCTCGACCAGAAGAAGAGCGTGCCCTTCGAGGCGCTGCTGCAGGCCGTGAGCCTCGGCAACGTCGAGCCCGAGGTACTTTCCAGCGTCGCCGTGCGCCTCGCCCGGCTCGACCGCCAGCTCACCGAGCCCGAGCGCGCCAAGGTGCTGGCCACGGCCAACGGTCTCGACCTCAAGGATTTGGCCGGCTCCATCGTGTCGGCGCTCAACCCCGCCGAGGATAGAAGCCCGCAGGAAGCCGAAGCCGCGCTGCGCAACGCCGTCAAGCCGCTGGCCGACCCGGCGCTGCGCCAACTGCTCGTCAGCCTCAAGGCGCAGAAGGAACTGGTGATCGACACCGTGACGCAGGATCGCGTCATCGAGGCCGGCTATTCGGCCGAGGCGCGCGAACGCGCGCAAGGCATCGTGCAGAGCTTCGAAGCCTTCATCGCCGCGCACAAAGACGAAATCACCGCCCTGCAAATCCTCTACAGCCGCCCGGTGCGCGCGCCGCTGAGGTTCGAAGACATCAAGGCGCTGGCCGACACCCTGCACGCCCCGCCCCGGCTGTGGACCGAAAGCCAGCTCTGGCAGGCCTACGCTGCGCTCGACCAGGCCAGGGTCAAGGGCGCCAGCGGCAAGCGCATCCTCACCGACCTCGTCAGCCTGGTGCGCTACGCCATGCATCAGGACAACGAACTCGTGCCCTACCCCGAGCGCGTCGCCGCCAACTTCAAGGCCTGGATCGCGCAGCAAGGTAACGCTTTCACCCCCGAACAACAGCATTGGCTCGAAATGATCCGCGACCACATCGCCGCCAACCTCGGCATCGACCTCGACGACTTCAACTACGCACCCTTCGTCCAGGACGGCGGCCTCGGCCGTGTGCATCAGCTCTTTGGCGAGAAACTGCCGCTGGTGATTGAGGAATTGAATCGGGAGTTGGTGGCGTGAGAAATTGGCCAATGATTCCGCTGGCAGACGTGACGACAAAAATCGGCAGTGGCGCGACGCCGCGTGGAGGCGAAGCGAACTACAAAACCAGTGGCGTTCCGCTCATTCGTTCCATGAACGTCCACTTCGATGGATTTCGCGCCGACGGATTGGCCTATCTCGACGACGAACAGGCGACAGCGCTCAAGAACGTAGAGGTTCGATCTAGCGATGTTCTCTTGAATATCACTGGCGCTTCAATTGGTCGCGTAACTGTTGCGCCTCAGTCCATGGACGGGGCACGCGTCAATCAACATGTGTGCATCATCCGGCCTGACGGCCGGCTTGATCCTTCATTTCTGCGATGGCACCTTGCATCGCCGCTCAAGCAGCGATTGATCAATTCCGTTGAATCGGGCGCAACGCGGCAGGCGCTCACCAAAGAAAAGATTCTTGGTTTCGAGGTGCCCCTTCCTTCGGTATCGGAGCAACAAGCAGTCGTCGCCGAAATCGAAAAGCAGTTCTCCCGCCTCGACGAAGCCGTCGCCGGACTTCAGCGCGTCAAGGCCAACCTCAAGCGCTACAAGGCCGCCGTCCTAAAGTCGGCGGTGGCGGGACGGCTCGTCGACACCGAAGCCGACCTCGCCCGCCGCGAAGGCCGCGACTACGAAACCGGCGCCCAACTCCTGCAACGCATCCTCGAAACCCGTCGCCGCCAGTGGCAAGGCAAAGGCAAATACAAGGAACCCGCCGCGCCGGATACCACCGACCTGCCTGAGTTGCCGGAGGGGTGGGTGTGGGCTCGCCTCGATTCGCTTGCCGCGCTCAAAGGTGGCATCACAGTCGACAGCAAACGCCAAGATCCAACGGCGAGGGCCGTGCCGTATTTGCGGGTAGCAAACGTACAACGCGGCTATCTTGATCTCTCCGAGGTAAAGACGATCAACGCCCCTGCCACCGACATCGCAGAGTTGCGGTTGCAACATGGCGACATCCTCTTTAACGAAGGGGGCGACCGTGACAAGCTCGGGCGTGGATGGATTTGGGAAGGCCAGTTATCCGACTGTATCCACCAGAACCATGTATTCCGCGCAAGGCTTGTGTCGGGTGACATTCTTCCCAGGCTCGTATCGTGGTGGGGCAACTCCTTCGGGAAGGATTACTTTCAGCGCGAGGGAAAGCAAACGACCAACCTCGCGTCGATCAATCTCGGCAAGCTGAGTGCTTTTCCAGTGCCATTGCCGCCCCTCCCCGAACAACACCGCATCGTCGCCGAAGTCGACCGCCTGCTCTCCATCGCCCGCGAAGCCGAGGCCGAGGTCGATGCCAATCTCAGGCGCGCGCAGGGGTTGCGGCAGGCGATTCTTCAGCGCGCTTTCTCCGTCTCCGTAGCTTGATGGCTTATCCAATCGAAAAAAAGCTTGTCGTTGCTGTAACTAGCCGTGCCGTTTTTGACATGCGGGAAGCGAACCAAGTTTTTGATGAAGAGGGAACGGAAAAGTATCGAGAGCACCAACTTGCTCGTTTGGACGATCCGCTCGCCCCGGGCGTAGCTTTTCCATTCATTCGGCGGTTATTGAGACTGAACGATCTGTATCCGGATCAGGAGCCCGTCGAGGTCGTCGTCTTATCTAGGAGTGACCCCGCAAGTGGTCGCCGGTTTTTCCGGTCGTGCAAACATCATGGGCTTGCAATTTCACGAGGGGCTTTTCTATCGGGTAAATCTCCATACCCGTATATCAATTCCTTCAACTCATCGATTTTCTTGAGCGCCAACGAAGCGGATGTTCTCGGGGCCATACGCGCGGGGTTACCAGCGGGATTGGTGCTGCCTAACAACGAGGTAGTTGATGGCGCCGACCATGAGTTGCGTATCGCCTTCGACTTTGATGGCGTCTTGGCTGATGACGAGGCTGAGGCGGTATATCGTCAATCGCGAGACCTGGATTTGTTCGCGCAATATGAAATGGACAATGCCAGCGAGCCGCACAATCCCGGCCCATTGAAGGATCTCTTTACCAAAATTGGCTTCTTCCAAAAGCTGGAAGCGAAACGCGCAAGGGAGCAACCCGGGTATGTTCCAGCTGTACGCATTGCCATCGTGACCGCCCGGAACGCCCCAGCCAATGAGCGTGTTGTGACAACACTGGATGCTTGGGGTATGAGTGCAACAGAAACGTTTTTCATGGGTGGCATCGAGAAAAAGCGTGTCTTGGATGCTTTGCAGCCTCACATCTTCTTCGATGACCAACTGGCGCATCTTGAGCCGGCTGCAGCAACGATACCCTCTGTATTTGTTCCTTTTGGAATCGCCAACGTGGACTTGCTTAACAATATTCCCCCTGGCGGCGAGTTTGTTTCAGAGGTAACGGCGTAGTGACGCCAAGAATGTTGGAGAGAATGCTATGAGTCTTCTGAAACCCTTTTCCCTTCGAATCTTTGTCGCCGATGGCGACCCGGACGGTCTGCGCTTGGTCGAACGTTCCAACTGGGTAGGCAAGGCAGTGATGTTTCCGCGCGCTTTGCTTCCGAAGGTCAAGCAACGCGATGAACTCGGGCAGACCGGCGTGTATCTGCTACTCGGCCCGCGCGAGGATGGCGAAGGCGAGATGCTCTACATCGGTGAAGGCGATCCGGTGCGTCCCCGCCTAGAGAGTCACTATGCCCAAAAGGATTTTTGGAACCGAGCGGTGTGCTTCGTGGCAGCACCCGGCCAACTCAACAAAGCGCATGTGCAGTTTCTTGAATCACAGTTGATTCAATTGGCAAAGGCTGCGAAACGCTTGCCACTGGACAACGCCAATCAACCCACGGAACCCAGTCTTTCAGAAGCAGATCGCGCCGACATGCAAGTGTTTCTCGAAAACATGCTGGGCATGTTGCCGGTATTGGGCATCCATGCCTTCGAGCAAGCAGCCACCGTGGCCGCTGCCACAGCAATCCCGCTGCTAACGTGTAAGGGCAAAGGAATTTCGGCCAGTGGTTATGAGGCGAACCAAGGCTTTGTAGTCAAGGCGGGCTCACTAGCTGTAGGTGAAGAGGTGCCTTCAATGCAGCAGTATGTGCGAGGGATGTACGACACCCGACAGGAGTTGATCAAAAACGGGGTCCTTCAGCGCGACGGCGATCATTTCCGATTCAGTCAGGACTATGCCTTTAGTTCGCCATCGACGGCTGCGGCTGTCGTTCTGGGACGGAGCGCGAATGGGCGCATCGAGTGGAAGGATGTAAAGGGCAGGACATTGAAAGAGTTGCAAGCGCTGGAAATCTAGAAATGACTGAAACGCGCTCTCCCCTCAAAGACAAACCCCTGCGGAATCCGGGCCAGTCGGTGCATGAGCAGCGCATGGATATTGTGTGGGACAAGCTGCTGGGACCGATGTTTGTTGCGCTGTTGCTTGGCGCCTGGGCCGCAATCGAGTGGATGCGGCATTTGCTGCAGGCGCCGCCGTCGCCCTGGATTGCGTCATTCTTTGCCGGGGTCGCGATGATCTACTTCGCCTGGCAATATTCCCAGCATTGGCCGAAGCTGCGCGCGCTCCGCTTGGCCGAGGATGGCGAGAAGGCTGTCGGCCAGCTTCTGGAGAACCTGCGTGCTTCGGGCTACTCCGTTTTCCACGATCTGGTCGGCGATGATTTCAACGTCGATCACGTGATCATCGGCCCGGCCGGCGTGTTCAGCATCGAGACCAAGACCTGGAGCAAGCCGAAGCAAGGTAGTCCGAAGATTGCCTTCGACGGCGAGACCTTGCTGGCGGCGGGATGGGAGCCGGACCGCAACCCGGTGATCCAGGCCAAGGCGCAGTCAAGCTGGTTACAGCGCCTGCTGGCGGAAAGCACGGGCAAGACCTTCCCGGTACGGCCGGTGGTGCTGTTCCCCGGCTGGTTTATCGAGGACAGCCGGCCGAGCCGCAAGGACTTGTGGGTGCTGGAACCCAAGGCGCTGTCCAAGTTCCTCGCGAACGAGCAGGCCGTCATGGCTGAGGAAGACGTGAAGCTGGCCGCCTTCCACCTCTCGCGTTTTATCCGCGAACAGGAACGGGTACTGGAAGATCGGAAATAATCTCGACTGCCACTCGCCCTCCACATTAGGCTTCGAAACAATCCATTTATGAATACGTCAGCTCTCGTCCAGAAACTCTGGAACTACTGCAACGTGCTGCGCGACGACGGCATGTCGTATGGCGACTATGTCGAGCAGCTTACCTACCTGCTCTTCCTCAAGATGGCGGACGAGCGCAGCAGGCCGCCCTACAGCGAGAAGAGCCTGATCCCCGCCGACTACGCCTGGCCGACGCTGCTGGCGAAGAGCGGCGACGGTCTGTTCGACCATTACCGCCACGCCCTCGAAGAACTCGGCAAGCAGAAAGGTACGCTGGGCCTGATCTTTGGCAAGGCGCAGAACAAGTTCCAGGATCCGGCCAAGCTGACCCGCGTGATCGCCGACCTGATCGACACGGAAAACTGGTCGGCCCTGAACGTCGACGTGAAGGGCGACGCCTACGAAGGCTTGCTTGAGAAGAACGCGCAGGACACCAAGAGCGGCGCTGGCCAGTATTTCACGCCGCGCGCGCTGATCCAGGCGATGGTGTCGTGCATCGCGCCGAAGCCGGGCGAGACGATCTGCGATCCGGCCTGCGGCACGGGCGGGTTTCTCTTGTCGGCCTACCACTACATCACGCACGAAAACCAGCACCTTGAGCGCGCCGAACTGCGCCGCCTCAACAAGGAGGCCTTCCTCGGCTGGGAGCTGGTGCAGGCGACGGCGCGCGTCTGCGCGATGAACCTGCTGCTGCATGGCATCGGCTCGGAGACGCATGTGCCGGTGCGCGTCGCCGATGCGCTGGCGGCCGACCCGGGCGAGCGTTTCGACGTAGTGCTGGCCAATCCGCCTTTCGGCAAGAAGAGCAGCACGGTGATCGTCGGCGAGGACGGACGCACGACCACAGAGAAGGACATCATCGAGCGCGACGACTTCTGGGCGACGACCTCGAACAAGCAGCTCAACTTCGTGCAGCACATCAAGACGCTGCTGAACGTGCCCGGCCGCGCCGCGGTGGTGGTGCCCGACAACGTGCTGTTCGAAGGCGGTGCCGGCGAGATCATCCGCCGCAAGCTGCTGCACGAGTGCGAGGTGCACACGCTGCTGCGCCTGCCCACGGGCCTGTTCTACGCGCAGGGCGTCAAGGCGAACGTGATTTTCTTCGACAAGAAGCCGGCGTCGGAGACGCCCTGGACGAAGCAGTTATGGATTTACGACCTGCGCACCAACAAGCACTTCACGTTGAAAACCAACCCCATGCAGGTCGATGACCTGATGGAATTCGTCGCGCTTTACAACCCGAAGAATCGCCACGACCGCCAGGCGACCTGGTCGGTAGAGGCGGACTCCGCCTCTGGCTGCGGCCCGGACGGCCGCTGGCGCGCCTACGACTACGCCGAGCTGGCGGCGCGCGACAAGGCCAGCCTGGATATCTTCTGGCTCAAGGACGAGGCGCTGGCCGACTCGGACAACCTGCCGGCGCCGGAAGTGATCGCCCAGGAGATCGTCGATGACCTGGAGGCGGCGCTGGAACAGTTCAAGCTGATACTCGCTGAAGTTGGTTCGGATCGCTCATCTGACACACCCGACTAGGTCTTCTGCAGTTTCAGGAATGGAAGCTGCAGACCTAACCGTTTCGCCAATCTGTCTCGCCCCCAAGCGCTATCGAATGCGTCCCGCCAAAGCCACCCCAGTATGGCCCCGAGCGTGTAGCAGACTGGAATAGCAACCCAGAATTGGGAAAGCGCGATCCAGACCAATCCCAAGGTCATCAAGGTTAGAACTCCAACAACAACCAATGATCGTTTGGCTTTGACATAAGCCTCTTTTGGAGCAAGCGCGGCAGTACAACTGCCATCGTCAGAGAAGTTGATTACCTGATGAACGTTCAGAGTGCGCCGATCTCCGGGATTGATCTTTTTCTGCTTCTCGAGACCCGCCAGAAAAGCCTCCGTCAGACGATTTCGAAGGGGCAGAGTTCCGTATTTGGCTGAGTAAGCAAGCAATGCAATTGACCTGTGGATTCTGGTTACCCAGCGACGCAAAAAAGGTAACGCATCAGTCTCTGGGGCGTCCTCCAAACTTGATTGCGCCAGGTACTCTTCGAACAGCGCAGTGACCTCATCGAAGAACTGCATGCTCCTGTCTTTATCCGAATCGATCTCGGCATATTTTTTGGCGGTCATATCGAGAAACCGCTTGAACACTTCAATGTCATCAGTTTCTGCCGACATTGCTTACCTCCAACTCCGGCCTGATCGCACTAGCGGTGGCATTATTGTTTTCGCCAGCACCAGCAAAACGCAGAGAGGTCTCTACAACCGACTTGAACACATCAAACAACTGTTCGTCTGTGAAATTCCGATTGGGTCGTTGTGCAAAGCCGCGTTGTGCGAACAGGAATGCGTTCTTCAACAGCGGCCAATCCAGTTCGCCGCGGGACGAACGGGAACCAGTCACCAAGAAAACGACATCAACCTTACCGGTTGCGCGCAGCGTCTCGATGTAGTCGAGCGTCGGCCAATGCTTCCCAGCCTCGTAATTCCACTGAGTTATTTTCGAGACGCCACCAAGTTGTGCGAAGTCACGTTGGCTCACACCTAGCCGCTCTCGCTCAAGCTTAAGGCGCTCAGTGAATGGGAGTTCGGATAACTGGGGAGACATTTGCAGATATCAAATTAGTTGGGAAATCGACTGCTTCTAATATTAACAAACAAAAAGAAGCCTCTTGCAAATAGTTCAGATTTGTGTAACTATGTATCAACTTGTTGAACAACGGAGAGACAATGACTTCCCCGAGCGAAATCAAGCAACTGTTCGTCGCTGAAGGTTTGACGGTTGCAGATTGGGCCCGCAAACATGGTTTTCCAGCAAGCTTGGTTTATCGCGTTTTACGTGGTGAAACGCAGTGTCTGCGCGGCACGACCCATGAAATTGGTATCGCGCTTGGGCTAAAAAGAAGGGCATCAGACGAAATGAGGCGAATCTTGCCCGGCCTGCTATCTCATGGCGTAACGGACGATGCGCAATTTGTATGTGACAGAGCAATCAAGATCAATCACCCACACACCAACCCTGAGCTATAACCGACAAGGAGAACCATCTAACCCAAAAAAACAAAAAGCCGCTCGAAGATCGAAACGGCTCTTTGCGCTTGAAGCGACCCCTGTTGGCGCAGGGGACTTAGGTCTGTAGCTGCCCGAAGTATCGCCTTCCCTGCGTAAAGAGTCAAGAGATATTTTTAACTTATGAATACTCAACGCAGGAGGATGTCGCCTCAGGGGAACATTTTGCCCGCCAAAATGGCAGGCAATCTCTGACGGGTACATCCTCAAGGAGAAAAAGCGATGCAAAGCCGCTTTCCCCATACCTTACCGATGGACCAATGCGTCGTAGCGCGCATGTTTCGTCAAACCCATGCTCATTGCTCCCGCTCGATGTGCGATCGGCTGCAACGATCGCGTGCGACCAACTCCAGACTGATTTTGGGAAGGGGCTGACCGTGGCCCGCGCCCCGAAAGTAACACAAGAGCGCATTAATGCAGCCATCGCGCAAGGGTTTGGTCGAGGTCACGGAGAGCACTACAAGGCATTCCTTCAAATCAAGCGCTGGAATCCATCACCGGTATCCACCCAGGTTCGAATGCCAGTTCCGCCGTTCACCCGTCCCTGCCACTTCTTTTCACTTAGCGAGTGGCTACTGGCGTTGCTCTTTGCATGGATTGGCGCCTTCGTGCGCGAGCAGTTCCCGCTCTGGGCGATGAGGCACCCGCACCCGTGTTATGGGCTAAACAAAGACTTGGATTCCACCCTGCCATGGTCACCGGGAATGTTGGAAATTTGTAGGGGTCTTAACATACCGCACGGAACCTTCGTCGGCACCAAAGTCCTCTACGTTTGGACCATTGACCTGATGTTGACAATTCCTTGGTCAAAAGGTGGCACCGGTGCCTGCATGGTGTCTGTGAAACCTCTCGAATCCGAGAGATATCTGTACATTGACCCCCTGGATCGTGGTCCTGAAAAACTGGAAGCCGAGTGGCGTTACGCTGCCGACCTCGGCATCCCGTACTTCGTGGGTGACCGCACACTATATCCGGGCGACTTGCTCGGCCAACTGGATGCATTGGCATCCGCAGCGCGGCTGCCCCGTTCCGATCGTAGATGGACATTGCTTCAGCGCTTTCTGGATCGCCATGCTACAGACCTTCAAAAATATCCCCTAGCGGACTGGGTATCTCTGCTTCAGAAGGACTTTGGCGCTGGGAAGCCCGACGCAGACTACCTAATCCAGCACTGTCTTTGGCACCAGATCATCGACGCCGATCTCTCAAGGCATCTGAACTACCGGCGCTGCCCTACGCCAGGCGGTCGCGCACTCAGGGCTGCAATTCGCGACTCCGTCTGGAGGAATCCAAAATGAGCGCTCAGCTTTATCCAGGTGCAGTGCTCACCCCTATTAGCGATCAGGCACCAATTGACACCCCGCACCGAGTCCTGCACATACGCCAGTCTTGCGATCGCATTGTGCTCATACCAGTAGAACCAAGGCGCCGGAATGGCCGCGTCTACTTCACTGGATATGTGTCGCAGTCACTAATGGAAATTGAGGAAAAACTGAATCCAAGTAATCTCTCTGTCGCAATATCTAGTGTCGCGCCACGCGCCGATGCAATTGCATCAGACGACGAGCTCGACAAAAAGTACTTGCGCCGGGAACAGAAAAAGTCGTTCGCTCGACGTGAGCGAGAGGAACGCTGGGATCTCATCAAACCGCTCGTCGACGGCCCCGATGCGGTACTTCTATTTGATCCGCAGCTACGTCAGGAAGCTGTCGCAAAGCGCGCCTTGGTGGTCGCCACACTCCCTGACCAACTACGTCGCTTGAAGCGCAAGATCCAGGACTGGCTGAATCAATACTGGGCCGGCGGTAGTACCCGGGGGGCGCTCACTCCATTTACATCTACCTGTGGCGCCCGCGGCAAAGAAAAGCAATCTGCGCGGAAGCTCGGGCGAAGGAATAGGCCCACTCGCTCTGGAAAGCGAGGCAACGAGGGATTCATCGTCACGGATTATGACAAAGATATAATTCGGTATTCTTGGCGAAACTACTACACCAGAGGAACAACGGAGCGGAAGGCCTGTCGTCTGATGTGGCGCGAGTTCTACTCGACCTGGCTGACAGATGACTATGGGCGTTTGCGCAATGTTCTTCTCCGCCCGGAGGATCGTCCTACGCCCGCCCAGTTCCACTACTGGGGTCAAAAACAGTCGCCAGATCAGGCGGCATGGCGCAAGCAGCTAGCCGCGACTGCTGCGCTCCGCATTGATCGCGCCCTGACAGGATCCGCGAACGACGGCATCGTAAATATTGGACAGCGTGGTTCGATTGACAGCACATCCATTGATATGGATCTCGTATCCACGCTTTGCCGGTTGGACCGCATTGGTTCTGCCTATCGCATTCTCGTCATCGACGCCATGTACGGCTATATCGCTGGATTCTATTTGGGGTTGCTGCCCCCAAGTGCTGAGACAGTAAAGCTCGCGATTCTGCATGCCATGACGCCCAAAGGAGCATGGCTCAAGTGGCTTGGCCTCGACCACCACGATATTGCAAACTGGATTCCCATCCACTTCCAATCATTCATTGCCGACAATACGGATGCTCGCGCTGACCGAGTCTTTGTTGCACTGGATGACATCGGCTCCGGATCCCTGCACATCCCCGTCGCACGCTCGGACCTAAATTCGCCGGTTGAAGTAGGACATCATAGGCTGCACCGATCGGTCGACCATAACTTGCTCGGTACAACGTTCGGCCAGATGCAAACGGAACGTGGAGACGTCAGCGCACCGGATCGTGCACGCCATACGATCATCGAAGCAATCCGTGAAACAGCCAGGGGGGTTTACGCAGAAAACACAACTCCACTCGACATTGAACCTACCGAAGAAATGCGAGAGGAACTAATCGCCAACGGAATCCCAATTACCCGTGCCTCATTAACTGCGCTCCGCATCCGTCAGGGTCGTATGGCGCGCTCGCTCATGAATATCGACGAAGCACGCGCACATATGATGCCCATCACGCGAGGGACCTTCACAAAGCACGGAGTGTTGCTCCTCCGACCAGATACCGGGAACTGCCGCAAATTCATCAAGAGCGTCAGGTATCTCAGCAAGCACCCGGTCATCCTCAACAAGTTTCGCGAGGCGGCCAATCAAAGGAAGTCGCGGGACATCAAGATGTATGACGATGAGTTTCGCTATGACCCTTACAACCTGACGGAAATCCATTTCCGCCATCCGCATACGGGCGAAATGATCGCACTCTCCGGGATAAGCGCTGATCGGGAACTGCTAGGCGACTGTAGCTACGCAGACATTCTGCTCCGCCAAGACCGGTATGACCTTGAGCGACCAGAGAATCTCGATGCTCAGGAGCGAATTCGCAGCAATCTGGAACTCGAACAGGAGGCGACGAAGCGAAAGGCCGAGGCCGAGTACGCCGCTGAGCTTGATGCCCTGGACAAGCCACCCTCCAAGGCGGCGCTGGTCGCAAACAAGTCAGAAAACCGACAACGCGAAAAGAATCTCTTTCCCCTCGGGATGCCCACTCCAGCTTTCGATGTCACGGATTCCGATGACCAACCCGACCAAGAAGACAACGAAGTCGGAAACGCCGGCTCGCCCAACCCCATACAAGCAGCTGAAGGACCCAGGCCGAGGCCCAGTTCACCCGCACGTAAGCCCATCACGACTTCCAAGCCATCACCTCTATCGATCTTCTCGCAGGTCGTCATCAACCAATTGCACTAGGAGCCACGCCATGACCGATTCCGCCAATGACTCAACACCCAACGCCACCCACTGGTACCTGGACGAAAACCCCCTGTTGCAGTCGATCCCGAAGTTCTCGGATCCCGGTCAGTTTGCGGCCCGCCTTGCATATTCCCCGCTCAGCGGGCTCGACCTGTCACAACTCGACTTCATGAATCGTTATGAATTGCTCGTTGGGGAGAAGATGCCGCTGCAGCCTACACCCCAATCATTGCGTGCGGCCCTGACGTGGTACGGAATGCTCCGCGTCAGCTACCAGGTGCGTAACCCAGTCCGCGTGGAGGCACGGCAGCGCTACTGGGATGTTCTCAATCTGGTAGCCAACGGCGCCGCCAGCCTCCCGGCGGCCCCGGTCTCCGGCATTTCGGTTCAGATCACCAAGGGGCCGACAGGTACGGCAAAAACGGTAACCGCAAAGCGCTTTTGCGAACTATTGGGGCCGCAATGCGTCACTCACGGTCCACGCCCAGACGCGGGATGGACTGAACTGAAGCAGTTGGTATACCTCTATACCGATCTATCCCACGATGGCACGCGCGGGGGCTTTCTGACATCCCTTTTGCTCCACATGGATAGGGTGCTCGGCACCCACTATGCAGACGACCTCCCGAAGCGTCACAAGACAATTGAACGGCTCGCGGTGGCAACCGTTGGGCGTCTCATCGCACATTTCACTGGATTAATTTTCATTGATGAAGGGCAGTTGCGTAACTTGATGCTCTCTGACCAGGCTGATCTTATGCAACTATTCCTACTGTCGCTAATTAATTCTGGGATTCCCCTCGTGATGATCGGAAACGAGCGCGCATTTGACTGGATCGACTACAGCCAAGATCGCAGTCGCCTTAACGTGGTTCCAGCTGAGTACTTCCATCCGGTTGGCGCGGTCGATACAGAGAATTCAGAAACAGATGCGGATGCGCTCTTTCACGGGATCTCGTTGTATTACGTTCTAGAAGAACTACCGCGCAATCTACGTCGTTGTAAGAGGCTTCTTCTGCGCCTTTGTGGCGGGATCGCCAGACTTGGATTAATGCTCTGGTGTGCTGCGCAAATTACTGCGCTACAGCAAGGCCGCGATCGGATTTCTGAACGCGATCTGCTCGCTGCGTATCGCCACCGCCGCTTCGACGACTTGCGACCGCTTGCGGACGGCTTTGCCAAACGACTTCCAGAACTACTCATACTCTTCCCCGATGTCGATGCCTATTACTACGCAAAGCAATGGGGCATCGAACTTCATCGGCCTGAGATCGCCCCGGCCTCGGGACCTGCAGTTACCACCAGTTCTTCACGTCGACGTGCTAGCCCAGGCTCACCCGGTCGTCGCCAGACGGGTAAGGATAAATTCAAGGCCGAGCAAACGCGGAAGGCCACAGCAAAAGCCGCACGGGAAAAGCTGCTCGCGGGACTTGACCCGGACGACATTCGGTCCGCAGGAATTACGGAAGTGTTGTTGGCTGGGCTGGCTAGCCTACGCGAGAAAGCCAATGAATCTCCAGCAAGCAAATCATAGCGAGTATCTAGTTGATTAGGACGCGACTAGGCACGGCCTTCAAGGAGACTCAATGCTGCCCGTTCTATTACCCGACATGACACTCTATTCACTGTGCGCTTGCGCGCATCGGCTGTCCGACCGCTCTTGCGCGTCCGAGACGAGCCTGGCGCTATTTGGCAATACTCGCGCTGGCCTCTTGCAGGACTTCCCTTACGCACTCAATGCCTTCTGCAGCAACACGTGTGACGCCTACGGAAGTGCGTCCGACATCGTACTTCGTACGACGACGCTTCCATACTTCACGAGGTTTCGTCCAGGCAATGTCGCAGCGGAACTGGCTGAGATTCTGGCCGAGCCAGAGGCGCCACAATTCAAGTTTTCGCTGGGTCTTCACGCCAGCCCGATAGGTGCCAAGTTTCCGCTGCGCGCGTGCGAGCAGTGTGCGGATGAAGATATCCGCGAACACGGCATAGCCTATTGGCATCGCCGCCATCAGCTACCTGGCGTGTGGGCTTGTCAGAAGCACACTACGCCGCTCAAACACTCGCCTTTTCGCTTCGATAGAAGACGAAGATCCTGCTACATCATGCCAAGGGATGCGGGTGTCTTGGCCACCTCGTCCGTTACGGGGTTACCTGACGCGGGACTCGGAACTATGGTGAGACTGGCCGCTCTGTCGGCGGACATTCTCGATACGCCATTGCCTCTCGAGTACAAACCAGAGCGCTTGCGGAATACTTATTTGCATGGTCTCAAGTCGCAAGGACTGCTGACGCGGCAGGGTCGTGTTCGAGTTCAGGAGCTGATCAAGCTTCTCAACGACCGCTACCAGAATATTATGGATTTCCCACCATTTGACTGGCTGTTCAGCAATCAACACATCCAAGGTCTGGTACGCCTTGTGCGGCATCCCCGTTCAGAATTTCATACGACTTACCACCTTCTGTTAATCGACACTCTCTTCTCCGGATGGTCCCATTTTGCCATGGTCTATGAGTGGGAAGCAGCCATCCTCCCATCTGTCGACGATGATCTATGCGCCATTCGTGATGTTGCGATACAACCGGTCCAAGATCCTCGCGCCGAAGCTGCCGTATTGAAAGCTGACAACGAGGGACGGTCGATCAGCTCTGTTTGTCGAGAAATCGGAATCGACTACCAAACCGTTTTGCGCAAGCTCGCAGCAAATGGTGGCATATCCATAATTCGGCGCCCTAAAGTATTGACAGAGGTACTCAGGTTATCTGTCGTAACAGCGCTTAGCGCTGGGAAGTCTCAGCAAAGCATCTCGAAATCTACGGGACTATCGCGCTCAACAGTTGATCGCATATGCGTCGAAACTCCCGGGCTCCATGCTGTGTGGCGCTCAGCACGTCATAATCGAATCCGTGATGCAGAGCGGAGAAAGATGACGAATTACTTAAGGAAACACTGAACAAGCCGTCGAGAAATTCTTCGACGGTGACGAATTGAGACGAAATGCCGAATCGCGCTCACATTTCATCGACGGAAGGCCCGATACATGGGGGGAGGTTGGGGGCAT
>Ga0172367_10005621_pt1 | contig 15079 bp, 12 predicted proteins | sample Lak10m_FD_114542 | JGI IMG/M metagenome (GOLD analysis project Ga0172367, IMG submission 114542) | Freshwater microbial communities from Kabuno Bay, South-Kivu, Congo - kab_022012_10m | ecosystem: Environmental > Aquatic > Freshwater > Lake | place: Democratic Republic of the Congo: South-Kivu... | reverse complement strand
CAGCTGCAAGCTGAGCAGATCGCATGGAAGATCGATCAGGTCCAAATTCCAACAGGAAATATGGCGGCTCGAGTGAGCGAACGTACGGAGAGAATTCTTCTTGAACATGAATGTGGTAAGCAAACAAGGCATTTACCAATCAGGCAGTTGCTGCAAAGGGCGGGTGGAGCATTGGTGGCGTTGAAGCCATGCTTCATGATGGGGCCGATGTCTGTTGCTCAATACCTTGCGCCGGGGAAAATAGCTTTCGATCTTGTGGTTATGGATGAAGCTTCCCAGATTAAGCCGCAGGATGCACTGGGAGCCGTTGCGAGAGGTGGACAACTGGTGGTAGTTGGCGATCCAAAACAGCTTCCTCCGACCAGCTTCTTTGATCGCATTATCGAAGATGACGAGGACGATCCGACAGGTATTGAAGAGTCGGAAAGCATTCTCGACGCAACGTTGCCGATGTTTCCCGCGCGTCGTTTACGCTGGCATTATCGCTCACAGCATGAAAGCTTGATTGCATTCTCTAATCACTCGTTCTATGAGAGCAATCTGATTCTCTTCCCCTCGCCGCATAAGCAGACTGAAAATTACGGAATTCAATATTCCCGTGTACCACGTGGTTGTTTCGTGAATCGGCGAAACATGGAAGAAGCAAAGGTCATTTCCGAGGCGGTAAGGGAGCATTTCAGTCATCGCCCAGAAGAAACCCTTGGCGTCGTTGCTATGAGCGCCGAACAGCGTCTGCAGATAGAGCGTGCAATTGAGACATTGGCGAAAGACGATCCTGGATTCCAGGCATGTTTGGAGAAGGATGCAACTCGGCGCGAATCACTGTTTATTAAGAATTTAGAAAATGTTCAAGGTGATGAACGCGACGTAATTTTCATTTCGATGACCTACGGTCCACAGGAGCCAGGTGGCAATGTATATCAGCGATTTGGTCCAATAAATTCTGACATAGGTTGGAGACGCTTGAATGTACTGTTTACCCGATCGAAGAAAAGAATGCATATCTTCAGTTCGATGGGCTCAGACGATATCGTTGTTGGAGCAAACAGTAAACGTGGAGTCAAGGCTTTACGGGACTTCCTAAGTTACTGCGAAACTGGCATTCTTCATAAAACTGAGCGAGATGCAGGAAGAGGGCCCGATAGCGATTTTGAGATTGCCGTGATGGCTGCGCTCAGTGCAGAAGGCTTCGAATGTGTTCCTCAGGTAGGGGTTGCGGGATTTTTCATTGATGTAGCGGTAATCGATCCAGGAAATCCAGGTCGTTACCTGATGGGCATTGAGTGTGATGGGGCTACTTATCACTCTGCTAAGTCGGCACGTGACAGAGATCGTTTACGCCAAACGATCTTGGAACGCCTAGGGTGGAGAATTCGGAGAATTTGGTCAACTGATTGGTTTAAAAACCCGCAAGGTGAGTTATCGCCTATCGTTCGCCAGCTGCATGAGTTGAAGTCGCCTGTTCTGCAGAGTGCATCGGAGTTTGAGTCTGAGGTTGACGAGATTGCACAGATTATCGATGAGGTCGATGCCAAAGAAGCCCAGGTTGATCAAATTGCTTTTGAGGCGATGAGTCTCAAAGACAAATTGATTCGGTTTGATCACGAGGTGATTCGGGAAGAATGTCCGGCAACTCCTGAGAATAAACGTCTGTTGCGCCCAGCGATGCTTGAAGCGCTATTAGAATATACACCGACTAGCAAAGTGGAGTTTCTCGAAGTGGTCCCTTCTTATATCCGAAAGGCCACAGAACCAGCTGAGGGTAAATATCTGGAACAGATCTTTGACATCATAAATATATCTTTGGAAAAAGTGTGAGCGTTCAAAAAGTTACTTCATAGGCCTAAAAACTCAGATTTCATCCAATTCTTTCCTTATTTGGATTAGACCAGGTTTGTTAGTAATTGACTTGTAACGACCCTTGCGGACTATTGCTCTATCTGGATCAATGGCCGAACTTGAATCATTACCACTCGTCAGTTCAAGCATTGAGCAAGATAATGGAAATAAGATTTGTAACAAAAAATCCTTATAAGGCTAAAGAAGTCGAGGCAATACTCGGTGATATAGGAGTGTCGATAGTTGATGTCCCTCTGAAAATTCATGAAATTCAGACAGAAGACATTCAAGATATTGTAAGGCATAAAGTTCTTAAGGCATTTGACAAAATAGGACGCCAAGTTTTTATCGAGCATACTGGTCTTTATATTAATTCATTGCAAGGTTTCCCTGGTGGTTTGACTCAAGTGTTTTGGGACAAATTAAAAGCTGATAACTTTTCAAAGTTACTCGGAAACCTTGAAGACACTTCTTTAACTGCTAAAACGGTAATTGCTTATTGTGATGCGAAGAAGATTCATATTTTCGAGGGTTCGATTGATGGGAATATTTCTCCCGAACCAAGAGGAAGTCGAGATTTTCAATGGGACTGCATTTTTATACCAAAGGGTTATGACAAAACCTTTGCAGAGCTAGGTAATAAAAAGAATGAAATTTCTATGCGAAAGATAGCATTCGATAAATTTCGAGAATTCTTACTCAAGGAAGTTTTGTAATGGATGAATTAATCGCCTCCTACAAGGATAGAAACTTAATTCTTTTCATAGGAGCTGGAGTCTCTAACAACCTTGGGTTGCCAACTTGGTCGGAACTGATCGATCAGGTAGCTAGAGAGCTTGGATATGATCCCGAAATATATACAACATTTGGAAATAGTCTTGCATTAGCGGAGTATTACAGAGTAAAGAAAGGAAATATTGGGCCTTTACGAAGTTGGATGGATACAAACTGGCACTCTGACAAAGTGGACCTGACTTGTTCTGATATTCATAGATTAATTGCGAATTCTAAGTTCCCCATTATTTATACTACAAATTATGATCGATGGATTGAAAAGTCATTTGAATTTTATGATAAAAGATATATAAAAATTACTGGTGTATCTGATATGCCACAAATTAAAGATGGTGTGACTCAAATAATAAAGTTCCATGGAGATTTCGACAACGACGACACAATAGTTATCGATGAGTCGAGTTATTATGAACGGTTAGAGTTTGAGACGCCTTTGGATATCAAATTGAGATCAGATGTTCTTGGAAAATCTGTCCTTTTTATTGGTTATAGCCTAACCGACGTCAATCTTCGTTTTTTGTTTTACAAGCTTGCCAAGTTGTGGAAGACAAATAACGGTGGAGGTGTCCAGCCAAGATCGTATGTATTTACTCATCGACCAAATCCAATTCAGGAAGCAATACTCGATCAATGGGGTATTAAAATGATTACATCTTCGGAGGATGATCCGCAAAGGGCGCTCCAAGAGTTTTTGGAGCAGTTCGGTTGAGTTTGGGTATATAAACAACATATGTCAATTCGTTCGTAAGCTCTCACCAATTATCATGATCTTTAAATTTCCTTTATGGCATATCCTATAGAAAGAAAATTTGTCATCAGTGTTGCGTCTAGTGCACTATTTGACCTTTCTGAATCACACGAAATTTATATTACTAAAGGCGTCGACGCATATCGCTTGCATCAAGAAGAACACATTAACACCCCTTTTTCCAAAGGGGTCGCTTTCCCATTTATCCGACGATTCCTTAGCATTAACAAGGCATTCCCAAAGCAGTCCCCGGTAGAGGTTGTGCTTCTATCAAGAAACTCGCCAGAAACTGGATTGAGGGTTTTCCGTTCAATTCGACACTATGGCCTTGATATAACCCGTGCTGGATTTATGACGGGGAGATCGCCTCACGAGTACGTGCCCGCCTTTAATGCATCACTGTTCCTAAGCGCGAATGAAGAGGATGTTCAAAAGGCCATTGACGCAAACTATCCAGCTGGAACAGTGCTTCCTTCAAAGGTCTATGATGACGAAATTGATGGAGAGTTAAGGGTGGCGTTCGACTTTGACGGAGTAGTTGCCGACGATGAAGCAGAAACTGTTTATAAACGAAATAACGACCTCAATGAATTTCAGGCTTACGAAACAGAAAAACAATCAATTCCCCACCAACCAGGCCCACTCGCTGACCTATTCAAAAAACTTTCATTTATGCAAAAATTAGAGGAAAAACGTAGAAAAGAAGACCCTGAATACAAAAAAATTCTAAGAATAGCTATTGTTACTGCTCGAAATGCCCCTGCTCATGAAAGGGTTGTAACTACACTAAAAGAATGGGGTGTATCCCCTGACGAATCTTTCTTTCTGGGGGGGATGCAGAAATCGAGAATACTGACGGTTATGAAACCTCATATGTTTTTTGATGACCAGCGCAGTCACTTGGAGTCTCCTGCTGGAGATATTCCAATGGTTCATGTGCCATTTGGAATCGCGAACAAAATCTAACCGAACATTCAACCGGACCAGCAAAAAAGCTCAGGCCAGTTAATTCTAAGTTAAATGAGCAATTTTCGAGTTTGACCGGACATTCAAAAATCCACTCCGATAGACTGCTTTTGGCCGCTTGCAGCTTGTACATTTCACTACGCCAGTAGCTTTACCCAAGATAAATTTTTGCCATACACATTCGTTATATCGTAGTGAACTTTGGTAATCCTTGGTTCATAATCTAATTTCTTTAGCTCAACCGTTAACACATCGAAAACATTGTGCGTCCGCGTGATGACGAGCTCTTGCTGCAAAATACGATAATCGCAGCTGTCATTAGAGAGCATCATCTTGACCAAGTCGTATTGATAGCGAATGAAATACGGCGCATCATCTTCTTGGAATTTTATTGCATGACGGTAGCTAAAGCCTCTACCTTCAGTAATTTGATGGATTAAGTATTGTGGAATAGTGGGTTCGTCCATGTCGATGTCCTATCATTATCATCTCTTTGTATTTATGCATGTAGTTGTCATCCATAATCCGAAAATAAATAAAAATAACTCCAGATAAACTCCAAAAAAACAAATGTAGACATTGACCAGATTGCAATGTCGAAATTAGGTTTTTATCAAGTGTAGGCATAGATCAATTGCATCGGTGAAGGCAATTTCTGTTCATACGTGAATGTCCGCCTGTGAGCCTGTGCTGCCTGTCAGGAATTACTAAACTTTCTTATATAAACAATTATATTATTTATAATAAAACTTTAAAAAATTCGACAGGTAGCACAGGCAAAGCACTCAAACACCCGCCATTCGTGGTCTGCAGCTGCCCGCGCCATTTTTTGAGTATAGGCAACCACAGGCAGCACAGGCATTAGGTCGCGTTTAGCCCAATTAGCATAGAAACCAGCGATAGACGCGTCGAATACGCCGATTGTGACAACCTAACTTGCGCATAATGCTCATCACTCGAGTTTGATTGGCACGGTCATGTTTCGCCAGTGGCAGTTCTAATACTTCATCCAGAATTTCTTGCGTACTAATACCCGAAAATAACATTCTGTTGCGTCGTAGGTCTATCCACTCAAAAATCGCCTCTTCCCAGGCATCCTTGATTTCATAATCCGCATGTTGTTGTCTGGCTAATACTTCAGCCTGTTGATACTGAATCCCTTGTTGACGATACAACCTGCCCGCTTCCGCCCATAGTTGGTCACGATCGCGCAGAATGGCGTCAGGGTCCACAACACCCACCGTGACCGGTAGAAATCGCCGATTCCCGGTCGAGTCGGCCAAGAATTGTGATTCATTAGTTGTACCGATAAAGATTAGCCGTCGGGCAAAAGTGGTGCTGAATTCCTTGTATTTGGGTACCCAGTTTTCATGCTTGCGGGTAATGAAATCCTTGATGGATTCGGCATCTTTGGTGCGTAGGCCACGCAATTCGGATAGCTCGGCAATCAACACACCGCGCATTTTTCGAGACAGATTATCATCTCGATCGGACAAATCCAGTTCGCAAAAATACGCCCGTTCGGGGACCATGGCGGCAATGCCGGTGGATTTCCCACAGCCTTGTTCACCGTAAAGAATAGGTACCATATCCGCCTGGCAACCCGGTTCTAACACCCTGCCGGCTAATGCTGTCCATAAATACAGCGCGACAGCTCTGCAATAATCATCATCAACCGTGCCAAAATATTCATTGAAAAACCTCTCGACTCTGGCCTGACCATCCCAGATCAAGTCATTCAGCCAAAGCTGGGCTGAATCAAATCTATTGACGTAGCCCGCATGATGCGCGATATCCGATATATCTTGTCGACTAATCGACATGAATCCCTTTTGGGCCAAATCCAACCTTAATTGGGTCAATTGATTGTCCGTTAACACCTGCCAACGCTCATCACCCTCAAACTGTTGGAACTTCAGTTTATCGGTAAATTCATCGTAACCAACCGTAATGCCGCAAAACTCGGCATCTGTCAGTGCAAGGCTGATATTGAGCAAACTCGCCAGAATTTTTCCAGATTTGTTTCGCTCAAATAAGGTATCAATGTCCTGCTGATACAGCTGATATTGGGTGCCATGATGGGCATGACTGTTAATAAACGGTCGTTTACCATCGTTCCAAAAAAACATCGCCGTCGTTTTCCCATAATCAGGACCTTCAATCGGATCAGCCAACGCCTTGCCATCATAGCGCTCCGGATTCTGTATCACTTGGGCGACGGTTACCGGACCAAAAACATCAAATACCAGAACAAAATCGCCATACAGTTTGGAGCATTCACCGGTGACAAAACCTTCGTAGACACAGAGAGCTTCATCGGGATCGAATCCCATTGTAATGGCCTCATCCACTTTGCTGGCTACCCATTTCTTGCGCATTAGTGCCGCATCGTCCACCAAGCGGTTCTTTTCTCGTTCCACCATTTGCTTGTAGGTCGCCAGTTCAGCGGCAGACAGATCGCCAATGGTGCGGGTATCTAATAATGCTCCAGGTTGATGAATGATCTCCGCTGGGGTGTAGGCTAGTTGATCCGATAATAGAATTGGTTTACCCGTAAAATCCAATCGTTCGCCGGCGAAGACGGATTGGTCAATCACTGAGCGGACCAACATCGCACCAACTTTAGAGAGTGCTATAAAACCATACCCTTGTAACCATAAGCGCTGAAAAAGTGCTGTGGCTGCCCGAGGGATATCCGATGCATCAATAACACCAAAATAGAGGTGATATCCTGAGTTTGCATGGGGATGTTGATCCACTAAATGCACATTGGCCGACAATGATGGCTTGATGATATAGCCACATTGCGCGAATTCAGGCGCTATTGTTACCAATACTGCCAACAACTGCTGAGCCGTCATGGCTTGACTATAGGGACTAGGGTCATGGTCCATCATAATTACCCCAGGTGCCATAGCATAAGAAAAATAGTCTTTACTACGCGCGATGGCGTTAGTGTTGGGTTTGACCCGCTTTTTGGTGGTAATGTCGACCACCTCACCAAACTGATTGCTATCATGGACGCCAAATCCCAAAGCCTTCGACGGATCGCCTTCCAGTAAATGTTGGTTCAGTTCTGATAGCGTCATGGCCTTTCGTTCTGCAGTACCTTGAAAGAGTTGCGCGGCGGCCGTCTTTTTTATCTTGCCATCGATCACATCATACTGTTTGGATAAGGTTCCACCGCCCGTGTTGGTGAAACAGGTGAGCAATAATGTTTGCTCATGGTGCTGGTCAATTTCTTCACCGTTGGAAGAAATTGGATAAATACTTGTGTTACTCATTTTTCTTGTCCTTCATTGCGCTTGCCAGGATTTCCTCGATACTGGCAAGTAATAGCACGTCCCTTAGGGCGTGATTCAGTAACGTACGGTTATCGAGATTATCGATAGATACGGTCACTTATCCATTGGTCCACTTCCGTTTCCAGCCATGCCACGGAATGCAAATTTTGTTGGCGCTGACGAGGGAATGTGCCGGCGTTAATCATTTTGTAGATAGTGGACTTTGAAAGTGCGGTACGAATTTTGACTTCGCCGATTTTTAGTAGCTTATTCATTGATTTTTCTCCTATGTAAATTCAATTGAGTCCGCTTAAGACTCGTTGGTATTTAGCATTTTGAAAAATAAATGGTGTAATTTAGTCTGAAATAGATTGATTTTGGCAAAAATGCGATTGTGAACGACAGAAAACGATATCTGGTCGGCTAAATATTAGTAGAAATAATATTCAATTAATTGGAATAGGCCGCGTACTCAAAGTCAATAGACACCCTTTTCAGAAAATGGCTGACTAACGTTTACAACAAATTGTGTTGTTACGTGTAACATAGAAAAATTCACCTGTCATTCCATCCAAGTACATAAAGACCGGAGGATGCAAAAGTTTGCCCTGCAACTCAATGATGACAAGAGTTACAGAGCGTATACTTTACCCGGAAGGTAAACAATCGAGTTTTGGATAGTCAATTATTCCGCATTAGTTGCAGCTGTGAATCAACGACTCAACCTCCTGTTGTAGCACCTCCCAGTCCCTGTTGAATATATCCATTACCTGTTGCACATCGGATTCATCCCAGTTATCCCCCATCATCTCTTGGTTCGATTCGTCTATTTCTTCGTAAATACAGAGCAGTTCGATATTATCAGCAATTTCAGAGGCATACCTATCCCCATTGCACATGTATTCGGCAACATAGCCGGCTAAACCGGTAAGCACTTCCCAATTGGCAGTCGCCGAATTAGCACCATTCAATCCATGCCTGGGATAGACATGAACGTGCGTTTCGCCAATCCAGCCGACGCCATGCGGATAGGTTGCAATGTTGTACCGAATTATGGGTGTGCAAACCCCGCCAAATTGTCGCATGATGTGGGCTACACCAACTTGATGAAAAGCCGCTCTATATTGTTCATAGTCCTCTATTTCGTCTTGTATCATTTTCATATATTTCCAATTCTTGATTTATGTGAAGTTAATATTATTACTGGATTGTGAATTAGCCAGTGTTACGGTATTATAAATGCCGGTTCAACAAAGTCGTCTCTGTTGGAAGGGGCTTCATAACGCACATTGTCAAATGATAAACATCTGATTTCATGATGTACCTCTTATGACTTTTAAAATGATGTTCTACTTTCAATCCAATCATAGACATCAGTTTCGCGCCAGGCGACAGACCTATATCCAATCTTTACCTGCGGTGGAAATGCACCGTTGGCGATATAGTTGTAAATAGAACTACGACTTAACCCTGTTAAGCTAGTGACCTCTTTTAATCTCATTAATCTTTTCATTTATATTCTCCTTAGAGAGCCTGTTAAAATCGATGTATTGAACAGCTTAAGCTATACATCAGGTTATATCAGCCAAAATTATTTCGGCTGATAATTTAATATAGCAACCCAAAAGACCGGAAACGAAAACTACGGAAGCCCGTATTCAAAATTGGCTAATATATTGATTTATTTGAAAATAGAAATAGCACTTAATCAGTAGTGGAGGTGGCGCGTATGGGAGAGAAAGACAGACAGAATATCGATCGGATTATTAACGCCAGTGAACATAGAAAGCGTTGTGAGCCGCTATTCCAAAAAGATATTGCCGAATACATGGGCGTACCAGCGACAACCTTGTCTTATTGGTTAAAGCAGGAGGAAAACTGTTTGAAGCTTGAGCACTTAACGGCGCTCACAGAGACGCTTCATACCTTAGATAGCAGTAAATTTGAGGCTAATGTCCTTAAAACACTTCAAGACACTGCATTAGATATAACGACTGAAATGCTGGCCAAAAAGATGAAGTCGGTATGCAAACACCGAATCATGGGGCGGATGAAGAAAAATGATGCTATTCGCCTACTTGATGGGGCTACCTCGATTACGTTTGCTCCGTCGGATACACTGGCTATCTCAGACGCTTTAGCGGAAATTTTTAAGCCAGAATTGGTACCGCCACTCGTTAACCTATTCGTTAATCCACAATATCTCCCAGAGACGATCACAACTATCGAACGGTGGGCTTACAGTTCTGAAGGAGATTTTAGTCGGCATCTTGATTTAAATGTTTTTACCAGCAATGCCGCTACAGTAGTTGGAATGCTTGTTGGTAGCATGGGTGAAAAATGCCTCGGGTTCATGGAAGACGATGATGGGAGTTTCATCCAGTTACCCGATTCAAACTGTTGCAGTCTGATGAATAACAACCAGTATTTAATAAGACAACAATGCACCTGGTCTTTATTACGAACACCTGAGGCTAGGGTAATCAGACGATTTCTCCGCTCAGCGGCGCCTGAAAAGTTGTCGGGTGAATTGGTCGCTTTTTTAGAAGAGAAGGTTGTTTATCATGAAAGCCTCCCCTCGGCTACCATAAGAAAGTCAGGGAACATTCTGGAGGATCTTACTGAAGAAATTGAAAAGATTTTTGGCGCGCAAACTTCAAGCCAGTATTCGAAGCACTTGAGGTTTTACTGGTTGGCATTTGAAGTCGCAACGATATCTGGATCGACCTAATGCATGTGAATGAAATCGTTTTTGAATAATTCTTGATATGATGAGTGGTCGTCCCACCTACCGGTTTACGGATACAATCCCATTCGACCGATTGGAGGATAATTATAAGTGTAGAATTTTCTGCCTTGTGCTTTTTGATTTCTGACATATGGCATCGTAATTGAAGATAAAAATACAATTTACAGTAACTTTTGCAGTAACATTGTTTTTATGATAACTTATGCCCTATAAAAACAAAGGCTTGCAACTAAATTATGTTTCGACCCTCGTACCAATCATGTGTACAGAGCAGTGCAACAAAATACAAAACCCGCAAGCCGTAAGGCTTAGCGGGTTTTTTATTGCCTGAAAGTTATCCGGCCTTTTCGCCGAGAAAGCCTTGCAGCCGGCCACCTAACTCCCCTTGCGCACAAAATCCCCGGCATTGCTGAAGTAGCCGGTAATGTCGGTTAGTTTTTCCAGATATTTACCGCGACGGCGGTCTGCTTTACGCTTTTCTTCGATACCGGGCGGCAAGGGATCATAGTTTTGCCGCGGATCGTTTTGCCAGCTGCGTTCGAAATATTGGCGGACCGTGACCATCTTGTTGTTGAGCCGCTTACCCTTCAACGATTTCAATGCCCGGAAGCCGGCGCTGTCGGGTTCAACGGTCACCAGGGCATGAAATTCGACGCTATGAAAGCGGACATCCCGAAAGCCGATGATTTCCAGCTTGACGATATGGCCGGTGCGCCGAAATAAACCACCTTTAATGGCCGGCTCGACAAAACTAAGGATGTCGGCATAGCGTGTATCGGTAGGGATTTTTCGGATGAAGATAATCACGCTGCTGCCTCCATAGTATCAATGTTACTGATTTGCCGCTGTATTCAAACGCTTGTAACCGGCTCTAAGTTTGCCAGCTTTCTTAGCCTGTCAAAGCCTGAGCGGATGGCTTTTTGACAGGCTAAGGACAAAACTAGGGCGCAGATTAATAACGCCGCCAAACTTAAAATACCCCATGATCCAATACCGGCACGATCCAATAATGCATGCCGGTGTTGGGGAATTCGGCTTTCAGCTTATTTAATAGGCCCGCGACAAATTGCTTATTGATGTACATCTGGAAGCGAATTTTGCGCTGCCTCCCGGTGACTTGCTCGGCCACCGACAAACCTTCGTTGCGGTGGTCGTGAGCGCTGACCGGAAAACTGGAGAAGCCTTGAATGGCCTCGAAGGTCAGCAGACAATCGACGACGGCTTCTTCCAGGCTTGGCGGTACGTTGAGGGTGATCAAAAAGGTTTCATGGCTCATGCTTCCACCTCCCGGCCGCGGCCGAATAATTTATACAGAATCGGCAACAATATCAGCGTAAGGCTGGTTGACGAAACCAGGCCGCCGGTCACCACGATAGCCAACGGCCGTTGAATCTCCGAGCCGGGCCCGGTGGCAAACAGCAATGGAATCAAGCCGAAGGCGGCGATGCTGGCGGTCATCAACACCGGTCGCAGCCGCCGGCCGGAACCGATGATGACGACCCGTGACAATTCCATGCCGGAGGCGCACAGCTGATTGAAGTAGCTGACCATCACCACCCCGTTCAATACCGCGATGCCCAATAAGGCGATGAAACCCACCGAGGCCGGCACCGACAAATATTCGCCGGACAGCCACAGCGCAAACACGCCGCCTATCATCGCCAGCGGAATATTGGACAGCACCAACACCGCTTGTCTGACCGAGCCGAAGGTGGTGAACAGCAGCAGAAAGATCAGTCCCAGCGCCAATGGAATCACCAGTGATAAGCGGGCTGCGGCGCGCTGTTGGTTCTCGAATTGGCCACCGAATTCCACCCGGTAACCGCTAGGCAATTGCACTTTTTCGGCTACGGCTTTTTTCGCCTCTTCGACAAATCCCACCAAATCGCGGCCTTCGACATTGCTGCGCACCACCACGAATCGCTGGCCTTTTTCGCGGCCAATCGAAACTACGCCTTCGACCGGCTCGATTTTTGCCAGCGCGGTGATCGGTACGTGCTCACCATTAGGCAAGGTGATTTGCAGATTGGCGAAATTGGCGGTGTTGCTGTCGCCACGCAGCAGCAGCGGCGTGCGCTTGATGCCTTCCTGCACGATTCCCAGTTGCAAACCTTCGATCTGCGCCCTCATCATGTCTTCGATGCTGTTGCTATCGAGACCGAAGCGCCCTGCCGCCAATCTGTCTATGCTGATTTGCAAAAATTGCATACCCTCGTTCTTGCGCATGAAGACGTCGCTGGAGCCGGTGATCGATTTCAGTATCGCCTCGACTTCCTCGCCTTTACGATTCAAAACCTCCAAATCGCTACCGAACAATTTGATCGCGACGTCGCCGCGGGTACCGGTGAGCATTTCCGAAACCCGCATTTCAATCGGCTGGGTAAAGCCGAAGGCGATACCGGGGGTATGGCTCATGATGCTGCGTATTTTTTCCACCAATTCTTCCTTGCTGGCTACGCCCCATTGCTCCTTGGGTTTCAGCACCAGAAAGGTATCGGTTTCGTTCAGGCCCATGGGGTCTAAGCCCAATTCGTCGGTACCGACACGAGACACAACCGTTTCCACTTCGGGTATGTGCTCGAGAATGTTTTTCTGTACCCGCCCGTCCAGTTCGACAGAATCCTGCAAGGTAATCGACGGCAGTTTTTCCAACTGTACAATGATGTCGCCCTCGTCCATGGTCGGCATGAAGGTGCTGCCGATTTGGGTGAACACCAGTATAGTCAACACCAGCATGATGCCGGCGGCGGTAAACACCTTCTTGCTATTGTCCAAGCACCAGGCCAGCAACGGCTGATACAGGCGCAATAGCTGCCGCGGCAACCAGGGTTCTTCGTGGGAGACGGTTTTGAGCAAAAACGACGCCAGCACCGGAATCACCGTCAACGACAAAATCAACGAGCCGCTCAGCGCAAAGACGATGGTCAACGCCACCGGGCCGAATAGCTTGCCTTCCAAACCCTGCAGGCTCAACAACGGCAAAAACACGATGACGATGATCAAAATGCCCGAGGTCACCGGCCCCGCCACTTCCCGCGTGGCCCGGAAAATCATGTGCAAATGCGGCAGGCGTTCGGCTTTTTTGTGATTGGCCAGTTGGGTAATGATGTTTTCGACCACCACCACCGCGCCGTCCACTAACATGCCGATGGCAATCGCCAAGCCGCCAAGGCTCATCAAGTTGGCCGACATGCCGAAGGCGTACATCATCATGAAGGTGATCATCGCGGCCATCGGCAAGGCCAGGGCCACGGTCAACGCGGCGCGCAAGTCGCCCAGGAACAAAATCAACAGCACCACCACCAGCACGATGGCTTCGAACAGCGCCTTGGTCACGGTATGCACGGCCTTGCCAACCAAAATGCCGCGGTTATAAAACACTTTGACCTGGACGCCTTGCGGCAGACTCACTTGTAGTTCCGCCAGCTTAGCTTCTATGGCTTCGACGGTTTGGCGAGCGTTGGCGCCGCGCAGACTCAAAATGACGCCGGTCACCGCTTCGCCTTTGCCATCTTTACTCACCGCGCCGTAACGGGTTAGCGCGCCGATTTTGACTTCGGCTATATCCTCGACTTTGGTCGGCAAGCCATTGGTTTCCGAAACTACGATGGTTTTGACGTCCTGTTCATTCTTAATCCGGCCTTCGGCGCGGACAATCAGGGTTTCTTCGCCCTCGGTCAACCGGCCGGCGCCGTCGTTGCGGTTATTGTTTTGCAAAGCCGCAACCAGTTTATCCATACCGATGCCGCGCGCGGCCATCGCGACGTTGTCGGGGATGACTTCGAAACTGCGGGCCAGGCCACCCAAGGCATTGACGTCGGCGACGCCCGGCACAGTGCGTAAGGCTGGGCGGATGACCCAATCCAGCAGACTACGCCGCTCCATCAGACTCAGACTGTCGCCTTCGATGGCAAACATAAACATCTCGCCCAACGGTGTGGTCATCGGCGCGATGCCGCCTTCGACGCCGGCAGGCAAGTTGGCCCACATCGTATTCAGCCGTTCCGCCACCTGTTGCCTGGCCCAGTAAATATCGGTGCCTTCTTCGAAGTCCAAGGTAATGTCGGTGATGGCATATTTCGCCAGCGACCGCAGCATGGTTTGGTGGGGAATGCCCAGCAACTCGACTTCGATCGGCGCGGTAATGCGTGCCTCCACTTCCTCCGGCGTCATGCCTTTGGCCTTGACGATAATTTTGACCTGGGTTGGCGACACCTCGGGAAAGGCATCGATGGGGATGTTTTTGAAAGCAATATAGCCACCGCCGCACAGCAGCAGGATGGCCAGACAAATCATTAAGCGCTGAGACAGCGCAAAGCGTATCCAGTTGACGATCATTCTCCACCACCCAGGCCAAGCCAATTGGCTTTGAGCGCAACGGAGCCTTGCAACGCAATCTGTTCGCTACCTTTCAGCGCCGCGCTGACGAATGAATTCTGCTCGTGCTTGCCGAGGATTTCGACTTCGGTAACCGCAAAACCCTCCGCATTACGGACAAACACATAACTGTGGCCGGCATTTTGGGCGATGGCGGCATTGGGCACGCTAAATCCCGTACGTTGGCTTTGCTGGGTGATCTGTATATTGAGGTTTTGACCGACCCGCAATTGTCCGTCGGGGTTATTGATGACGGCGCGAGCCAACACGGTTTGATTGGCGGTGTTGACGCTTTGTCCCAGCAAGCTGACGGTACCAGTT
>Ga0172367_10005619_pt1 | contig 15083 bp, 10 predicted proteins | sample Lak10m_FD_114542 | JGI IMG/M metagenome (GOLD analysis project Ga0172367, IMG submission 114542) | Freshwater microbial communities from Kabuno Bay, South-Kivu, Congo - kab_022012_10m | ecosystem: Environmental > Aquatic > Freshwater > Lake | place: Democratic Republic of the Congo: South-Kivu... | reverse complement strand
GCATTAGGATTGTTGGCCATCGGGAAATAATGCATGCCGTCATGATGCGAACCGACTTGCTGTTCCTGTTCTTCTCCGGTATTGCTGCCGTCTGCTTTGTAAGCCGGATAACTGCCGGTTAACGGAGTACCCCAAGGCGCCAGAGTTTGCACTTTGTAACCGGCGGGTACTGTGGCGGTATCTGAACGAGTCGGAGGCACGGCGATGAAACCCAGGCTTGGGTTCAAGGCAAATGGCGGTTTGCCGACTTGCGGCGGCAGAAAGCTGCTGGTGGCCGCTTCCGCCACATTGACCAGACCGGAAGTGCCGAACATGCCGGCTACTGCGGCAGTCAAACTGCCGGTCAACATGTCGCGGCGGGACAAGCGTTTTTCCAGAATGCTGGAAAAATGCGGGTTATCGGAATGGTTGCTCATCGGCTCATCGCCGGAGTCGATGTCTATCAGGTTGTTTTCGCTCATTACTTTACCTCGGTTTCTCTCGTTGATAAAAATCTGGCCTTTAATGCGCACGGTTAGTGCAGGCCAAGTAGTCGTGTAGTCAGCTTTTCAGTCTTACGGTTGTGGGTGCTGTTCCAGATTGGCATCGACGATTTCCTGATGCACACTGAATACTTCGTCGGAATTCGGATCGACGGCTACCCGCAACCAATGCACGTCATCAGCACCAAAGGTTTCGATGCGAGTTGAGTTTTCGATACGACGCTTGCTGATAGCGCCCAGCATGGGTTTATCCACGCGGAAGTAGTGAGAGTCGCCGTGTACCAGGGCTACCGGCTTTTTAAACTCGACAGTCTCTCTTTCCAAATCGGCTATGATTTCTTCAAAACCTTTGCGACCGCTGCTGCCTTTAGCCAACTCGAAACCGGGATTGGCCTGGAACATTAGCATGACGCCACGCGCGTTTTGCGCCTTGGCTTTGGCGAAGGTTTCCGCGATCCAGGCCTGAGCAGCAGCAATACGGCGTTGCACCTCGGCATCGTCATCGGCGGTGCGGGTAGCAAAAGGCGCCAGTGCGTTATTGCTGCCGACAATATGCACGGCGGCGAACATCACACGCTGCTCCATCCAGCGGGTGTTCTCGACGAATTCAGCATGTTGGGGGTCGTTTGCCTGCGTTTCGACCCGCAGTGTTTTTTGACCCAGGGTTTGGCCAGGCACGGGATAAAACACTTCACGCAACTTGTCCAGGCGCTCCAACGGCAGATAACTGCCGTTATTGGCGCGATGGCAATCGGTCCATTCGTTGTCACCAGGCGTCAGGATGAACGGACGTTTAAAGCGTTGAAAGCGTTGCAAACGATCGACGAACATTTCGTCCGAGCATAAGGTAGAGCCGTTTTTGATGTCGCCGGCATGCAATACCCATTTGATCTGTTTGTCGGCGTTGATTTCGCTGATGACATTGTCAAGCTTCCAAAAATCGGCCGGCGAGTAAGGCACGTCGCCAATCAAGGCGAATTCGAATTTGCCGTAGCCTCTGGCATTATGCTGTTCAGGATCTGCGGACACGTTCTGCGCCAAACCGGCCGCACAGATGACGCTCAGCATGCTGATATTTTTCAATACGGATTTCATGAGTTTTCCAGGTGAGAAGTTTGCGAAAAAAAGGGCCGTATCAACGGCCCTTGGAACACGCTAAATTAAGTAATGGAAGCCCAACGGTTGTTGTCCGCCCAAATGGCGTAACAAACCCCGGCACCCTGCAGATTGGCAAACAAGGTTTTGCCATCCGGACTGAAGCAGGCGCCCGCCCATTCGCTGCCTTCCTGGCCGGGATAGATGTTTTTCGCTAAGCGATAGATTTGATTACCGCTGCGGCGCAACAGATGCAGATACTCAGCGTTGCTGCCGTCTTCGCAGATAATCAGATTATTGCCTGAAGGTGATACGCAAATATTGTCGGGCGCGGCCATCGCTTCTTCCAGAGAAGATTCGAAAATCAACTCCAGTTCCTGCACATCGTTGTTTTTCAAGTGCAATTCAAAGATTTGGCCCAAACGGGCATCGCCGCCGTTGCTGCAGGCAAAAAATACGCTGTTGCGGCTGTACCACGCGCCTTCACCACGAGAGAAAGTGGCGCCGCCTTTGGCCAGACCTTGTTTATAGGTGTACAGCGCATCCTTGGCATATTCGATTTCATTGCTGGGATCGTCGATGTCCACCCAGGTAACCGGTAATTTGACTTTGGTTTTTTGACCCACACGAGTGTCGTAGCCGGGCATATCCTTAATCGCCAGCATTTGCACTTTTCCGGTTCCGGCTAGATTACCGAATTGATCGGGAATGAAGCGGAAAGTACCGCACGGACCACGGTCGGAGGTAATGTAAACGATGCTGGTTTTAGGATCGACCACGGCCGCTTCCGGATAGTGCAAGCCCATGTTTACCAAAGGCTCTGCCGCGATTTCGCCGCTGGCATCCGCCGGTATTTCAAACACATAACCGTGTTGCTTTTGCAGTTTGAAAGTACCGGATGTATTGGATGGTCCCAGATTGCTTTCTTCGCAAGACAGAAACGTATTCCAGGGCGTTAAACCGCCAGCACAATTGCGTATGGTGCCGCTTGAACTGACAAAACTCTCGGTCAACAAGCGGGTTTTAGGGTCGTATGTCATGGTGGTGGTGCCGCCGCTGGCGTTTGCATCCCATGGCGAGCTACCAATAGGTGTACCTTGACCACGCTCGTTACAAGCCACCAATCGTACTTTTTCGTTGTAGGTGAATGCTGCCATACCATCGATGTTGCTTGGACATGGGCGACCATCGGACATGATGTCGCCACGACGAATCAGAACATTGTATTTAAAGCCTTCCGGCAATTCGATCAGCACTTCGCCGGTATTTTGCGAAGCGGTCGGAATCAGCGGCCCAAAACCGGGAATATCGCCGCCAAATTGCGGCACGATGGCAGTGGCGGTGCGGATACCCAAGGCGCTCAAGCCCATGACGCCGCCAGTGGCAGCGGAAATTTTCAGAAACGATCGACGGTCCAGTGATGACATTTATACCCCCATTGAATTGTTTTAATAAACCGGTACAACAGGGTCAGTGTGTCAGCGAAAAATTACAAATCAGTGAAGGTTTTGTTAATGAATTATGAAGGATTTGTGACAAATGATTTCGCTGAGTAAGGAATTACCCAACTGAGATTATTCGAGGCCTAGATGGTGGTCGATGTTATTTAACAGCCATCAAAATGCCTGTCGCGCCACTGAGTGACTTTTTAACAAGCAATAATCCTCGAAGTCCGGCTTTTGACCTTGACCGCGATGGGTAGCCACCCGATAACGCCATCCTCCTGCAAACCTTTGGATGCCATCAATCGACGATTTCCCAAAGCGTTTCCGATCGTGTCATAGGGATTTACCTCTTAAAATCTTAGTGATATTTCCTAAAATGCTCGGCTTTAGATTTTCGATCAATTATCAGTCTGGATTTCTGCATTTAGAAATCCAGAACCTTAAATTTGTTGGTTATATGATGGCGGTTGGCGTTGATTATTTACTATCCAGTTGAATAATCGAGGGATTGGTTGGCAGGCTCTCTTGTTGCGTCAATAGTTTTTGACAGTAAGCCTTGTGAAATTTGGCAGGACCATCATCAGAATGTTTTTCCAGTATCGATTCGAATAAAATTAAAGCCTGTGAGCAATCACCCGTCGCTAGTTTTTCTATAGCTATTTGATAATCCATGCTTAGAGCGTGTTGGGCGTCAGTAGCTTGGTCTTTTCTAGCCATTAATTCAACAATAGGTAGAGCCTCGGTTTTACCGACGAATTGGAAATCCCCCAGATAACGGGTGAGAATATCGTTGATTCCTTCCAGGGTTCTTCGACTAGCAAGGATTTGTGTACCCAATTTTTTATTCAAACCTTCTATTCGAGCGGCTGTATTGGCAGAGTCGCCGACGATACTGTAGACAAAATGACCACCTCCACCTGAATGACCAACGTATACCATGCCTGCTTCTAAGCCAATGCGGAGCGGTTGAGTTAATATGGGGTGAACCTTGCTAAATTCAGCAATGGCTTCTACGGCATCGAGTGCAGCAAGTGCAGCCTGATGATGGATGTTTGGGAAGTTATTTTCCGCAGTCCAGGCGCACATGATGCCGTCGGCACGGAACTCAATGACATCGACTTGGTTTTTTCTTAGTGGTGAGGATAGTGTTTCAAAGTAGCCATTTAGGAAAACAGCTAATTCCTTGGGGGGTAGTTTTTCCGAAATGCTGGTGAAACCTGCCATATCGGATGCAAAACAGACGCTGTATGTGACTTTATTTAGCGCCGTTGATTCAAGATTCTTTTCGGTGAAGTCATTAGCTAGCTTTTCAGGAAGATAAAAGCTGATCGCCTGCGTGGCTCGTTTCTTTTTACGCCGCTCGGAAAGATATTCGGCGCTTAAACCAGTAAACAGCGCTATGGGTAGTTGTAACATGAGTGGTACCGCCAGCGGTAGCCATAAATAGTGGTCTTCAAAAGCTTTTTCAGCGAGAACGATGTAAACACTTGCCATTATTAAAGAAACTGGAATGGATACAAGGGCCGGCAGTGAATAGGCCATTCCACTAATTATTGCACCAAATATAAACAAAATTAGAGCTAATAATCCGGTTGGTGGAGTAGTCAGACTTTGATTGCTAAGTAGGTTTGAAAATGCTGTTGCCGCTATTTCCACTCCACTTAAATCCACCCCATCTTGGTTGGTAAAAACCGTATAGAACCGATCCGGTTGACTGGGGTCATATAAATCTGAATAACCGACAAAAACTACTTTACCTGACAAATCAGGTATATTTTTAGGGCTTTTGTCGTTTTTCTCTAGCAAGGTGTAATACGGAATTGTCTTGATCGTTCCCGGAGGACCATAAAAATTTAGATAGCGATGGTCGCTTTCAGAATAGAGTCCTATTAAAGCATTGAGTAAAGACGTTTCGTGATTATCCATGTTGCGGGTAATGGGTTTTTCATGGATTTCTGCAGGAGTTGATAAATCTAGATCAGATTGCTCAAACGCTTGCCTCAATTGGATCATCAGTCGGCGAATTTCCGGGGTTTTATCCGTTTTCTCAATACGCGTCGGTAATTCGGTTGAGTATGAGAGCTTGTTTTTGATGAGGGAAACCAGGTCGGGATGCACTTTTTGCGCATGCAGTTGCAGAGCGACTGCGGGTGTCGTCGGAGCGTATTCAATGCCTTGCTTAAATGCCCAGAATTCATGCACAGCGACATCTAATTTAGGTAGAGGGAAGGTGCCAGCTCCCTTGGCAGCCTCAGCCAAGATGGGCATTGGAGCAACCAGTTGTTCAACCCATAGGGCACCTTTTTGCTGGCCTTGGGTGTCAAAAACTGGTTGTCGTTTGCCAATTAATTTTTCAGTCAATACGACCCGGTTTGAAGATGATATGGCTTTGGCAAATGCCAAATCATCTTCCTGTTGCTTGGGTGTTTGAAAATCGAAGTCGAATACAATGACTGAAGCACCTAGTCGCACCAGTTCGTCAACCAAACGGGCATGAACTGAACGCGGCCAGTCACGAGGTAATTTTGAAAGACCTAGTCTTGGGCCGCTTTGGTCGTCAATACCGACGATCAAAACTTCAGATGAAGGTGGTTTTGCCCCTCTGATATAAAACAGCCAACGCAAACCATAGTTTTGTTCTAAGCCAAATCCGAATGAACTTAGACCCATGACTAAGCCAAGCACTGCAATACTGAAAATAGCACTTAGTCGTCTTAGCCAACGCCACATTGTTATAGAGTATCAATTCTGAAAGACATAATTATTTGATGCGCAAAAATGAATTTTGCATTCGCATTGCCAAAGTTATTCATAATTTTCAGATTTTCTCTTTAATAACAATCGGCTGATGTTTTGTTTGGCTGTTTGTTCATACAGATCAAAAAAAGGTTGGGTTTGAAAAATGCTACCTCGGCTCATTAAGTGTTTCAAAAATTGGGTATGCGCTTGAAAATACGCGGAATCCGGAATATCCAGTCTTTCTTCTCTAAGATTCTGCGTATCAACTAAAAAATCTCCCCAGTCCAGCCCGAAGCTAGAAAGATCAATGTCTGCGATAAAACGCTCATCAACGTCAATGGACGTGTGTTTATGGGTTGTCACTAAAATCAGTCTTTCGACATGTCGAATAAATTCTATGGGAAAAGCATCTCGAGCATACTCCAAGAAAAGTTCACTGCTCTTTTGTTCGTTGTCAGTTTTACCTGGAACGTAGATGGCGTCATGAAACCAGAGGGCCATTTCAACAGCATTAGCATGTGGGATAAGGTGTTTGACTTGGTCGAGTTGCTCCAAGCAATGAATGAGATGCTGTTGGTTATGATAGCGGCGGAGGGGTTGGGCATATTTTTGCAGAATGTCTTGGCTAACCCAATTGGCATCAAATGAAGCTGTTGGATACAGATGTTGTTTACACAATCCATTAAAACGTAATTTCAGCGTATCCATCCAGGCTCCTTTGACTGTTGCAGTTTATTTTACGCAATATTTACTCAACGAACTATTGCAAATTTTCGCTTCATTTTAAAAATATATTTGTTGTAATGAAGTTTCTGCTAGCGAATGGTGCGGGGGATGTTGGCTTAAAACGTTGCAGGAGGTATCCAAAGTAAAATGCAAAATGTAAGGTTAACCTATGGATTTTATGGATTCAGCAGTAAATACCAAGTTATTTTTTGTAGGATTCAGTTTTTAATCTGTTTTTAATTTTTTCTGGATGTTCTGTCAAAAATGTTAGTATTTATCGAATATTTGTTCGGGGTGAGAGAAGAGTATCTATTGGTATTGTTTAATATTAGACAATCATTATGATTATATTCTTTAGCCAATTGAATTTATACAAGAGTTTTATTCAACTGAAAAAAGGCTTGCCTTAAGTAAAATATCGCTGGCGCTAGAAATCTAGTCCGGTTTTATAGTGTTGATTAATGGTCTAGGCATGACTCGGGGGCGTAAATTTAATGAATGTCAGTTTTTTAAAATACAAAACTTTTGTTTTATTTATGCTGTTGACGGGGTTGCAACCCGATGCCTTGGCCGCTGTTTCACAATGTAACCCGGTTAAGGGCAGGCTGACTTCAATAGAGGGTAGCGTAGAAATTGGTTATGGTGGCAAAGCCTGGCAACCGGGCGAATTAGATTCAGCATTATGCGAAGAAGATAGTGTTCGTGTAGGGCCAAATAGTCGGGCGGCGATTTCTTTAGTGGGCGATGTTATGCTCAGATTGGATCAAAATACTACGGTTCGACTTATTGATCTCACCGAAAAGCCTGAAGAACGCTCAATCATTGAACTGATTACGGGTGCCTTACAATCACTCAGTCGTTCTCCCAGAAAACTTGCTGTTAACACACCTTATATTAACGGGATGATTGAAGGGACTGAGTTTCTTACCCGTGTAGACCAAGGTCGAGCAGATATCACCGTTTTTGAAGGTAAAGTCATTGCGCAAAATGATTTAGGCAGTATACCTTTGACACCTGGGCAATCTGCAGAAGCTCAGCTAGGACAGCCTCCTCAAGCCAGGATTGTTGTGCAGCCACGTGGAGCTGTGCAATGGGCTCTGTATTATCCTCCCGTTATCGATTTCGGTCCCGAAGCGTTCGCAACTCATGAGGCTATAAAAGGTTCGTTATTAGCTTATCAAAATGCAGACTTTAAGAACGCTTTTGCCCTGATAGCCAGTGAACCTTTTGCAAATCTGGATGCAAACGCCTTGGCTTATCGTGCGTCTTTATTTCTTGCCGTTGGTCGTGTTGATAATGCCTCGGCGGATATCGATAGATTACTGCAGTCAAATCCAAACGATGCCAATGCACTAGCTTTGCAAGCCATCATAAAAGTTGTACAAGATCAAAAAAGCCAGGCTATAGAGATTTCTAGTCGTGCCATACAATTTTCACCGGAGTCTTCTTCGGCTTTGATAGCGCATTCTTATGCACAGCAAGCGGTTTTTAATTTGCAAGGTGCTCGACAAAGCATAGAAAAAGTTGTGGCAAAGGATCCTGAAAACGCTTTGGCTTTGGCAAGGCTTGCCGAGTTGCATGCTTCTTTCGGCGAACTGGATAATTCACTACTGGCTGCAAAAAAAGCGGTGCAAATAAGGCCTAATTTGTCTCGTACTCAAACTGTCCTAGGGTTTTCTCAACTGATGCAGGTAGATGTTGATCAAGCTAAGGAGTCATTTAATAAGGCTATTGTATTAACTTCATCGGATCCATTGCCTAGGCTGGGATTAGGTTTGGCAAAAATTCGTGAGGGTGATTTGGTTGATGGAAGAAGGGAGATTGAAATTGCTGCTGGACTGGACCCCAATAATGCCATTGTACGTAGCTATTTGGGTAAAGCCTATTTCGAGGAAAAGAGAACTGCCTTAACCGATAGAGAATATGAAACGGCTAAGGAACTGGATCCTAACGATCCTACCCCCTATTTTTACGATGCCATCCAAAAGCAAACCACCAATCGACCGGTTGAAGCATTGGAGGCGATGCAAAAAGCCATCGAGTTAAACGATAACCGCGCAGTATATCGTTCGAAACTATTACTGGACGCCGATCTCGCTGCGAGAAGTGCCAGTTTGGGGCGCATCTATACCGATTTGGGGTTCCAGGAGTTAGCTTTGCGGGAAGGATGGAAGTCCAGTAACGCAAATCCAAGCAGTTTTTCTGCTCATCGTTTCTTGGCTGATTCGTATTCTGTGGTTCCCAGAAGTGAAATTGCTAGGGTAAGTGAGCTTCTGCAATCTCAGATGCTGCAACCATTGAGTATGACCCCTATCCAGCCGCATCTGGCTGAGAGTAATTTGTTGTTGATCGCTTCAGGTGGGGCTGGCGGGATGTCTTTCAATGAATTCAATCCAATATTTAATCGGGATGGTCTGAGTTTTCAAACTAACGGGTATGCGGGTAGTAACGACACCTACGCTGGTGAGCAGGTTGTATCCGGGATCTACGATAAAGCAGCTTTTAGCATCGGGTATAGTCAATTTAACTCCAATGGCTGGCGTCCCAATGCCAATCAGGATGATGCTATTGCTAATGCATTCTTACAATATGAGATATCACCTCAGACCAGTATCCAAACCGAATATCGTTATCGCAATCGTAAAACTGGCGATTTGAATCTGCGGTTTCTGCAAGATAATCTGACTAGAGATTTAAATCAACTAGAAGAGAGAAACTCCGTCAGACTGGGGTTGCGGCATGCTTTTGCGCCTAATTCGACCTTGCTGGCTTCTTATGTCTTTCAGCATCGGAATTCAGGTCAAGAAATTCAACCCAATGATGGAGGATTTGTGAGTTCCATAAACGATCAATTTCCTGATCAAAACTCCAACAGTGGTGAAATACAGCACCTTTACAATTCGGAGTATTTTAACTTGACCAGTGGTGTGGGGTATTTTGATGTCAATGCCGATCGAATGCTTAGTGTTGAATTTAACCCTTTATTTGGTGGGGGATCGATTCAATCAGCTGCGCCGGAAAATACTCAACATTGGAATTTTTATCTCTATTCCTATTTAAATATCATAAAAAATGTAACTTTCAATTTAGGGGCCAGTGGAGATATTTACAATACAACCAGTTCAACAACGGATTCTAAAAGTCAATTTAATCCAAAGTTTGGAGTGACCTGGAACGTACTGCCTGGCACAACTTTTCGCGCTGCTGCTTTCCGGGTACTAAAACGCACGCTGATAAATGATCAAACCCTTGAGCCAACTCAGATCGCGGGCTTCAATCAATTTTACGATGATTTTAATTCAACCGATTCATGGCGATTTGGTGGGGCTATCGATCAAAAATTTTCATCCACACTTTTTGGTGGCATTGAGTTTTCCAAACGTGAGTTAAATATGCCCTTCCAGTATATCAATGAACTCAATGAACTTGATGTTAATAGGGATAACGGGGAAGAATACTTAGGGCGCAGTTATCTATTTTGGACACCTCAGCCTTGGTTAGCCCTGAACGCAGAATATCAGCATGAAAACTTTAAAAACAGTCCAGAGCTTACTTTTGATTACATGGATTTAGATACCGATCGATATTCTTTTGGACTCAAGGTTTTTGATCAATCGGGCTTTAGTGCTTCCTTTCAGGCCAGCAACTATAACCAAACGGGCGATTTCGTGCCTTTTGGCGGCAATGCTTGTTGCACAATTCCTGGATCCAGTAATTTTTGGATTTTAGATACCTCTGTGAGCTATCGACTCCCTAAACGCTATGGCATTATCAAAGTGGGTGCCAATAATTTGTTAAATGAGCAATTTAACTATTTCGATACCAATCGGGGTGTTAACAATCGCAATCCTTTGATTATTCCCGACCGGGTGATATTTGGAAGCATTACCTTGGCTTTTCCTTGATGGTAGTGCTTTTGTGCAGTTTTCTTGAGAAATAAAAATCTTTATAAAGTCCTCAATGTACACTTTGTGCAAAAATTAAAACAATTAGGAGCTAATAGGCTATGAAAAAAGCGATAAATAGATATTTTATATCTGGTTTGCTATTGATGATGACCGGAATTTTGTCTGTCTCATATGTTATGGCACAAACCAATTTAACGGATTTCGTTTTTGATCCAGTGAGCGCCAATCCACCACGATCCTGTGTTTTGGAAAATGGCGTTACTATTGTGGCGGGTGAAAATAATGATCCAGCAGCCGTTTTTCCAAAAATTGTTAACGATCCGCCTATTCCAAATTCGACTTCAACATTACATGGAAGCTATTTGAAATGGGATTACACTTTTACCTATCCAGTCCGGCCAAGGGGATCTTCTAGGGACGACGATCATGAAGAGAGTGAGGGACGACCTTCGAGGTATTCCAATCTGTATCTTTCAGTGTCGGGCGATACTTCAATTTTTAACACTTTACCCTCGATATTAGATATTCAGCCTAGTTGTGGTAGTGCCCATGACCAAGGGCATAAATCAGAAAGTTCGAGTTGTGAGTCTAGAATTCTTAGATTCCCTGCGGTAAATCCTATCGTGAATAGCGGTTATCAGTATTCAGTGTCTTTTATTACCCCGCTGGGATATACGCCGCGCATCGCCAGTGCCGGAGTTCAATCAGGACGCCAAAAAACGCCTGATTATTGTTTAATTGCCGGAGCTAGCAAGCAAGATACAGTGTATGTCGCAACTGTTGAAAGTCAGATTGTCTCGACGCCGGGTTGCCGAGTGGAATTAGTCAAAGACAGCAGTGGTAGGGTTGCAAGTGCGACATTAACTGATCCAAACAATCCTAACTGTCAAATCGAAACATCGCCTGCATCCTACATTTGCGATAGTGATGGTGGAGTCAATCCTCAACCAGTTGACTGTAAAAAAGTCGTTAGCAATTTGCCAGAAAATGGTTTGGCTTCTGAAGGGTCCTGTAATTATTCTTACACCAATACGATGGGTGGTAAAACAACCATTGCCTGTACAACCTGCTGCATCCAAAAATCAACAAATAAATGTGTACTAAAAAGTTCTCTTTCCTCAACTTCATTGTGTACAGCGGGTTCATTGTAGTAGTTAAATAAATAGAACAAGGAGAATTACATTGTGATTCTCAGGTTTTTCAGGGAGTCGATTGAATCAATGATAGCGAACAGCTAGGATGGTCAAGTCATCTGATTGGTCGGCTCCATCTGCAAAGTCTCGAACAGCATTCCAGATGCCCGAAACTAAATTGACGATTGGTTGTTCGCATTGGCTACTAACGAATTCCAGCAGACGTTGTTCGCTGAATTGATTTTTCAATGAATCATTGGCTTCCGTAACGCCATCCGTATACAAGATAAATAAATCACCAGGCTTCAATTGCAAAATAGCCAGCTCATATTTTGCGAAAGGATTTACGCCTACCAGAATGCCCTGGGGCTGCTGCAAATAACTGAAATTGCTCCCAAACCGACCTAATAATGGGCGGTTATGTCCTCCATTGACATATTGTAGTTCACCATTCTTGGTGTTTAGAATGCATATCATCAATGTTACAAACATGCATTGTGGATTATCCTGACTAAGGATGGAATTCATTGCAGTGATCGTTTGAAGTAAATCGCCAGATTTAATCATCTCGGTACGCAGTACCGTAATTGACCTAGCCATAAATAAAGCAGCAGGAATGCCTTTCCCGGCCACGTCACCGATCGCAAAACAGAGCCGATTGGTGTCTAGAGAAAAGGCATCGTATAAATCTCCACCCACTTCCTTCGCTGGTTTAATGAAGGCATCGACCTCTATGTTGGTAAATTCAGCTAAAAGAGGCTTTTGAGGTAGCATATTAGTCTGTAAATCATGGGCTATTCTCAATTCTTGCTCTATGAGCTCTAGCCGCCACATCTGTTCCAGGGATTTCTGAATGCCAATGTTTCTAGCTCGAGACCGCTTAGTTATTAATTTGAGCAAGTTTTTGGCTGCCCCCGGTGTTTGAATAAAATCAGACCAAAGCAAAGTTTCGTGTATGCAAAGGAGGAGGCAATCCTGTAATGCACTAACGTAGGTTGTAGGAGGTTCGTTATCCACAATTGATACTTCGCCAACCACTTCGCCGGTTACGATTCTGAAGCCTTTATCTATTTCATTTGGATTGATATGAGCACTCAGTTGTCCGGATAAAATCACGTAAAGATATTGATTTTTCGTATTTGGAGAAAGCAGTAACTGCATTGGCTCAAGGCGGATATACTCGCATTTAAGCAGTATTTGTACTGTTAGTTTTTCGGGGATTTCTGCGAATAAAGGTAGATTTATTAACTCAAATTTATTGAGATGTACAAACTGATCCGGATCAAGCGAATCCAAGTGAGTTAATGACGATAAACCATTGAGTTGAAATTCAGTCATTGATATTTCCCTACCAGATTTTATAAGGGATTATGCTTTTGGAATGGAAACACGAAGGATATTTAGACCGTTAAGATATTGGTAGTTTTGTTCTGCGGTAAAAGATTTGATGAGCAGTATTCCTCGCCCAGTTGGTGAAGCATCCTCTAACGTAGTGATCATAGTATTGGGTATTTTTTGGAGAGGATCAAAAGCTAGGCCATCATCAGCAATTTCCAGCCAAACTTTATTCTCTGTGTTTTGGAGTTGCAAGTAAATTTGGTGAGGATTGTCATCTAAATAGGCATAACTGATGATATTGGGCAATGCTTCATTTAAAACTAGATCCAGTTTAAATAGCACTTGATTGCTCAATTGATAGGTCGTACCAAACTCTGTTAACCAGTTAGCTACTTGAACCATTTCTTGAAAATGATTTGAGATAGTTAATGAGCTAACTGCTAAAGCTGATTCTGAGTTGGTTTGTGCGATTAATTCAGGCATCGCTAAATTATTTATTAATTGTCTTGATTAAGATGTAAGGCATTAATAGCATTTTCGTAGTCATCATAAACAGGAATCAAGCTGGTAACGCCAGCTGTTTCCAAAACTTCAGCCACATTCGGTTGGGGTTTGTATAAGACCATAAGGCCGCCACGGTTTGATAAGGCTTTGGCTGAAGAAATCAAGGTGCGCATACCCAAAGATGCAAGAAAGCTGACGCCTGAAATATCAACCAAAATTGACGCCTTTTTAGTAGCTGTTAGAGCAGTAAATTTTATATCTATGTCTTGAGCACCTAGTACATCCATGCGGCCAGATAAACTTACTCGTAACACCCCATTTTCTAATGTTTCTGAATTGATTTCCATTTTTTCCTCTATTGATTGAAGATTATTAATGTTAGATATTGTTATTTTTTAAAACTTTTAGTTTATGGCTTTATTTGGTTTTATTTTGTCCAAAGAAATCTCTCATCTTTTTCATTAAATTTCCAGCTGTACGATTATTTTCAGCCGCTAGTGCTTGAAGTAAAGCTTGTTGTTGTGTGGCTGAATGACGATCGGCCATTAGTTCACTTAATACTTCAAACAGGCAGGGGTTGTTTTGCATGATACTGGATAAATGGTGTTTGTTAATTTCATAAGCAACACTCTCCTCATCTGCAACCACTGAAGCGCTGCGGGGTTCTCCTGTCAATAAGGACATTTCGCCAAAACACTGACCAGTACCAAGGATACGTAATGTTAGGGTTTCACCATTCTCGGTTTCAGTGATGGCATGAAAGGTTCCACTAGCAACCACAAATAATGATTCTCCAGCTTCTCCTTCGTTAAAGACTCTGTCACCAATCAAATAATGATGCCGAATTGCTTGTTCAGACAAACTCCATAATTCTTCATCATTCAAAGCCTCAAACTCTTGGATTTGAAGTAATAGACGAAATATATCGCCATAAGGTCTAATTTCATTGGAGTCTACGGTATCAGTTTTTTTGCAAGTAGTATGTCGTAATTTTCGAGTTGATGGTAGGCTGCTATAAATATAAATTGCGCTTCTTCCAATAGACAAATCACAATCTTCATCGTCTTCTACAGGTACCAAACCACTTTCATTAATTTTAAAACTTAATACATTGCCAGATTTTTCACTTTGGGTGCGCAATAAATTAAGATCACGATATTCCAATGCATAAAACAGTTTTTCTGACATTTTTTGACTCCTTTCGAAATGGGTAAATAATTAAAATATGGTGGTGAACAGTATTATTATGCTGCTAGTAACATTGCAGTGGTTTCTAATTGGTTGTCGTAATAGTTTTATTTTATAAAAGTACAGTGATTTTTTTTGGATTTTAACTGATTGCTTTAAAGCCAATATCCGTTCGGTAGTAAATATCTTGCCAGTCGATTTGTTTGCAGAGTTGATAGGCTTGTTGTTGAGCCGCTGCAATCGTATCGCCCAGCGCACAAGCGCAGAGCACACGACCGCCATTCGTTACGGTTTGTCCGTTATGTTGCAGTGTGCCAGCGGGGAAAACTTTGCAATCATCATTGGTATAGGTGTTAAGTCCCGAGATGGGGTGACCTTTGGCGTATTCATCAGGATAACCGCCAGCAGCCAGCACTACTCCAAGCGCTGCACGATCGTCCCAGTCGGTTGTGACTTGATCCAGGGTTTTATTTAAAGCCGCTTGGCACAGTTCCACCAAATCACTTTTCAATCGCATCATGATCG
>Ga0172367_10005617_pt1 | contig 15084 bp, 12 predicted proteins | sample Lak10m_FD_114542 | JGI IMG/M metagenome (GOLD analysis project Ga0172367, IMG submission 114542) | Freshwater microbial communities from Kabuno Bay, South-Kivu, Congo - kab_022012_10m | ecosystem: Environmental > Aquatic > Freshwater > Lake | place: Democratic Republic of the Congo: South-Kivu... | reverse complement strand
GAACAGGTTGAGCGGGTATTTTTAATGTATGAAACTTTATAAATGTCTTGAGTGCGATAAGATTTTGACACTAAAAGCCTTAAAACAGGGAACGTGTGCTGGTCATCATCTTATTGACCATATAACAGAGGAAGAAGTTATTTTGAAAATTGCTATTGGTATTCCAACTGAAGGTCATACACTTCCTGAAGCATATGATAATCATCTTATTCAATCGTTTCGCCTTGGAGCATTACAAGAAAGATGGAGATATGAGAAACGTAATCCACGATATGAGTTCTATTGGTTTACTGTTGGTCGCTTATTGACACAGATGGCACGAGAAAAACTAATAACGGTAGCCTTATCCTCTAAATGTGATTTTCTTATTATGTATGATGATGATATGGTACTTCCTCCCGATATGGTACTTCGATTGTTAGAAGATATGGAACAACATCCGGAAATTGATATTCTTGCCCCTCTTGCTTTTATGCGTAGTCCGCCCCATTATGCAGTTATGTATACAGCAAAAGAAGGATATGATAATGTGCGACATCAAAGTTATTATATCAATCAATATGTAAAGAAATATCCAAGAAATACGCTTGTTGAGTGTGATGCGGTTGGATTTGGTGCAGTTTGTATCCGTTTGTCTATGGTACAAAAAATGACTTCTCCATATTTTTTTAGTACGACAGGAACAGGCGAAGATATTTTCTTTTGTGTCAATGCAAAACAACAGGCAAATGCACGAGTTTTTATGGATACACGGATTAAACTCGGTCATTTAAAAAGTCCTGATATTGTTGATGAGAATTATGTTGATATTTTTAATAAAAAATACAAAATTAAATTAAAGACCCCGTTACCAAAATATGCTATTGATGAATTTGATGTATCAAATCCATTATTAGCATTAGACAGATAGGAGGAGTATGGGAAAGGCAATTGTTACAATTTTAATACCTACTTGGAATAATAGAAGTCAATTGATACCATGTCTCAATTCTATACAACGTACTGCATTAGGAGATGGACTTGTTCATATTATTGTTATCAATAATGGAGAAAAACACAGTCTTGATGATTTAAAAAATAGAAATTGGCTTACTATTCTTGAACCCGGAAAAAATCTTGGATGGGAAGGTGCATTAAAACTTGCTTTTCCGATGTGTAATTCGGAATTTGTTATGTTTTTAAATGATGATACGCTTATTCCTGATAGTTCAAGCGGATGGATTCAAAAAATGCTTCAACATTTTGTTTATAAAGAAGTTGGAGCTGTTGGTCCAATATCAAATGTGGTAATGGGTACTCAACATATGGGATCTATGGGACCAAAAATGATTTATAGGACTTCTTATCTTATAGGATTTTGTGTAATGATAAGAAAGTCTGCATTGATTGAAGCTGGAGGTATTGATGATAGCCTTCCGGGAGGAGATGATCTTGATTATTCTATCCGACTTGATGATAAGGGATATCTGCTTTTAGTAGATAGAAATGTATTTGTCTATCATTATGGATTTTCAACTGGAAACCGATTACATGGAGATGCAAGTAAAAAGGGCGGATGGAATAATTATCTTTCAACAGAACGAACTAATTTTGGACTTATTAAAAAGCATGGATTTAGACGATGGTATGAATGTATTACTGGTGTGACACATACAAAAGTAAAGATGAGTGGAGATGAAATAAGAACTGATACAGAAGGAGATATTATTAGAAGTTTAATTAAAGGAGGAACTATTTTTGAATTTGGATGTGGAGGTCAAAAAACAATCCCCGAGTCTATTGGTTTTGATATTGTACCAAAAGGACATCATATTGATAGCATTTCTGGCACAATATCTGTTGCTGATGAATGTCTTGATGTAACAAAACCATTTCCTGAACGAATTAAATTGGCTGATTGTATTATAGCTAGACATGTTCTTGAACATTGTATTGATACAATAAGTACGGTTTTAAACTGGAAAAAACAACTTCGTGTTGGTGGAATGCTTATTATTGCAGTACCAAATCATCAATTACGGAATACGATTCCGGTAAATATTGAACATGTCCATGCATTTACTCCTAAAACATTAACAAATATCATAAAACTATTAGGATTTGAAAATATAGAAGTTTTTGATGGAAAGAATGGTATATCATTTATATTAAAAGCAACAAATATATGAAGGTAGAATCAATAAAAGAATTAAAACCAACTGGATTTATCTGGGGGATCTTAATTGGAATGAGTTTAGAACTTATTATCACTGGAGCGATATTTTATAAGTCATTCCCGCATATCTGGTGGACACTATGGCATCCAGTAGAAATAACGTGGACAATAGAACGTTACAATACTATTCAAAAAGCCTCACATGTCTTATTTTTTGAAGATGAAATGCAAGGAGTGACAATAGTGAAGCCACAAATGAATACATTATATGGCAAGGAGATTCAATAATATGAAATCATATTCTGAAAACAAAATATGGGTACGATGTATAAATTGTAGAAGAGAAATTTGTATTTCAGAAAGTAGACACGCTAAGAAGTGTCCAGAATGTAAAAAGCATTTATTTAAAAAGGAGGAAATATGAAAAAGAAACGGATTCTTATTTTATACCATGTTTGTTTTGGTCGAAACGATGGACCACCGTTGTTTTGGATGCATAATCTGAAAAAAAGAGAGGATGTTGAATTGGTGCACCTTGTTCCGCAAGGCGATATTTCTGAATATGGTGATTTTGATGCAACATTCTGGATTGACTATGGAGAAGATGGATTGCCAGTAGATCATGATTGGAAAATACCAAAGAACTGTGGAAAGACTGTTTACGTCTGCTCTGATGCTCATTTGGGAAGGAAATATCGGTTTGAAAAAGCCAGTCAATTTAATTATGCATACTTCAATCAAAAGGAAGCATATGAGGAATATATTAAACTATATAAAGTCAATGAGAAGCATAATGACGTTGTTAAATGGTTACCACACGCTGCGGATGAAACATGCTATAAGAAGTCAGAAATACTGAAAAAATATGATGTTTGTTTTATCGGTCATTTACAGGATGAAAAAAATTATAATGGGTTTTCCCGTATTGATGCATTGGATAAACTATTTAAGAAGTTTCCAGAGTTTTATTATGGAACACGAAATCCGGCATTTCCCGAAATCAATATATTTGAAGATGCAGCCATGAAGTTTTGTCAGTCTAAAATTGTATTCAATATATCCATAAAAGATGATATCAATATGAGAGTATTTGAAGCACTTTCAACAGGTTCATTACTATTAACGAATTGGGTTCCTAGTCTTGGAAAATTATTTAAAGATGGGAAACATTTGGTGACATATAAAACGCTTGATGAGATGATTAAAAAAGCAAAATACTATATTGACCATCTTGATGAACGGGAGACAATAGCAGCAGCAGGACATAAAGAGTTCCTTATAAAACATACCTATGCAAAACGAATTGAAGAGGTCTTTTTGGATTTGAAGTTATAATCCAATAATGCTTGTGTTATTATAAAAATAGTTATCCAAAGGAGGATTATGGCACCATTTATTGATTATATTCCAGATGGACAGACACAAGGCGCACAAGGAAAAGGATTTATAGATTTTGTTCCTGATCCGGAGCCAGTATTACATGAAGAAGTGAAAGAGGAGGTTGTTTCTGAACCTGAAACTTCTGTTTCTGTTGAAGAACCGAAGAAAAAAGGCAAGAAAACAAAATAATTATGGATTTGAAACAATCATTCCAAACAGCAATTGATGAGATAGAAACACGGAAAGCTGGTCTTGATATTCGTGAAGCAGAACTGATAAGGAAAGAAAAACAGCTTATAGCCGATCAAAAAGAATTTGATGAAAAAAAACAGGAATTAGATACAAAAATTAAAGAATTGGGTGGAGTAGAGAAAGCCCATGAAATTAAGGAGCAATATGAAGGAAAAATGTCAGAAGCTGATAAACGAATCAATGTTGCAAGTGCGAAAAAAGCTGAACTTATTACTTGGGAGAATAAATTGTATACAATTCAAACTCGACAAACGAATAAAGACAAAGAACTTGCGGAACGGGAAGTTAAACTCAATCACGAAAAAGAAACATATAAAGAAGATTTGAAAGTTAAATTTGTTGAGGCATTGAAACAATATCTGCCTCAATAAGTTATGGAGGCAGTATGGCATATCTCATATCAGATGCACAAACAGAACTTGCTTATAGGCTTGGTGAATCTGCAGCACCAACTTCAACAACGGAATTAGCCCGTAGACGCTCATGGTTTCGTAATGCAATCTCAAAAGCTGCCGGTGGCGATCAGTTAATGTGGTTTTTGCAGGAATATGCAACGGACATAACAGTTACCGATGCCCCTAGTTATTCTCTTCCTACTTCATGGAGAGTATTTAATCAAGTAAAAATAAGCAATTATAAATATGAACAGATTGAACAGGAAGATGTATATGACCGGTATGAATTACCTCTTTCTCCGGTAAAATTGGAAACGATTGATTTAGATAGGTCATTCTATGTGTGGGATAATGCTATGTATATTATTCCTCTTTCCGATACACCCACAGCATTTACAGGAACGGCAACTGCTTCCGGTACAACAGCAACTGTAACCACAACTGCAGCGCATGGATGGGCTGTTGGACAGCATATAAAAGTAACCGGAGCTTCCGATAGTAAGTACAATCTGACAGATGCAACGATTTTAAGTGTTCCATCAACAACAACATTTACATACGCTATTGCTTCCGGAGCAACTTCTCCTGAAGCCGGACCATTATCCATTTATGAACGGAATATAGAAATGTGGTACTGGAAATATCCAACATTACCAACAGCAGATACGGATAGTATTGTTGTTCCGGATGAATATCTTGATTTAATCGTTGCCTATGGGGAAGCTCGATTTTGGAGCTATGCACATAAACGAGGGAAAGCTGCTGATGCATTTAGTGAGTTTGAGCTTCGGTTACTTGATTTACAAAAAGAAAATACCCGTAAACGTTTTTTAGCTATATGATATGCCTTATACAAGTAATATTTCTGACGAGGAAGAACAACATAAATATTATTTAGGCTTTCCAAAAGCTCTAAATACTATTCAAGACAAGTCTACCGTTGATGATAAAAACCTAACAGTTGCTGATAATATAATGACGGTTGTTGATGGTATAACCCGTAGGTATGGAACAATAAAACGGTATGATGAAGCAGGTGCTTCAAAAGTATGGTCTGCAGGAGCATTTTATAAGAAATCTGACGGAACACGAAAGTTCATCCGTATAGCAGATGCAAAGCTTCAATATCTCAACGGTTCCTCATGGACCCAAGTAGGATCAACAACCTATACCAATGCACGGACTTCTTTTATTCAGGTATCCAATAAGATGTTTATCCATAATGGAACAGATAATTTATCCTATTATGATGGTTCGAGCATTACAACATATACTACTTTAACAACACCAACGAATCTTACAATAACTCCAACATTCAAGGAAATGTATGCTGTAACAAGTATTACTCGGACTTCTGATACTGCAACATGTACGACAACAACTGCTCATGGAAGAATAACGGGAGATACAGTAACTATTTCAGGTGCAGCTGAATCAGAATACAATAAAACAACAACCATAACGGTCACTTCACCCACAATTTTTACCTATTCCGTTTCAGGAACACCATCAACACCGGCAACAGGGACTATTCTTGTGACTGCTGCAGGAACAGAATCCTATTCATATCGTGTATCAGCATTTAATACAACCGGAGAATCTATTGCATGTGATAGGGTAAGTACAACAACCGGACCAAAGACACTTTCTAGTACAAACTACAACAAACTGGATTGGACTGCTGTAGCAAGTGCAACTGGATATAACATATATGGAAGAACAGCAACCGGAACACAGGAAGTCTATCTTGTAACTGTATATACCAATACCTATAACGATACAGGTGTTGATATTCCTGTTACCAGTAAGTTAGTCAATGAAGTAAATACAACAGAAGGTATTAAAGGAAAAAAGGCAATTTATGCTCTTTCACGGCAGTTTGTCATAGGAGTAACAGAAGGAACAACTTATTATCCAACACGCCTCTATTATTCCGGAACGGTCAATTACATAGATAGTTTTAATGCTGCAGAATATGGTGGTGGTTGGGTTGAAATCTATAACAATGATGGTGGGGAAATAGTAGACATACGATCATATCAAAGTGGTATTTTAGTATTTAAGACAAATGGATTATTCTACTTTTATTTTACATCAACCGGGTATCCGGCATTAAAAGAGATTACACGGGCGCAAGGTGGAACTTCATCTGAAGGTTCACAATCAGTTGGAAACAATATCATGTTTGTCGGTCAAATGGAAAATCAGATTGGTGTATGGACAGTCGGAACACAGGAAAATTATGGCGGAGATGATATACGGACTAATAATGTCACAATTTTTATTCAACCTAGCTTGACTAATGTAAATAGAAGTTATCTATCAAACATTGCTACATTTTATTATAACGATATGTTTGGTTTTGCCTATACACGAGGAGCTAATGTTGAAAATGATACGGGATTTGTTTTTGATACTCGGTTTGGCGGTTGGGTTCATTGGGATGGTGATCCGATGAAATGCACTTCATACGTCATTTACGATAATGGAATCAATGCAAAGTTATATGGATGTTCTAATAGTGATGGATATATGATTGAACTTATGTATTCAACACGAAATGATAATGGTACAGCATTTAAATCCATTATTGGAACGAAGTTTTTTAATTTAAATCTTTTTGACGTAGACAAAATATTTAGAAACCCATCTTTATGGTTTAAATATATTTCAGGAGAATCAATAACTGCAGAAATATGGTTTGATGGAACAAAATATGCAGGTTCAGCAACACTTGGTTCTAATTCTAGCGGTGCTGGTCCCGGTATTGACCTTGCAGGAGTAACACTTCCCGGAGATAGTTATGCAACTGTTACTATTCTTTCTTCAACTGCTGATATTATAAAAGAGTTTAATATTCTGCAACTTGCCCGTACTATTGGATTTTATCTCATTGATAGTAGTTTAAATGGAAATTGGTTATTTATGGGCGTTCATCTTATGTATACTCCTCTTATTGGAAAACCAGTAGCAGATACGGAAAAAGTAACTTTAACAACATAAACCATATGGCAGATATAACACCGTTAGGTGAATCGTTAAAACAGTCATTTCTACAAGGACAAGGAGTAATAACACAAGGTCCGGGTAGTTCATATTCTCATCGTGGAATCAATGCATGGGATATTGGAGTTCCTTCCGGTACACCAGTTGTACCAACATTTAATGGAACGGTAAAAAATCTTGGAAATCAGGGTATTTATGGAAACAGAGCGCAAGTCGTTAATTCAGATACGGGTGAAACATATCTTCTTTCCCATTTATCTCGTGTATTGAAAGATGGTCAGTTTACAAAAGGAACTCCTATAGCGTATACAGGCGGGACAAAAGGTGCATATGGCGCAGGTAATTCAATTGGACCGCATTTGGATATTATGCCGGGTAGTTCATATTCCGGTGCAATACGGAGCATCGGACAACAAGCACAGCAATCCAAGCAAAATACGGGACAAAAAGTAAATATCAACGCTCTTTTATCACAAGCAAAAACACAATATGGAAATAAGTTACGGATGGTTACAAACAGTAAAGCACAAGCTGATGCGTATGCAAAACAAAAGGGATATTCGGTTGCTAAATTATAAAAGTATGAATTGTATAGTATTATAGAAATAAGGAGTATTCTATGGCATGGTATTCAAACATTCTTAAAACAATTACCGGTGCAGCTGGACAGGCAGCACAAAAAGTAGCTTCCTATGTTGCTCCAAAGAAATCTGCACCAAAAGCACAGTCATCAAGTTATTCTGCACCAAAAGTAAATGCTTTTACACAACCACAGAATACCTATTCTTCAAAACCATCAGGAGGCTATTCTACGCCATCCGGAACAGTTTATTCATCATCTGCTCCCCGTATTACTGCTCCGACACAATCGTCATTTTCTACTCCGAAATCATCTACTTTTAAATTACCGTCATTTTCATTAGTAAAACCTGCATATGCAGCAGAACCGGGTGCTACATATTCAGTACAACCAAAAACAAATAGTTTTTCCAATTTATTAGGATCAATTGGAAGCGTAATTAAACAATCTCCATATACAGCGCTTGCAAGTGCATTAGGAACTCATATTGGTAGTTGGGGAACGCCGGAGCTTGGAATAACAGAGAAGTTTCAACAGAAAATTGCTCCGGGAAGTCAAATGAGTGAAGAAGGTGGAAGTAAATTAGGTAGATTAGCATTAGGAATGAGACTGGATAATACAGCAGGTGTTATTCCAAATGTAAATATCGGAAAGACATTTCAGGATAATTATGCAGCAAGAAATAAAATGATGATGGAAGCAGGACAACGACAAGAAGAAGTAAAGGGAGCATATGATGATGCAAATGCTGGATTAAAAACACAGGATGTTCAAAACCAACAGACACAACAGCAAATGGATGGTGCATGGGCTGTCTATAATGCTGAAACAGAAGCACTTATCAATGACATCAATAACGGTATCTATCAGTCACAAGAAGAAGTAGACCGGAAACAAGCGGAAATAGATCAAAAATATCAGGAAAGTATTTACAATACGCTTATTGGTCAATATGAGGCTTCAAAAAAGCCATATGAAGAACAATTTGCTTCCGATAAGGCATACCTTGAAGGACAAATTGGTAGTACAACAGCAACTGCCGAAGGACAAAAAGCAAAAGTTGCAAATGATTATGGTGGATTGATACGGGGAATAGTGCAAAAGGGACAAGTCGGACAGAATGATTTACGGAATATCTATTCTGCACTCGGTACGGCAGAAAGTTCATCTGCAATGGACCAATTCAGACGGTTAGAAAGTCAGAAAGGTCAGGATATTGCAGAAACGGAACGATCACAGCAAGATAAGTTATTTACCATTGATCAGGCAATCATGAAGTTTAAAACGGATACCCAAAAAGCAATTCAGGATGAACTCATTAAGAAAAATGCCGCCATACAGCAAATAGATAATAATATTCAAATGAAACAGGCAGATAAGGCAGCTGCACTTGCACAAATAAACCAGACATTATCTGAAAATATAGCAAAACTGCAACAGGCATCATTGGAAACAAAAGCGAATTTGTTAGCACAACGTCAGGCAGCAGCACAAGCCATGAATGAGATTCAGGCACAGGGAATAATTGACACGAATATAGCAAATATTACAAATCAGCCATATGGTATAACAACTCCGGATGCATCTGAATTACCGGGCAATAAATTTACTGGAAATACAACAAAAAGGACTACTCCTACAGCATGGGAACGATTTCTTAATTATCAGGATCTGTTAAAAATATTAAATATTGATATCTGTATGTATGGGATTAGTATTGGATATTCTAAAACGCATCACTCCGCTTCAGCATATTGAGAACGCTAAACGTGATATTCCGATTATCAAAAAGAAAATTGAACAGACAGCTCCCAGAGTAACTAACTTCATTCGTCAAAATCCTACTCCTATCGGGTTTGCTAAGAAAACCCTTGTTCCAGTTCAACAGGAAATACAACGGAATCAGAATGAATACATGAAAAACAGATATATTAAACCAGTTGTTGCTGTAAAGGATATACCGGGATATGTAAAAACGGGAATGGACAAATCAAAAGATTGGAAAGAACGTGGATTAGCATTGGGACAAGCAGGACTAACAGGAGCGGGTGCAATAGCAACTGTATTTCCTGATCCTATTGGTGATATTGCACTTCCAGTATGGGATGCATACAAGGGTGTACGAGCTGGTATAAAAGAGAAAAAATCAGTCAAGGATATTCTGAAACGGGGAGTTCAGTCATTAACGCTTGAAAAACCTGTAGGAATGGGAGATGCATTTGGAAAAACGAAAACACAAGAAGATATAGGAAATCTTGCAGAATTACCGCTTATGCTTATGGCAGGAGTAGTACGACCAAAATCCTTAAAGGAAATCCTAACAAATAAAAAGGTTATTGCAAAAAATGCAGATTCTATTGTTACTGAAATAGTGAATGGTTTTAAACGATATTCTAGAAAAACAGACCCAGCTCGTGCTGAAACCGCAGTAAAGGCTCGTATTGACCAATTAGGACCGGAAGCTGTTATTAAAACATGGTATAAGGCAAAAGCACAAGGAAAAGAGCAGATTAAAGCATTCTGGAATCATCTTATGCCTGAAGCACCCGGAGATTACAATCCTAAGCCATCAGTTATTGAAAATCTAACAGAAACAGCAAGACGGGAAGCAATGATTGATGAAACAAAGAAGTTACAGCAAAATCCTGTTCCGGAATCTATTGGAGTTACAGGGGGAGTGGGGGAGATATTCAAGAGAACTACGGAAATAGAAAACTATGACCCATTATTATCAGGAAAACCAATTAAAGGTAAAGTTGGCGAAGTAATAGAAATGACTCCTGACGAGTATTTGGCGCAAATACCTAAATCAAACCCAACACAAAGTAGTATAGACTTTATGAAAAAGAAATTAGCTAAAGGGGAACAGTTGCCGATGACAATCCTTGACTATTCAGGTGGAGGATTCACCCAAGAAGGAAGAAACAGAGCATATTTAGCAAAAGAATTAGGAATAGAAAAAATGCCTGTTCTAAAAGTAACAGATATTGGACAAGGGGAAGTGGGAGGAGTTACACAGCCAGTTATTCCTAAAGAAGTACCAGTACCAAAGCCAGTAGAAGCTCCTATCATACCACCACAGGTTACTAAATCGCCTGTAATGGCTCCAATCCAACCACAAGCACCAATTAGTGCTGTTGAGCATATACGAACATTAAAACCACAAGAACAGATAACAGATGTTACGGATGCACGAACTTCATTTAAAACAGCACGGGATATGGCTGATGATGAATACTCTAATATCTTCAAAGATGCGGAAGATTTAGGATATACATCAAAAGATATATTTGATGCAAATGAAGGAAAAATACCCGTTACTCCGGAAATGGAAAAATTACTTGCACGGCATAATGCATTGACGAATGAATTACGGTTAACTTCCGGAAAAAAGGATATTGGAGAACTAGCAAATTACATGCCTCATGAATCAAAAACAGCTATTGATACTGAATTACGGAAAATATTTGGAAATACGATCATTGATAAAGTGAATGAATTAGGTGGTCATTTAATGAAACGAAAAGGCACATTGACTGACTATAGTAAAGATTATCTGCAAGTGATGCATAACTATACAGAACAAATGCTTGTTAATCGGTATAAGAATTGGATTGATGTCATGGAAAAACCTCCTGCAATAGCAAAAGCAACAAAAGAACTTGCTGAACAGATTGAAAAACAGGAATCGCCATTTGAGTTTTCAACTATTGCTTCGGGAAAAACAACGAAAACATTAGATAAGATTGATGAAATTGCCAATACAGAACGGAAAGTTGGCTCAACATTATCTCTGGAAGATGCAGAGTTTTATCGGAGAATGGGATATAAAAATCCTATCGATATTCCTCCTGCAGAAAAAATAAAGATTAAAGAAAAAATCAATCTGTTGCAATATACCTTGCAAGATGCATATACACAGTTTAAAAATACGGGTATATGGAAAGATGCATTTGAACGGTTAGATCATGCAGAACAAAAAGCAGCATATATTATCAATACACAAATAGAACCATTGTTAAAAAATAAAGATTTAAATGGAATAATGAAGATTATTCAACAATATACAGGAACAGGTATAGAATATTCTTCCATATCTCAAAAACTTCTTTGGTTATGGAGAAACGGACAGTATGATACATTCTCATATAATATTAAAAAAATGATACATGCAGCAGAACAAAAGGTTGGGGAAAAGATACTATTGGATTTTTTGAAAACCCATGAGTTTGAAAGCGGATTATTGAAAAATGCAGCAGATTTTGCAACATCACGGCTTTTGGGAAGGCAAAAAGTCATTAAAACATTTACGGATAAAGTATTAAATTTTATCAATCAGCGGTTTGCTTCCGGTTATCTTGGTTTATCTCCGACCGCAGTAATCAATAATTTATTTGAAATAAAACGGGGAAATGCGCTTACGGATCCAAAATCATTTGCTATTGCAATGAAAGAAGCTATTACCAATCTCGGAGCAATGCGGAAAAAGTATGGATATGCTACTGATACGTCATTCAAAGGTCAATTTCAAAAAGGAAAAACGATACTTGATAAAGCAGATGATGTTGTCCTTACTCCATTTGCAAAATCAGAAGCGATGAAAGACGATATGATCCTTGCTATTGCAGAGGGAGAAGCAAAGAAACAAGGATTGCAGGGAGAACAATTATTCCAGTTTGTTACGGATTTCTATGAAAAATATGCTATAAAGTTCAATAATTTGGCAAGAATCGGCATGTTCAATAACAAATGGGTAAATACAGCACTTCAATTCTCCCAATACGCATTAAAGGATTTAAATATCTATGCAGACAAGTTTAGTTATATCAAGGGAACAAACGCAGCTAAAAAGAAAGAGGCTTTAAAATATGTAACAAAGATTATGGCTTCTAATGTCATTCTTTGGACGTTTGCATCAAAGGTTCTCGGATATAATTCTATGGCTGCAGATAATATATGGATGTCCGTACCCGGATGGGGACCACTTATTACTGGCATTAAAAATGCAATTGACGAATACAATTATACCAATGCGGATTTAGTGCAAAGAGGTGAAGATTCATCTCCCGTTTCTACTATGAAAGAAATGTTTCGGCGTGGAGGAAAAACATTACGAACTGCTACCGCATTTGTTGTACCTGCAGGAAATCAGATATTCAATCGAACAGGTGCATCTATAAAACTGCAAACGGAAGGAGCAAAAGAATCTGCATCAGGAAGGATACAATATATGGCTCCGACATCAGCAGTTGAAAAAGCTCGTGGACTTATTCTCGGTCCCTATAATAATCCTCAACCGAGTGAATATTATGATAAAACAAAAAAGCGGGAATGGTCATCACTTGGAGAAAATCAAAGTAAAACAATTAAGGATATGTTGGCTGCAGGTGATGTAGAGGGAGCAAACGCATTATTTAGAAGTTATCGTGATGTTCAAGAAAAGAAGTTTGGTGATAAGAAAATGCTTCGTGAACTTGAAACAGGAAAGGTAGTAACAGATATTGATAAGCCTATTACTTCAAATGCAATATCATCACAACCAACAAGTGTTTCTGAAATGCTAAAAGCACAGAAAGAACGAAATGCCCGGATAACAGATATTCAAAATATCCTTAGCCGTACAACAGAACGGTATGAGAATATACCAAATGATGAAAAACGGACACAGGTGCTTCTTGATGCAATCGGAGCGACACCGGAAGAAGTACAAGATGCACAATATAAATCCATTAGAAATATGGATCTGAAACCACAAGCAGATATTGTCTGGGGAATGTTGCAGGAAAAACAAATGGATATGACGACCATGTATGAAAAAGATTTACTAACTGCCTCTGTTGCAAAACAATGGGAACGGGAAGGAAAGATTGAAGATGCAGATAGTCTAATTGATAAATTGAAAATGACAGACGTATATGAACAAAGAAAGTACAATCGTAAACAAACACAGAAATTGATTACAAAAAGACTTGCAATCAATAAATCCATGTCCGCAAAACTCCGGAAAGTCCGGAAAAATGCATCAGCAAAAGCAACTGCGGAAATGAAGAAATTATCAACAAAACGTACCTCAATCCGTTCCATGTTTTCCAAGAAATTAGCTTCCATGCGACCAAAAAATACAAAGGGCGTACCTGTTCAAACCTATCGTAAAAGCAAGTTGTCAATACCAAAGTATACTTATAAATAGAGTATGTTTTCGGTATGATAAAAATAAGGACATATTTATTTAGAAAGGTTGGTGTATCTATATGGCAGACTATGTTGGATATTACATTCCACAATTCGCAACGACAACGCTTGATGTAGCTGGCGGTATTACCGCAGCACAAACGTCAGATATTAAATTAACTTCCGTTCCATCAGATATTGATATAACAAAAGCTGGTGTACTCTGTCTTACCTATACAAACCCTATCAATACGGATGATGCGGAATGGATTACCTATACCTCTATTGACGGAACAAATACATTGGCTGGTGTTACACGAGGTGCAGAGGGATATACGGCAAAAACACATGATAATGGGTGTACGGTTGCATGGGTTGTATCTAAATCACATATCAATCAAACAGCAGATGCTCTTACTGGAGTTACAACAGGAGTTGCATTAAACACACCGACTATAACTGGTACATTATCACTTAGCTCACCAGTCCTTACTACTCCGGTCATTCCTTCTTTATATCAAGATTCAGGAAAAACAAAGTTAATGACTGTTCCTAATACGGCAAGTGATACTTTAGCTGCGATTGCCGCAACCCAAACATTAACGAATAAACGCATCACCCAACGAGTAGTCACAACAACTGATGATGCTACCGCAGTAATTGACTGTGCAGTGACAGATCAATATGAACTTTCGGCAATAGCAAATGCAACAGAGTTTACGGTCACTGGAACGCCTACAGACGGTCAAAAGTTAATAATTCGGTATAAGGATGCAGGAGTAGCAAAAGGCCTTACTTTTACAGGGTTTACTGCTATGGGAGTCACCATACCAACCACAACTACCGCAGGAAAATGGGAATATGTTGGAGCGATATATAATTCAGCAGCAACAACATGGCACGTAGTAGCTGTAGGTACGGAGGAGTGATATGGCAGAACCTTATACCAAACATTACCAAAGTTTGATGGATTCGTAATAGGTTCACACATCGGATAGGAAGAATTATGATAAAAAATTTTTACCCATCAGCAGGTGACGGAGTATGTATAATGTATAGCGCAATCTCCTATGATTGGGCGAATGTTATAGCAGCTGCAAGTTCTACATCAGCCAACTATACAACTAACCCCAACAATCCATGTT
>Ga0172367_10005616_pt1 | contig 15085 bp, 9 predicted proteins | sample Lak10m_FD_114542 | JGI IMG/M metagenome (GOLD analysis project Ga0172367, IMG submission 114542) | Freshwater microbial communities from Kabuno Bay, South-Kivu, Congo - kab_022012_10m | ecosystem: Environmental > Aquatic > Freshwater > Lake | place: Democratic Republic of the Congo: South-Kivu... | reverse complement strand
TCCGCTTCACCTGAAGTACCTGCCGCTCCATGGCGCCCATGGTTCATGGGCTAGAAACAGCGTATTTTGGCAAAATCAAGTTTTCATTTCTCGATGCCGATGACCCCAATACCGACGCATTTCAACGCACGCTCGGATTTGCCTACCAGCCAGAGTTCTACCTGCTGGATGCAAACGGAAATGTTTTGAATAAGTGGGTGGGCTTTATCGCCGAAGAGGATTTCAAAGCCGAGTTTGCGAAATACGTTCAGTGAGACTTGCAGGTCGCGTTTGAAGCGCGACCTGCTTTTTTTCGTCTTGATTGTTGCGGTACAATCAGTTGACGCTTCTTGTTTAGATTTTATTGCCTGAGTTTTGTGCATGTAGAACGGGAGGATTATCAGTGGACATCCCCTGTCGTTTCCGCCATAATTAAACGGTACGATTTGAAGTGTCGATTGACCAAAAGGAGATTTACAAATGACCGTATCAGCGCCTGCCTTGCTTGGGGAATACAAATACGAACTGCGCCCTGTCGAGCGCGGCTACGCCAACCGAACGCTTTACATCAATTTGGAAGATAACTCCGTCTGCGAGAAGCCTGTCACCCAGCAAATGAAAGACCTGTTTACCGGCGGGCGTGGGTTTGCGCTCAAACTGCTGTGGGATGCAGTGACTCCTGAAACCAAATGGAACGACCCGCAAAACGAATTGGTCATTGCCAACGGTCCCATCTGCGGCATCACGGCGTATCCCGGTAGCGGCAAGGCGACTGTGGTCACACTCAGCCCATTGACGGGAAACGTCATCGACAGCAACGTCGGCGGTTACTTCGCGCCCTTTCTCAAATTCTCCGGCTTCGACGCGCTCGAAATTCAGGGCAAAGCCGCCGAAGATGTGGTCATCTTCATCGACGGGGATACGGGCAAGGTGACCATCGAGAAGTCCACAGTCGAGGGCTTGGATTCGCACGAAATCAGCAACCAACTGACAGAGAAGTACGGCGCTGACGAAAAAGGCAAACGCGGCATCGCGGTCTTTTCGGCAGGGCAGGCGGCGGAGCATATCCGCATTGCGTTGATTAGTTCATCGTGGTATGACGTGCGCCGCAAGGAGGCGCGTCTTAAGCAGGCGGGGCGCGGCGGACCCGGGCGCGTCTTCCGCGATAAGAAAATCAAAGCCATCGTGGTTCGTTTCAGCGACATGAGCGGCGACAAGAACGGCGCGGCAGATATGGCGCTCGTCCGCAAAGCGGGCAGCCGCATCAACAAGGAAATCGCCGACCTAGACGACAAGCAGAACCAAATGCGCAAAGTCGGCACGGCGAACATCGTCGAGGTGATGGATCACTTCGACCTGCTGCCCACGCACAACTTCCGCTATGGCTCGCACCCCGACACGCACAAAATCGACTCGAAGGTCTGGAAGCAAGCCTTCACCCAGGGGATGCCCGACGGCTGCTGGCTCGGATGTACCATGTCCTGTTCGCATGGCGTGGACCACTTCCAAATTCTGACGGGACCCTATGCCGGGCAATGCGTTCTGGTGGACGGACCCGAATACGAGAATGCCGCCGGGCTTGGCTCGAACATCGGCAACTTCGACGCGCAGAAAGTTCTGGAACTCAATTTCTATTGCGACACCTACGGCGTGGACAGCATCTCGTTTGCCAACTGCGTGGCGTTTGCGATGGAGTGCTACGAAGAAGGGCAGATTACGAAGGAACACACCGGCGGCATGGAGTTGACCTTCAGCAACGGCGGCGCGATGGGGCTGGAACTGATTCACCAGATGGCGCGGGGCGAAGGCTTTGGCGTCATCGTTGGTCAGGGCGTGCGCTATATGAAGGAATACTTCGTGAAGAATTTCGGCGCCGACCCCGCCTTCCTGCAAGACATCGGCATGGAAATCAAAGGCATGGAAATCTCGGAATACCTGACCAAAGAATCGCTTGCCCAGCAGGGCGGATTCGGTCTGGCGACCAAGGGACCCCAGCACGATGAGGCATGGCTGATTTTCATGGATCAGGTTTTGAATCTGCTGCCGTCTTTCAAAGACAAAGCCGAGGCGCTGCACTACTTCCCGATGTGGCGCACGTGGTTCAGCCTGCACGGACTTTGCAAACTGCCCTGGAACGACATCTCGCCCGAAAACAACAAACAGACCAAAGAACCCGCCAAAGTGGTGGAGCACGTCGAAAACTACGCGTGGATTCACGAAGGCGTGACCGGCAAGCCCACCGTGCCGCAGGATTTACTCGACCAGTCGGAGCGGGTCTACAACTTCCAAAAGGTCTTCGCCATCCGCATGGGGCGCGTGGGACGCCAGCACGATTATCCGCCCTACCGCGCCATGGGACCCGTGACCGCCGCCGAGTACGAATCGCGCCAGGAACGCTACGACGAGCAACTTCAGCGGCTGGTCGGAATCAACCCCGAAGGCATGTCCACTACAGAGAAGATGACGCAACTCCGCAAGTACCGCGAGAATCAATATGAGCAATTGATGGATGCCGTCTATCATCGCCGTGGCTGGGATGCGAACAGCGTCCCCACCCCCGAAAAACTGCGCGAACTTGGCATTGATTTGCCCGAAGTCGTGGAAGTGGTCGAACGGGCAAGGCAGAATGGTTAACCATTCTGCAACCTTGACCTTAACCTGCGCGCGAAAACCTGCCTGATTTTTAATGCTATAATTTTCCGCACGCAAGAAGATTTTCTTGCGCTTTTTAGTCCAAGGAAAAGAGTTGAGGTTGCCCATGCAAATAAAAAAATATCTTCGCCCGTTTGCTTTCATTGCGCTGATCGGATTTCTGCTCCAGGCTTGCAACCTGGGCGCGCCCCAGAGCGTGCCTAGCCAGCAGCCCACCGCCATCCTCGCCACCGATACCGCCACGGCGGCGCTGTTGCCTTCTGTTACCCCCAGCATTTTTGCCCCGAGCAATACGCCCCTGCCACCCAGCACGCCCACCCTCTTTTTAGGCTCCAGCACCCCCGACCCACTGGCAACCGCCACCGCCACGTTCTTCTTTGCGCCCACCGCCACGCCCACCCAGCAATGGCAGAGTTGTCCCGGCATCGTCATCAACGTAACCGACACGGATAATGGAGACATGATCCATATTCTGCGCTGCGAAGACGGGTTGGAACATGATTTAGGTCCGCTGGCAAAAGGATTCTATGCGGTGGGACCCAACGATAAGTTCCTCATCTACGTGACCCAGGGCGGTCAGGTTTATGGAGCAAGAATCGGGCAGAGTTATTTATATCCGTTACTCGACCTTGTCACCGAGCGAATTTTCACCGTTTTCAACAAAGGCGTCGCGCCGGACTTCAAAATCTCATTCTCCGGCGAACATCCATCCTACAGACTCATCCTGCTCGAAAAAAACTACGATCAAAAGCGAATGTATGAACTGCCGCCCAGGCTGACCTATTAACCGACATCGAAGCGCCACAACAGGACACGCTAAAATCCGCAAATGATGATCCACGTCAAGTTGCTCGCCAATTACCGGGAACACCTTCCGCCACAGGCAAAAAACGGGGGAGTCGATTTGGATGTCCCAGACGGTACAACCGTGCGCGAGGCGCTCTCGAATTTCGACATTCCCCTGGACGACTCCAGCGTAATCGTCGTGAACGGATTGACAGTGAGTCTGGATACCCCGCTCAAAGCAGGTGACGTGGTTTCGGCTTTTTCGGCGATTGCCGGCGGCTAAACTCATAACCACGAAGGGTCACAAAGGAAAAAACCTTTCCCCTTTTTCGCCCTTCATATTTTCATCCTTTTTCCAAGGAGACTCCCATGTATGGCTGGCACCTCAAACTGCTCCGTGTAAACCTCACCGCCCAAAAAGTAACACAGGAAGATGTTGACCCCAAAGTCGCGCGCGCCTACCTCGGCGGGCGCGGATGGGCGATCCATTATCTCTACAATGAGATGGACCCCATGACCGACCCGCTCGCGCCTGAAAATGTGATGATCTTTGCCACAGGTCCGCTGACGGCAACTCCCGCGCCGACTGGCAACCGCTACATGGTCGTCACCAAATCCCCGCTGACGGGGGCGCTGGCGCACTCCAATTCTGGCGGCGAATTCCCAACCTGGATGAAGCGTACCGGCTTCGATATGTTCATCTTCGAGGGCAAGTTGTCCGAGCCGATGTATCTCTTCGTCAACGAAGACCAGGTCGAGTTCAGGTCAGCGGCGCATCTTTGGGGGAAGGATACGCACGAAACCACCGACATCCTGCTGGCAGAAACCAGCCCCGAGGCGCGGGTCGCCTGTATCGGTCCCGCGGGCGAACGACTTGCCTTGATGGCGGGAATCATCAACGATAAACATCGCGCGGCGGCTCGTTCCGGGGTGGGCGCGGTGATGGGCAGTAAAAATCTCAAAGCCGTGGTGGTGATGGGGAAGAAAAATCCGCCGCTGTTCAATGCCGCCGAAATGACCGCCCTGAGTGTGGACACATCCAAGAACGTGGGCGCGGACGTGAAGAAAGGCTCGAACATGCGCATTTACGGCACGTCGTATGTGCCGCAAGTGACCAACACGCTCGGCATTTTCCCCACGCGCAATTTCCAGCAAGGTACGTTTGAAAGCACCGACAAGATCGATGGGATTGCGCTCAAGGAACAATACCTGATCCGCCATACGGCTTGTTATCGCTGTCCGCTGGCATGTGGACGCCTGACCGAAGTCCCCGATGGCGACTACAAAGGCAAGGGCGAAGGTCCTGAATATGAAACCATCTCCGCGTTTGGCGGCGCGTGCGGCGTCAGCAATCTTGCCGCGCTGATCAAAGCCAATTACATGTGCAATGAACTCGGCATGGATACCATCGGTGCAGGCATGACGATTGCCGCCGCGATGGAAATGTACGAGAAGGGCTACATCCCCGAAGAGGTGATCGGTCAGCCGCTCAAATTTGGCGACCACGACGCGATGATCGAAATGGTGCGGAAGATGGCATACCGCGAAGGCTTCGGCGACGACCTGGCGATGGGCAGCTACCGCCTCGCCGAAAAATACGGACACCCCGAAGTTGCCGTCACCACCCGCAAGCAGGAATTCCCCGGCTACGATCCGCGCGGCGCACAGGGCATGGGCTTGCTGTATGCCACCTCCAACAAGGGCGCGTCCCACATGGAAGGCGACGTGGCGTACGAAGAAGTCTTCGGTGTGCCGATTAAGGAAGACCCGTTCTCGACCGAGGGCAAACCTGAACTCGTCAGTCACTTCCAGAATTCCTTTGCGTTGATCGACAGTGCGGGCTTGTGCGTTTTCGTTGCCCTGCGCTACGTCTTCAACAAGGATCGCATGATCTTCCCCCTGCGACTTTCCGAGATGATGCAATACACCACAGGCGAAGGCTACACCGCCGAAGAAGTGTTGAAAGCCGGCGAGCGCGTCTACAACCTCGAGCGGATGTTCGTCCTCAAAGCGGGTTCCACGGTGGACACCCTCCCGCCCCGCATGTTGAATGAACCCCTGCCCGACGGTCCCGCCAAAGGCATGGTCGCCCAACTCGACAAGATGTTGCCCGAGTATTACAGGCTCCGCGGCTGGGATGAGAAAGGCTTCCCGACCAAGGAGAAGTTGGAAGAGTTGGGGTTGCCGGCGTAAAACAAAAGACCTCCGAAGTCTGCGAGACTTCGGAGGTCTTTTTTACGGGATGTTTAATTCTACTGATTCCCGTCGAATTTCTTCGCATCGGCGATGGCTTTGGTTACATTGACGAAGGGCAGCAGGATCAAGCCCATGATGAAGAAGAAGATCAACGAGAGAATGGCATAGCGCAGGTTGCCGAACAATTGATTTGCCAGTCCAAACACCAGCGGACCCACCCACGAGGTGCCGCGCTCGCTGATTTCATAAAACGAGAAGAATTCGGCTTCTTTGCCGTTGGGGACCATCTGCGCAAAGAGACTGCGGCTGATGGCTTGCGAGCCGCCCATGACCAGCGCGATGAAAATGCCGAGGACAAAAAATTGCGCGGTTGCGGTCGGTCCTTTTAATCCGCCATAGGCGTAAATGACCACGCCCGCCCAGATCACCAGGCTGATGACTACCGATTGCTTTGCCCCGACCCAGCCTGCCAGTTTGCCCCAGAACAATGCGCCGAAGAATGCCACGAACTGGATCATTAAAATAACGGCAATCAAGGTCGATTGCTCAAGTTCCAGCCCACCCTGAATCAGCGGCGCGGCGGCAAAGGTCGAGGCGACCGCAATCACGGTTTGAATTCCATCGTTATATAAAAAGTAAGCCAGCAGGAATTTCAAAGTTTCAGGGAAATGTTTTATTTCGCCAAAGGTCTTACGAAGTTGTTTGAAACCGATGCTGACGTAGTTTTCCCCGGCAGGGAGCTGGCGCGCCGCATGACGCGGGCGCAGCCGACTCCAGGTCAAAAACGAAAAACCAAGCCACCACACGCCAGCCGAGGCAAGGTTAATGCGGACAGCCAGGTCGCCAGGCACGCCCAGGTCTTCGCTGAAGGTAAAGAAAGCCAGGTTGAGCGCCAGCAAAATTCCGCCGCCCATGTAGCCCATCGCCCAGCCGTAAGAGGAGACGCGATCCCGTTCATCTTCGCTGGCAATATCGGGCAGGTAGGAGTTGTAGAAGACCATCGCCGCGCCAAAGGCAAGGTTGGCAACGATAAACAGCACGCCGCCCAGCCACCATAATCCGCCGGTGACGAGGAACATCAGAAGCGTTGCAAGCGCGCCGATGGTGGCAAAAACCTGCATCATCTGTTTTCTCATGTGAGAATAATCGGCAATCGCGCCAAGGATGGGTAGAAAGAGAACCTGCATCCCCACTGAAAACGAAATGCAATACGGGAGGAATGAATCCGGGGCAACAGGAATCCCAAAGAATGAAACCGTGTCCGAACCCGCCGCTTCTGCCGCAGTCCGCGCCAGGGATGCCACGTAGGGTCCCAGAAACACTGTGCCGATGGTGGTACTGAACGCCGAGTTTGCCCAATCATACATCGCCCAGCCGAATATCTCCCGCCTGTCATTGACCATTGTATTTTCCGTCGCCATGCTTCCTCCGTGAGTTGATAATGGATGCAAACAAGAACACGCGCCAGTATAAGGAGTTTCGTTCTCAATGTAAAGAAGGGAAACGAAATGAATGCAGGGAAACATCCAGCGGCAGGCGGCGATTGAAGACGCCCCACCACAGAGAATTGTTACCAAATATCTCTTGATTAGGCTTGTTATAAGTGATAAACTCATACGCAAATGCCTGCGGATATTTTGATAATCACCACTTCTTCGGAACTTGGAGACAACATCCGTCAAACGATGGAAGAGACGGGGTTGTATCGCATTCACATTGTCACCAACAAATCGTCTGCCATTGTGCGCGCGGACGAAATTGGCGCCCCGTTAGCCATGATCGATTATGCGCTCAACGAAGAATGGGCGCGCGAGATCGGCGCTGCACTGCGAACCATACGCCCAGGCATCAACCTCATCATTCTCTGCGACGACGGGGCTCCCCCTCCCACTTTCGAAAAATTACGCCCCTGGATTCTCGTCCGCAAGCCATTCAAAATGTCGAACTTTATGAGCGCAATCAGCCAACCCCGCCAAAACATCCCCCCCTCTCAAAACACAGAAAATCTGCCCCTTTCGTGGCTGAGCGACCAGAACAAAGCCGCGCAACACCTCACCCGCATTACGCTGGAATCGTCAGCGCAGGCGGCATTGATTACCAGCAAAAACAACTTGTGGGCATACGCTGGCAGTCTCTCGCAGAATGCGGCAAAGGAAGTGGCGCAGACCGTCACCCGCAACTGGGATGGACAAAAAGGCTCCGACCTCCTGCGTTTCATCCGCCTCGAAAGCACCAAAGCCGAGCACATGCTCTACGCCACCCGCCTGACAACCGACACCACACTCGCCCTGGTCTTCGACGCCGAAACCCCATTCAGCACCATTCGCAGCCAGGCAAGCCAGTTGATTACCGACCTGGATGACGAGCCAGAACCGACCAACCAGGCGCGGATGGCTGCCCCCCTCGAAGCCGTCGAGGACGACCCCATTGATATTCCCCACATCAAGAACATCCTGACCAACATCCCCACGCCCAACCCGGAGCCTGCAACCACCCATGAATTCAGGCTTCCGCCCAAACAGGAAGCCTTCGACCCGAACCAGACCCGCATTTCCACATCGCTTTCAGACGCGGCGGTTTTCAAACGGGATGCCTCGCCAGCCATTCACTACGGAAAACTTCCCCCAGCCGTAAAACAGCCCAAAGCCAGAGAAACATCCTCCCAACTTCAACCGTCTCAAAACACATTCGAACAAGTCGATGTGACTGCGCCTTCCCGCCCCAAGGCAAGACCCGAAACCCCGGTTGCCAGACCCGCCCCCGGTCAAACCGATGAAACCCGCGAAAGCCCCACCACCGAAGCCGAACGCAAACTGGTGGTCGAGCCAACCACCGCAGGGATGTATCACCTGACCTACGCCTGCCTGCTGGTTCCACGCTTTTCATCGCACTACCTCACAGGCGACCTGGCGGAGAAAATCGGCGAATGGCTGCCCAACATCTGCATTGCCTTCGGCTGGCGGCTGGAATATCTTGCCGTGCGCCCCGAATACTTGCAGTGGGTGGCAAACGTCCAGCCCAACACCTCGCCTGGCTACCTGATGCGAATCATGCGCCAGCAGACTTCGGAAAAAATCTTTGGCGAATTCCCGCGCATGAGGAAGGAAAATCCCTCTGGCGATTTCTGGGCGCCGGGCTACCTCATCATGGGCGGCACACAGCCCCACCCGCAGCAACTGGTGCGCGACTACATCCGCCAGACCCGCCAGCGGCAGGGACAGCAGATTGCTGCGCCCGCATCCTGACAAATTACATCAAATCCAAAAGCGCAGAGTATAATCACTCTGCGCTTTATTTTTTTAACCCCATACTTACCAAATAAAAAAAAACCATGCCCCCTACACTTTACCTAATTGATGGACACGCCCTCGCCTACCGCATGTACTTCGCCCTGACCGCAGGTTCGGGCAGTCAACGCTGGCAGACATCCGCAGGCGAACCCACGGCTGGAATTTACGGCTTCGCCCGCGAACTGGTTCGCATCCTCGAAAAAGAAACGCCCGAATACCTTGCCGTTGCCTTCGACGTGGGCAAAACCTTCCGCGACGACATCTTCCCCGCATACAAAGGCACGCGCGAAAAAATGCCCGACGACCTGCGCTCGCAAATCGAACACATCCGCAAGATGGTCGATTTGTTCAACATCCCGCGCCTCGAAATGGAAGGCTACGAAGCCGACGACGTGCTCGGCACAGTGGCGCGCATCGCCGCCGAAAAAGGCTTGGGAGTCAAAATCATCACCGGCGACCGCGACCTGCTGCAACTGGTCAACGAGCGCACAACGGTCTACCTTGCAGGCGATGAGAAAGCTTACGTCACCGACGAGGACGTGATTCGCAAACTCGGCGTCCGCCCGAACCAGGTGGTCGATTACAAAGCCATCGTCGGCGACGCCTCCGACAACATCCCCGGCGTGAAAGGCGTGGGCGAAAAGACAGCCGTAAGCCTGCTCGAAAAATTCGGCACGCTCGACGGCGTTTATCAAAACCTCGCCCAGGTCGAAAAACGCTGGCAGGGCAAACTCGAAGCCAGCAAAGAATCCGCGTACATGAGCTACGACCTCGCGCGCATCCGCACCGATTTGAAAATGGACTTCGACCTGGAACATGCCAAAGTCCAGGCTTTTGATGGAACCGCGCTGGCGGAATTTTTCCAGGCGATGGAATTCCGCACCCTCTTGAGCAAAGTCCCAGCCCTCAGCAGCGGACAACCCGCCAGTGGGTCGGTCGCTTCGCCTGTGGCTTCGGTCAAACCCGCAAAAACCAAAAGCGGACAGTTTGCCATGTTCACCAACGAACCGCAGGTAGTGACGCCCGCAAAAGAATCCAAAATCGAAGTCATCGTCGTGGATACGCCTGAAAAGCTAGACGACCTCGCGAAGCAACTCTCGAAGGCAAAGGTGATTTCATTCGACACCGAAACCACCTCCACCGAAGAAGTGCAGGCGGAGATTGTCGGCATCTCGCTCTCGGTCAAAGCAGGGCAGGCGTTTTACATCCCCATCGGGCATACTTCGGGAAACAACCTGCCGCTGAAAAAAGTCATCGCCGCGCTCACGCCTGCGATGACCGACCCGAAGATCGGCAAGGTGGCGCACAACGCCAAATATGACTATATCGTCCTCACACGCCACGGGCTGACCGTGTCGCCGCTGACCTTCGACACCATGCTGGCGGAGTTCATCATCGACCCGTCTTCGCGCAACCTCGGCTTGAAGAACCTCGTCCTCGACCGCCTCGGCGAAGAGATGACCCACATCGAAGCGTTGATTGGCAAAGGCAAAAACCAAATCAGCATGGCAGATGTCAGCATCGAGTCTGTCGCACCCTACGCCGCCGCCGACGCGGAAACAGTCATGCGCTTGATGCCGCTCCTGCAAAAAGATTTGGAACGTGTGAGCGGCACGAAACTGCTCGCCGAAATCGACCTCCCGCTGACACCTGTATTGGCTGACATGGAAATGGCTGGCATTATGATCGACCTGCCTTTCTTCCAAAAGATGTCTGACGAACTGGCACAGCGCATGGCAGAGATCGAAAAGCGGGTCTTTGAATCCGTCGGCAAGCCGTTCAATCTCAACTCGACCCAGCAACTCTCGGACGTTCTTTTTATCCACCTCGGACTGACTCCGCCCGACAAGGGGAAGAAAACCGTCAGCGGGCATTACTCCACCTCCGCCGATGTGCTTGAAATGCTACGCGGCAAACATCCCGTGGTGGATATGATCCTTGAAAACCGCGAACTCTCGAAACTGAAATCCACCTATGTGGATGCCCTGCCCGCCGCCGTCGATCCGCAAACGGGGCGCGTTCACACCTCCTACAATCAGACGGGAGCCGTGACCGGGCGGCTTTCTTCCACCAACCCAAATCTGCAAAACATCCCCATCCGCACCGAGGAAGGGCGGCGTGTGCGAAATGGATTTATCGCCGCGAAGGGCAACGTGTTGCTTTCAGTGGATTACTCGCAGATCGAGTTACGCATCGTTGCGCACATGGCTGAAGATGAAACCATGCTGGCGGCGTTCAAAGCGGGCGAAGACATCCATGCCACCACAGCCGCCGCCGTTTACGATGTGGAATTGGGCGCGGTGACCAAGGACATGCGCCGCCACGCGAAGGCGATCAACTTCGGGCTGATCTACGGCATGTCGGCTTTTGGGCTGACCCGCACCACCGACCTGACCCTGGGAGAATCCGAGAAATTCGTCAAGGCGTATTTCGAAAAATTCCCGGGTGTGAAAAAATATCTGGATGGTATCCGCCAGCTCGCAGCGCAGCAGGGTTACGTCGAGACGCTGCTCGGACGCCGTCGCTACTTCCCCGCCTTGCAGGGTAAACTCAATCAGCAGTTGAAGAACCGCGAAGAGCGCGAAGCCATCAACGCCCCGATTCAAGGCACGGCGGCAGACATCATGAAGATCGCCATGCTCAAGATTCCGTCCGCGCTCGCAGTTGCAGGGTTGAAAGCCAAAATGCTCTTGCAGGTGCATGACGAACTGGTGCTGGAATGCCCGGAGAAGGAAATCGAAAAGACCGCCAAGGTCGTTCAGGAAACGATGAGCAATGCCTACCCGATGAGCATCCCGCTTTCCACCGAAGCGCGTTTCGGCGAAAGTTGGGGCAAGATGAAGGTCTTGGAAAAATTCTTATAAAACTCACACGCAAGAGTCATGCGTGAAAAAAGGGCGCAAGGTTATAATTGCGCGCAACTCACCACTCAGCCAAAGTTGGATCGATTATGTCCGGACGAAAAGATGTTTTTCAAAAAGCAATGAATGACGGTCACTCCGCCGCCTGGGACCAGGAATGGGATAATGCGGTTGCCGCATACCGCCAGGCGCTTCAGGAATTTCCCGACCACCCCAAGGCGCTCAACAGCCTGGGATTGGCGCTCTATCAGCTTGGCAGTTTCGAGGAAGCCCAGCAAATCTACATGAACGTGGCAAAAATCTCGCCTGACGACCCGGCGCCGATGGAAAAGGTGGCGGAGATTGCAGAACGGCTGGGCGACTTGAAAACCGCTGTGGAAGCCTCGCTGCGGGCGGGAGATCTGTTTCTGAAACAGCGGGATGCCGAGAAAGCGCTCGAGAACTGGGCGCGAGTCACCAACGTCAATCCCGAAAACGCCGTCGCTCACTCGCGCCTGGCGCAAGTGCATGAAAAACTTGGTCACACGCAACAGGCGGTGACGGAATATCTCGCGATTGCCAGCATTATTCAACGGGCGGGCAACGCCGAAAAAACCAGCGAGATGGTAAACAAAGCCCTGGCGCTTTTACCCACCAGCATCGAGGCGCGGCAGGCAGATTCCCTGCTCAAGGCGGGGCAACTGCTTCCCAAGCCGATTCGCGGCAAGGGCGGCACGGGTCCCATCCGCATGGCGCAGCTCAAGGAATTACAAAAGCCCAAGACCTCCTCCGGGCTGGACCCCATCTCCGAGGCGCGTCAAAAGGCGCTGACCCAACTGGCAGAACTGCTCTTCGAATTTTCAGACGACAGCCCATCGGCGCAGGAGCGCAAGGGACTTTCCGCAATCGTGAGAGGCACGGGCGGGCTTTCATTGCAACAATCCGAACAAACCAAGGTGGTAATGCACCTGGGGCTTGCCATCGACGCGCAAACCAAGGGCAATGAAGCGCAGGCAGCCGAGGAATTCGAAAGCGCGCTGGAGGCGAACTTCAAACATCCCTCCCTGTACTATGCGCTGGGGCTTTTGCGCTTCAAAGAGGATCGGCTCGAAAGCGCCCAGCGCCTTCTACAAAACGCCATCAAGCATCATGAGTACGCGCTCGGTACGCGCCTGTTGATGGGGCAATTGCTTGTCGCCAAATCGCGCTACAACGAAGCGGCGCTGGAATATCTGGAGGCGCTCAAGATCGCCGATTCAATTACCGTTCCGCCCGAACGCTCGGATGAAATCAGCCAGCAGTACGAACCGCTGATCGAAGCGCACGAAAACCAGCAGGACGACACCGTGCTGCGGAAGGTCTGCGAAAACATCAAGGTTCTGCTGATGCGACCCGACTGGCGCGAACAAATGCACAAGATGCGCGAGCAGATGCCCAAACAGGAGGGCGACCTGGTTTCGCCCCTGGCAGACGTAATTTTGCAGGCGCAATCCAGTTCCGTGCTGGAGTCGATGCACCGCATCAACCACCTGGCGCGATCGGGGAATCTGCGTTCCGCGATGGACGAAGCCTACTACGCCATACAATACGCCCCGACCTACCTGCCGCTGCACATGCTGATGGGCGACCTGCTGGTACAGGAAAACCACGACACCGACGCGATTATGAAATACGGCATCGTGGCACATGCCTACAGCGTGCGCGGCGAAGCGGCGCAAGCCGTAAAGATTTTTCGGCGCATCATCCAACTTGCGCCGATGGACCTCGGCGCGCGCAACCGCCTGATCGACCAACTCGTGGCGCGCGGACAGGTGGACGAAGCCATCCGCGAGTACCTGGAACTTGCCGCCATCTATTCCCGTCTTGCCGAACTGGACATGGCGCGCAAGACCTACACCACCGCGCTGCGCGTCGTCCAGCAGGGAAATGCCAATCGCGACTGGAACGCCCACATCCTCCAACGCATGGCAGATATCGACCTGCAACGCCTCGACTGGAAACAAGCCCTGCGCGTTTATGAACAACTCCGCACCATTTCACCCGACGACGGCACGGCGCGGCGGCAATTGGTCGAGTTGAACCTGCGAATGGCGCAGACCGACAAGGCGATCAGCGAACTCGAAAACTACATCACCCATCTCGAAAACCAAAACAAGGGCGATGTCGCCATCCTCTTCCTGGAAGACCTGATCAACGAGCATCCCGACCAGCCGCTGCTCAAGCGTTTATATGCCATGCAACTCCATCACGCAGGGCGAATGGGCGAAGCGATCTCCCTGCTGGATACGCTGGGCGAAACGCTGATGCAAAGCGGCGACAAGCGGGGCGCGCTGGAGGTCATCAACCAGATTGTGATGATGAACCCGCCCAACGTGAGCGAATATCGCCAGTTACTCTTCCAGATGCAAAACAGTTGAGTTCACATCCCCTCCCCGACTGCCCGCCAGCGCCACTGCGGGCAGTTTTATAATAGACCTCTTGCATAAGTGGCAGTGGACTCCTGCTAAAAACCATTTTGAACCACGAAGACACGAAGACACGGAGTTTTTAAGTGGTTTTCTCTGTGTCTCCGTGACTCAGTGGTGAGGCTTTTGGACTTTCGCAAGAGGTCAAATTTACACAACAGATAACGGAGAAAAAAAATGCCAACCACCCAAAACACAGCCGTGATGAGATGGCTCTTCGCCTTCACGTTCATCGTAGCGCTGCTCGTCGTCTTCGGCGGATTCGTCCGCCTTACCCGTTCGGGGCTTTCCATCGTGGAATGGAATCCCATCAGCGGCGTCGTCCCACCCACCGGTCAACAGGCTTGGGAGGAGGAATTCGCCAAATACCAGCAAACGCCCGAATATCAACTCATCAACACAGAGATGACCCTGCCCGAGTACAAATATATCTTTTACATGGAATGGATTCACCGCATCATTGCGCGGCTGGCGGGGCTGTTCTACGCCATTCCCGTTTTTTATTTCCTTTTCAAAAAGGCGATCCCAGTCAAGGAATTCGGCGTTTACTTCGTGATGGGCATGTTATTCATCGCGCAGGCTTTCATGGGCTGGTACATGGTTGCCAGCGGATTGATAGACCGCCCCGCAGTCAGCCACTTCCGTTTGACGATTCACCTGCTCTTCGCGTTGAGCCTGCTTGCCCTCGCGCTGTGGACATCGCTGGGGCACAAGTTCGGTTTCCCCGACAAAAGTCAAAAAGCAAAGTGGTCGCTGCCTTCGAAGTTGAGCGCGTGGTCGATGGCTTTGCTCATCTTACAAATCACGTACGGCGGCATGACCGCAGGGCTAAAGGCAGGGCATGTCTCGGATACCTGGCCCTTGATGTTCGGCAGGT
>Ga0172367_10005613_pt1 | contig 15087 bp, 12 predicted proteins | sample Lak10m_FD_114542 | JGI IMG/M metagenome (GOLD analysis project Ga0172367, IMG submission 114542) | Freshwater microbial communities from Kabuno Bay, South-Kivu, Congo - kab_022012_10m | ecosystem: Environmental > Aquatic > Freshwater > Lake | place: Democratic Republic of the Congo: South-Kivu... | reverse complement strand
AGCTCCAGCGCCGCGCGCAAGGCTCGGGCAAAGGCCTTGAACACCGTTTCTGCCTGGTGGTGGGCGTTGGCACCTTTGAGGTTATCGATATGCAGCGTCACCAGCGCGTGATTGACGAAGCCCTGGAAAAACTCATGCACCAGCTGACTGTCGAAGTTGCCGATCATCGCATTGGTAAAGGGCACATCCATCACCAGGCCGGGGCGCCCCGAAAAATCGATCACCACCCGGCTCAGTGCCTCATCGAGCGGCACATAGGCATGGCCATAGCGGCGAATGCCCTTTTTGTCGCCCACCGCCTTGTAAACGGCCTGGCCGAGCGTGATGCCGACGTCCTCAACGGTGTGGTGGCCGTCGATGTGCAGATCACCGTCGGCATCGATGTCAAGATCAATGAGGCCATGCCGGGCGATTTGATCGAGCATGTGATCAAAAAAACCAATGCCGGTATGCAGGTGCGACTGACCGGTGCCGTCGAGGTTGACGCGCACGGTGATCTTTGTTTCTGCGGTCTGTCTGAGCACCTCGGCGCAACGCGTCGCGCCAGTGGTTGATACATCAGGGAGTTCGGTCAACGGATAGTTTGTCATGAAAGCTTGATCAACAGCGAAATAACAGAGCTTACACCAGTGAACCCATCAGTTCGACCACTTGCCACCGCCCTTCCTAGAACGGAATGTCGTCGTCCATGTCGTCGAAGCCGCTGGGCGGGCGCGCCGCCGGGGCGGCTGCAGCGCTCGCCCGGGCCGGCGCAGCTGCGGGGCGCGGTGCAGCGGCCGCCGCGCGAGCGTAGCCGCCCCCATCATCGCCAGGGCCAGGCTCACCCATGCCCTGGCGGCTACCCAGCATTTGCATCTGGTCGGCGCGAATTTCGGTGGTGTATTTCTCGACACCGTCCTTGTCGGTCCATTTGCGCGTGCGCAAGCTGCCCTCGACGTAAATCTGTGAACCTTTGCGCAGGTACTGCTCCACGATTTCTGCCAGGCGGCCATTGAAAACAATACGGTGCCATTCGGTGGCTTCGCGCATTTCATTGGTTTGCTTGTCGCGCCACTTGTCCGTGGTGGCAATGGTGACATTGGCCACACGGTCACCGCTGGGGAAGGTGCGCACCTCCGGATCGCGTCCGAGGTTGCCGACAAGAATGACTTTATTGACTGAGGCCATGTTGATTCCTTTGAGTGTTGCAGTGCACTGACCATGCACCAGGCGGATCGCCCACAGCGGCTCAGTTTAGCCGTCTTTTGCCGGATTTCAATGGCCGCGCGCCAGCGGCGCCTGCATCGGCCAGGCCACCACCAGCCAGATCAGCATCAAGGCTGCGCAGGCTGCATAAAGGGTGCTGGCACCGCCGTGTTTCATGAGCCAGCCACCACCCATGCCACCAGCAAAAAAGCCCAGCGACTGCAGCGTGTTGTAAACCCCGATCGCCGCGCCGCGGCTGGACGGTGGGGCCACACGCGAAACGATGCTGGGCTGGCTGGCTTCGAGCACGTTGAAGCCATAAAAGAACACAAACAGCAAGCTGCCCAGCAAAGCAATGCTTGGGGCCGCACCCACCTGCGTCCAGAGTCCGGCCTGCACCAGCGCCGTCAAGCCGATCGAGACCAAGAAGACGGCGCGCAGATAACCACGTCTTTCCAACTGAAACAGGCTGCCACCCATCACAACGAACGAACCCAGCACCGCCGGCAGGTACACCTGCCAATGGTGGTCGCGCGCCAGCCCGGCCTCGACCAGCATGGCCGGCAACGCCAGCCACATGGCCAACTGCACGGCGTGCAGCACAAACACACCAAAATTCAGCCTGAGCAATGGTGCCGACTTCAGCACGTCGGCCAGCCGGCCGCGCGGCTGGTTCTTGTGTTGCAAGGGCTCGGCGGGTACCCACCAGAGCACCGCCGCCACGCCCAGCAGCGCCAGCACACCGGTCAGGGCAAAAATACCCACCAACCCGATCCAACCTGCCAACACCGGGGCCGCCACCAAAGACACAGCGAACATCAACCCGATGCTGGCCCCCACCAGCGCCATCGACTTGGTGCGCACCACGTCGCGCGTCTGATCGGCCAACAGCGCGGTGACGGCCGCTGACACCGCTCCCGCGCCTTGTACCGCGCGGCCAATGGCCAGCCAGGTCAACGACGGTGCCCAGGCTGCCACAAAGCTGCCCACAGCAAACACCAGCAAGCCGAAAACGATCACGGGTTTGCGCCCGACCCGGTCAGAAGCCAGCCCATACAAAAATTGAAGCATGGCCTGCGTGAGCCCGTAAATGCCCATGGTCAGTCCGACCATCGCGGCATCGTTGCCACCGGGGTAACGTGCCGCCTCGATCACAAACACCGGCAAAATCAGGAACAGGCCCAGCATGCGCAGGGCAAAGATGGAGGCCAGCGAAAAGCTGGCGCGCCGCTCCAACGCCGTCATGGCTGTAGCAGGCTTGGCGCTGGCAGAGGCCAGTGGGGCATTCAGTTCTGACAAGGGTTTCTCCGAAATCAAGAGTGCAGGCAAAGCGCCGCAAGCCACGGATTGTCCCCGATTCTCGATGCGTCGCTGGCCTCACGCTGCCAGCGGGCACTGACTTCGGGAAGCAAGGTCAAATCGTGCGCATTGACTATCATGGCGGGTTTCCCCCTTGCATTTGCCGTCATGTTGAACACACCTGACCTGAACCAAACCGTGAAGCGCATCGCCAGCGCCAGCGACTGTCCACTCCCGGACACGGGCGCCTATTTGGGCACGGTGATGCAACAGCACATCAGCGTTCGCGGCGCACGCACGCACAACCTCAAGAACATCGACCTTGACATTCCGCGCAACCAGCTCGTGGTGATCACCGGGCTGAGCGGCTCGGGCAAGTCGAGCCTGGCATTCGACACGCTGTATGCCGAGGGCCAGCGCCGCTATGTGGAAAGCCTGTCCACCTATGCCCGCCAGTTTTTGCAGCTGATGGACAAGCCCGACGTGGACCTGATCGAGGGCCTGTCGCCCGCCATCAGCATCGAGCAAAAGGCCACCAGCCACAACCCGCGCTCCACCGTCGGCACGGTGACCGAGATTCATGATTACCTGCGCCTGCTGTTCGCCCGCGCCGGCACGCCCTACTGCCCCGAGCATGGCCTGCCGCTGCAGTCGCAAACCGTGAGCCAGATGGTGGACGCCGTGCTGGCGCTGCCCGCGGACACGCGGCTGATGATTCTGGCACCCATCGCGCGTGAAAGAAAAGGCGAGTTCCTCGACGTCTTTGCCGACATGCAGCACCAGGGCTATGTGCGCTTCAGGGTCAACGGCCAGACTTATGAATTTGACCAGTTGCCGGTGCTCAGGAAGACCGAGAAGCACGACATCGACGTGGTGATCGACCGCGTCAAGGTGCGCCACGCCCCGGCCGACCCAGGTGCCGACCGCAGCGACCACGCCAACCTCAAGCAGCGTCTGGCTGAAAGCTTCGAGGCGGCCTTGCGGGTGGCCAGCGGGCGCGCCATTGCGCTCGACATGGACAGCGCGGCAGAGCACCTGTTCAACGCCAAGTTCGCCTGCCCGGTGTGCAGCCATTCGATTGCCGAACTTGAGCCGCGGCTGTTCTCGTTCAACTCGCCGTTGGGCGCCTGCCCGAGCTGCGACGGCCTGGGCGTGCAGGAGTTTTTTGATCCGGCGCGGGTGGTGGCTTTTCCGTCCCTGAGCCTGGCCAGCGGCGCCATCAAGGGCTGGGACCGGCGTAACGCCTACTACTTTGCCATGCTGGAGAGCCTGGCAGCGCACTACAGGTTCGACATCGAGCAACCGTTCGAGTCGCTGCCCGAAGCCGTACAACACGCGGTGCTGCACGGCTCGGGTGACGAAGACATCAAGTTCAGCTACGTCATGGACCCGGGTCTGGCGGGCGGCAGGAAGGTCAGCAAGAAGCACCCTTTCGAAGGCATCATCCCCAACATGCAGCGACGCTACCGCGAAACGGATTCCGCGGTGGTGCGCGAAGACCTGGCACGCTTGCGCAGCGTGCAGCCCTGCCCCGACTGCGCCGGCAGCCGCCTCAAACGTGAAGCGCGCCATGTCAAGATTGGCGAAGGCGCGCAGGCGCGCGCCATTTTCGAGCTCAGCCACTTCACGCTGGCCGAGTGTTTGGTCTATTTCAAGGCACTCGAAATGCACGGTGCCAAGGGCGACATCGCCGCCAAGGTGGTGCGCGAGATCAGCCTGCGCCTGAAGTTTTTGAACGACGTCGGCCTGACCTACCTGAGCCTGGACCGCAGCGCCGAAACCCTCAGCGGCGGCGAGTCGCAACGCATTCGCCTGGCCAGCCAGATTGGCAGCGGATTGACGGGGGTGATGTATGTGCTGGACGAGCCCAGCATCGGCCTGCACCAGCGCGACAACGACCGCCTGATCGGCACTCTGAAACACCTGCGTGACATCGGCAACAGCGTGCTCGTGGTCGAGCACGACGAAGACATGATGCGCGCGGCCGACCACATCATCGACATGGGCCCCGGTGCCGGCGTGCACGGCGGGCGCGTGATGGCGCAGGGCAACTTTGACCAGGTCAGGGTCACGCCCGATTCGCTGACCGGCCAGTACCTGAGTGGCGCACGCGGCATTGCCGTTCCCAAACACCGCAGCGCCTGGCTGCCCACGCAGGCCCCGGTGCCGTTCAACAAAGGCAAAACCAGCCGCTTTGCGCCCAGCCCGGCGTCGCTCAAACGCGCCGAACGCGAAGCGCAGCACCAAGCCACGCTGGGCGAGTTGCAGGCCATCAAGGTGATCGGGGCCAGCGGCCACAACCTCAAACAGGTCGATGTGGCGTTTCCGGTGGGTTTGCTCACCTGCGTCACCGGCGTGTCGGGTTCGGGCAAATCAACCCTTGTCAACGACACGCTGTACAAAGCCGTGGCGCGTACCCTGTACCGCGCCCACGACGAAGCAGCAGAGCACAGCGCCATCGAAGGTATCGAGTACTTCGACAAGGTCATCAACGTCGACCAGTCGCCCATTGGCCGCACGCCGCGCAGCAACCCCGCCACCTACACCGGCCTGTTCACGCCGATCCGCGAACTCATGGCCGAGGTGCCCACTGCGCGCGAACGCGGCTACGGTGCGGGCCGTTTCAGCTTTAACGTCGCCGGTGGGCGCTGTGAAGCCTGCCAGGGCGACGGTGTAGTCAAGGTCGAGATGCACTTTCTGCCCGACGTCTATGTGCCGTGCGACGTGTGCGCGGGCAAGCGCTACAACCGAGAGACGCTAGAAGTGGTCTACAAGGGCAAGAACATCGCCCAAATCCTGGACCTCACGGTGGAGGCGGCGCACGAATTCTTCAAGGCCGTGCCGACCATCGAGCGCAAGCTGCACACCCTGCTCGATGTCGGACTGAGTTACATCCGACTGGGGCAAGCGGCCACGACGCTGTCGGGCGGCGAAGCGCAGCGCGTCAAACTGGCGCTGGAGCTCTCCAAACGCGACACCGGGCGCACGCTCTACATCCTGGACGAACCCACCACCGGGCTGCACTTTGCCGACATCGACCTGCTGCTCAAGGTGCTGCACCAGTTGCGCGATGCCGGCAACACCATTGTGGTGATCGAACACAACCTCGACGTGATCAAGACCGCTGACTGGCTGATCGACATGGGTCCCGAAGGCGGCAACGGCGGCGGCACCGTGGTGGGGGTCGGCACGCCAGAGCAACTCGCCGCGAACCCGGCCAGCCACACCGGGCGCTATCTGGCGCGGCTGCTTTAACCGGCAAATGCCGTTGCGCCAGCGCTGGCATCATTCGCGCCGCTCCTGCCGGGCAGCCATGACGCCTTGTCTGCTTGTCATGCAGAATCCGATTGGGGCTAGACTGTCGCTACCTGCACTACGACAAGACAGGAGACAAGCATGCACACCCAGATTGATGACCAGCAGGACTGCGGAGCGCGCCGCAGCAAGGTGGTCAGCGCGGCCGAGGCCGTGCGTTTGATCCACGACGGCGACACGGTGGCCACTGGCGGCTTTGTCGGTATTGGATTTGCCGAAGAAGTTGCCATGGCGATCGAGGCGCGTTTCATCCAGACGCAGGAGGAATCCGGTCAGGGCGCGCCGCGCGACCTGACACTGGTCTATGCCGCCGGCCAGGGCGACGGCCATGGCCGCGGGCTCAACCACTTTGGCCACGACGGCCTGGTGCGCAAGGTCATCGGCGGCCACTGGGGGCTGGTGCCCACGCTGCAGCAGCTGGCCATCTACAACCGGATCGAGGCCTACAACCTGCCGCAAGGCGTCATCACGCACCTGTTTCGCGACATCGCCGCAGGCAAGCCGGGAACGCTCACGCACGTCGGCCTGGACACCTTTGTCGATCCGATCCATGGCGGCGGCAAGCTCAACGCCGCAACCACCGCCGACATCGTGCAACGCATGCGCATCGACGGTCGTGATTACCTGTTTTACAAGGCGTTCCCGATCCATGTCGGCATCATCCGCGCCACCACGGCCGACCCCGACGGCAACCTGAGCATGGAGCGCGAAGCGCTCACCCTCGAGGCGCAGGCCATCGCCATGGCGGCGCGCAACAGCGGCGGCATCGTGATCGCCCAGGTGGAGCGCCTCGCCGAGCGCAACTCCTTGCACCCGCGTAGTGTCAAGGTGCCTGGCGTGCTGGTCGATGCGGTGGTGGTGGTGACCAACCCGGCGCACCACATGCAAACTTTTTCCGAGCCCTACAACCCGGCTTATTCGGGCGAGATTCGCGTGCCCATCGACCTGATCGAACCGATGGCGCTGAGCGCGCGCAAGGTGATTGCGCGACGCGCGGCGCTGGTGCTCAAAGTCGACAGCGTGGTGAATCTGGGCATTGGCATGCCCGAGGGTGTGGCCACTGTGGCCGCCGAAGAAAAGGTGTTCGAGCTGCTCACGCTGACGGCCGAACCGGGCGTGATCGGCGGCGTTCCGGCAGGGGGCTTGAGCTTTGGCGCAGCCATCAACGCGCAGGCAGTGATCGACCAGCCCAGCCAGTTCGACTTTTACGACGGTGGCGGGCTCGACGTGGCGGTGCTCGGGCTGGCGCAGGCCGATGCGGAGGGCAACCTCAATGTCAGCAAATTCGGACCCAAGCTGGCCGGCGCCGGGGGCTTCATCAACATCAGCCAAAACGCCAAAACCGTGGTGTTTGTCGGCACCTTCACCGCCGGAGACCTGCAGGAGCGCGTTGCCGAAGCTCGCCTGCACATCGACCGCGAAGGCAGTTGCCGCAAGTTCGTCAGACAGGTGGAGCACCGCACCTTCAGCGCCCGCGAGTCGCGCCGGCGCGGCCAGCACGTGCTGTACGTCACCGAGCGCTGCGTGTTCAGCCTCACCGGCACCGATCAGGCGCCCGCGCTCGAGCTGATTGAAATCGCGCCAGGCGTTGACCTGCAGCGCGATGTGCTCGACCAAATGGACTTTGTGCCGCTGATCAGCCCGCAACTGCGCCTCATGGATGCCGCCCTGTTTGGCGACGCACCCATGGGATTGCGCGCGCGACTGCTGGCCACCCCGGCGGCGTAGCGGCTGGAACTCGATCGCGAGCACACGCTGCTGTCGATCAACGTCGAAGGCCTGTCGGTGGACGGCCCGGATGACGCCAAGGCCATCGAGGATCAGGTCACGGCGCAGTGACAGCCGCGTGACACGTTACGGCAAGGGGCGAGGCACCCGATTCAACCGGGATTTGAGGGTTTGCTGCCTGACCACGCGGCCTGCAGCAGGTCGCGCGTGCGGATCGCCTCCCGGCGCGCGGCCTGGGCAAAGCCAGCGCCTTGATCCGCGTACAGAATGGCGCGCGACGAATTCACGATGATCGGGCCGTCCTCGCGCCGCCCCGCCTTGACGGTGGCCAGCGCGTCGCCGCCCTGCGCCCCCACACCCGGAATCAGCAGCGGCAGCGTCGGCGCCAGCGCGCGCACGCGTTCGATCTCGGCGGGGTAAGTCGCGCCCACCACCAGACCGAGCTGGCCGTTCAGGTTCCAGGGGCCGTGTGCCAGTTGCGCAATGTGCTCATAGAGCAAGGGCGTGCCGGCGACGCTGGCGAGGCGCTGGTTCTGGAAATCATCGCCTCCCGGGTTGGACGTTCGGCATAGCAAAAAAGCGCCTTTGCCGTGGTACTTGAGGTAGGGTTGAATGGTGTCGAAGCCCATGAATGGCGACAGGGTGACCGCATCGGCACCGTAGCGCTCGAAGGCCTCTTTGGCGTATTGCTCGGCGGTGCTGCCAATGTCACCGCGCTTGGCATCCAGAATCACGGGTACGCCCGGCGCGGCGCCACGCATGTGCGCCATCAAACGCTCCAGTTGCGCCTCGGCCCGGTTGGCGGCAAAGTAGGCAATTTGCGGTTTGAAAGCGCTCACCAGATCGGCCGTGACATCGACGATGGCCGCGCAAAAATCGTAAATTTTGCTGGCATCGCCTTGCATGGCAGCGGGAAAGCGGACCGGTTCGGGATCCAACCCAACGCACAGCATGGAACCGTTTTGGCGCTCGGCACTGCGCAACATGTCTAGAAATTTCATGGTCGGATTGTATGAAGCCCTAAGCTTGCCTTAAGGATGTGCCGCGATGATTCAGAACATCAGCAACCACACGACACACCCGAGGGCTACCATGCATTCAGATCTGCGCAACTTTGCGACCCAATACCTTTCCATCGTTTTTGGCGTCCTGATGGCAGTCAGTTTTTTCGCCTTTGTGGCCATTCCCTACAACCTGGGCAGCCATCCGGGTGAAGAACCCGTTGCGCAAGCGGCTACGGTCGTCGCGGTAGCAGCACCAAATAGTTGAACAGGCAAACCGGTGACCTAAACTTCAGGTTTCAATCCACATCCAGTTCATGCGCTCTGAAGAATTTCCCGACAACGACGAAGATAGCCAATTCACCCCCGCCGAGCGCGCTGCGGCGGCATCTCGCTCCACCTGGGTCAGCGTGGCCGTCAACCTGGTGCTGAGCATTGCCCAGATTGCGGCAGGCATCCTGGCCAAGTCGCAGGCCTTGATTGCCGACGGTATCCACACGCTGTCGGACCTGGTGGCCGACTTCGTGGTGCTGTTTGCCAACCACCACAGCCAAAAGGACGCCGACCAGGATCACCCGTACGGCCACCAGCGTTTCGAGACGGCGGCATCGCTGGTGCTGGGCGCATTGTTGCTGGCGGTGGGCCTGGGCATGCTGTGGTCGGCGGCGACAAAATTGCAGGATCCGGGCTCGATCGCCACGGTGCACATCACCGCCCTGTGGGTTGCCGCTGGCGCCCTGGTTGGCAAGGAGCTGCTGTTTCGCTACATGCTGGCGGTGGCCAAAAAAGTCAAAAGCAGCATGTTGGTTGCCAACGCCTGGCACGCCCGCTCCGATGCTGCGTCATCACTGGTGGTGGGTGTGGGCATCATCGGCAACCTGATGGGCTTCCCCATTCTTGACCCGATTGCCGCCGCGCTGGTGGGCTTCATGGTGACCCGCATGGGCTGGAGTTTTGGCTGGGACGCGCTGCACGATCTGATGGACCGAGCCGTTGACGAAGTCGAAGTACAGGCCATTCGCCAGACCCTGCTCGACACCCCCGGCATCAGCAGCGTGCATGACGTGCGCACGCGCAAGATGGGCGACATGATCGTGGTCGATGCGCATCTGGAAGTGGATGCCACCCTGAACGTGGAGCAGGGCCATGACATCGCCGTGGCAGCCCGCAACCGCGTCATGCAGCGCCACCGGGTCATCAACATGATGACCCATGTGGACCCCTACAAGCGTCCTGACCTGGACCATGAGCCGCCCGGCAAGGCAAAAGTCCCTGCGCATCAGCAGCCCGGTTGAACCGCGCACCAGCGGACGCGCTGCAAACCCGGCGAGCGAACGAGGCGAAGCGCTTTCATCCACGCGAGCGGCGGCTTCAGAAGACCTGCACCAATCGACAAAAAAGTAGGGGCAATCGCCATCGGCGGTCTTGAAAACCGGTCAAATGGCCTTATGATTAGCACTCGTTGGAGGTGAGTGCTAACAATCACACTGATCGTCCCTCTGAAAGTTACGGGTCGCCTCAAGACAAATTGTGGTGACCGTTGTGTCAACCCCTTGTTTCAAACTTTATAGGAGTCCTCATGAAACTTCGTCCCCTGCACGACCGCGTGATCGTCAAACGCGTCGAAAACGAAACCCGCACCGCTTCCGGCATCGTCATTCCTGACAGCGCCGCTGAAAAGCCTGACCAGGGCGAAGTGCTGGCCGTCGGCCCCGGCAAGAAGAACGACAAGGGCGAACTCAGCCCCATGTCGGTCAAGGTGGGCGACCGCGTGTTGTTCGGCAAGTACAGCGGCCAGACCGTCAAGGTCGATGGCGACGAACTCCTCGTCATGAAAGAGGATGATTTGTTTGCGGTCGTTGAAAAGTAATGGATTAACTGAATTTGGAGAAATACACATGGCAGCAAAAGACGTAGTTTTCGGCGGCGAAGCCCGCGCACGCATGGTTGAAGGCGTGAACATCCTGGCCAACGCAGTCAAGGTCACCCTGGGCCCCAAAGGTCGTAATGTGGTGCTGGACCGCAGCTTTGGCGCCCCCACCGTGACCAAGGACGGCGTTTCGGTGGCAAAAGAAATCGAACTCAAGGACAAACTGCAGAACATGGGCGCGCAGATGGTCAAGGAAGTTGCTTCCAAAACCTCTGACCTCGCTGGCGACGGAACCACCACCGCCACCGTGCTGGCACAAGCCATCGTTCGCGAAGGCATGAAATACGTGGCCGCCGGCATGAACCCGATGGACCTCAAGCGCGGCATCGACAAGGCTGTGGCCATGTTGATCGGTGAGCTCAAGAAGGCTTCCAAAGCCACGACCACTTCCAAGGAAATCGCCCAAGTTGGCTCCATCTCGGCCAACTCCGACGAAACCATTGGCAAGATCATTGCCGATGCCATGGACAAAGTGGGCAAGGAAGGCGTGATCACTGTCGAAGACGGCAAGTCGCTCGAATCCGAACTCGAAGTCGTGGAAGGCATGCAATTCGACCGCGGCTACCTGTCGCCCTATTTCATCAACAACCCCGAAAAACAAGCCGCGCTGCTGGACAACCCGTTCGTGCTGCTGTTCGACAAGAAGATCAGCAACATCCGCGACCTGCTGCCCACGCTGGAGGCGGTGGCCAAAGCCGGCCGTCCGCTGCTGATCATCGCCGAAGACGTCGAAGGCGAAGCGCTGGCCACGTTGGTAGTCAACACCATCCGCGGCATCCTGAAGGTGGTGGCTGTCAAGGCGCCGGGTTTCGGCGACCGTCGCAAAGCCATGCTGGAAGACATCGCCATCCTGACCGGCGGCAAGGTCATTGCTGAAGAAGTGGGCCTGACGCTCGAAAAAGTCACTTTGACTGACCTGGGCTCGGCCAAACGCATCGAAGTGAGCAAGGAGAACACCATCATCATCGACGGTGCAGGCCCGGCATCTGACATCGAAGCCCGCGTGAAACAAGTGCGTGTGCAAATCGAAGAAGCCACCTCTGACTACGACCGTGAAAAACTGCAAGAGCGCGTGGCCAAACTGGCTGGTGGTGTCGCCGTGATCAAGGTCGGCGCTGCCACCGAAGTCGAAATGAAGGAAAAGAAGGCGCGCGTCGAAGACGCGCTGCACGCCACCCGCGCTGCCGTGGAAGAAGGCATTGTGGCCGGCGGCGGCGTGGCCCTGCTACGCGCCAAGCAGGCAGCTGGCACCATCAAGGGTGACAACGCCGACCAGGACCACGGCATTGCCCTGGTGCTCAAAGCCATCGAAGCCCCTCTGCGCGAGATCGTCTACAACGCCGGTGGCGAAGCCTCTGTGGTGGTGAACGCTGTGCTGGCCGGCAAGGGCAACTACGGCTTCAACGCCGCCAACGACACCTATGGCGACATGATCGAAATGGGTATTCTGGATCCGACCAAGGTGACCCGCACCGCACTGCAAAACGCGGCGTCCGTGGCCTCCTTGATGCTGACCACAGAGTGCATGGTGTCCGAGTCTCCAAAGGACGATGCAGCTGGCGCCATGGGCGGCATGGGTGGTGGTGACATGGGCGGCATGGGTGGTATGGGCGGCATGGGCATGTGATCGTGTGTCCCGCCTGACGACCATGCGTCGTCGTTGTACTCGACACAAAGAGCCCCGCAAAGCGAAAGCCTTGCGGGGCTCTTTTACTGTTGCTCATTTGAGCGACATATTCAATTGCAGCATCAGCCCTGAATTTCCCAGCGCGTCCAGCTGAACCGACCATCCAGGGTGAAATTCATACGCCAGGGCAAGGACGATGCCTGGCGAAAAACCGTTGTAGTTGAAAGGCACCTTGTCTTCGTAGGGCTCGACATAGCCGTACAGCAAGCCTGCCGTCCATTTGAACGACAAGGGCTCGACACCGAAGAGATTGTGGTAAACACCCCCAAACGGGTATAGATATACGCTGGGCTGGCCGAATGAATTGCTGAAAAACACGACGCCGTCGAGCTTGCCACCGGCATGCTCGCGCTCCAGACCGACCATGTACACATTTTCATGCTCATCACTGGGCGAAAAATGGTAGGAATACGGGCTGACCTGAATCGTCAGTGCGGGCCCATCGGCGACCGGCAACTCGCTGCCGGATTGAGCCAGGACCAATGTTGGCATCTGCGCCACAATCAGCCCCAGGGCGATACTTATCAATTTCTTCATGAAGATGTCAGTGAACCGGGCTTTACGCAAAGCGCACAGTGTAACGGTGGTTTTGTTGCGCCTGAGCCTGGTTCTGACACTGCTGAGCGTCGGCGCTTGCGCTTGGCTTGATACCAAGCAACGCCTGCTCGTTTACCGCCCGACAGCGGGTGTGCCGGCTGATTTTGTCGGCCTGCGTGACAGTGACGAACGCTATCGGATCAGTGTGCCGGACGCTGACACACCGCAGCATGTGGCCATCTGGTGGCTGCCGCACGCTTCGCCTGAGGCACCCACGCTGCTGTACCTGCACGGCACGTTTCGCAATCTGTTTGGCAACCTGCGAAAAATCGAAGCGCTGCGCAGCGCCGGTTTTTCGGTGCTGGCGGTGGACTACCGGGGCTGGGGTGAAAGCAGCGCGATCACCCCCACCGAGCAAAGCATTCTTGACGACGCGCAGCTGGCCTGGATCGAACTCACAAGACGCCAGCCCAATGCGAAACAACGCGTCATCTACGGCCACTCCATGGGCAGCGCCGTGGCAATGGATCTGGCCAGCCGCCTGCAAAGCCCGGCAGACTACGGTGGCCTGGTGCTGGAGTCGGCCTTTACCAGCTTTGACGACGTGGCTGGCTCGGTGGGCATGCTGGGCAGCCTGGCCAACCTGTTCTTCCCGGACGAATTTGATTCCATTGGCAAAATCAGCAAGGTTCAGGCACCGCTGCTGATGATGCATGGGCGCAACGACGACACCATTCCGATCCAGCTCGGCGAACGCCTGTTTGCCGCCGCCAGAGCGCCAAAGCATTGGCTGGTCATGGAAGACGCCAAACACAGTGATCTGGACATTGCCAACCCGGCGCTGTACCAGACCACCTTGCAAAGCTTTGCCGCAAGCTATTTGTCTGGGCCTTAGGCCCTTGGCACCAGCCCTTGCGAGCCGGTGTTCGCGGCCCGAAAACTCACGCAGCCAGCAACATCTGGTCGAGCTTGCCGGCATCGGCACAGAACGCGCGAATGCCTTCGGCCAGCTTTTCGGTGCCCATCGCATCCTCATTGAGCGCAAAGCGAAAAGCCGGCTCGTCATAGCTCATAAAGGGAATGTCCAGCGCCTGCGCCGCATCGGCATCGAGCGCGCGCACCAGCGGCGCTTTGCTGGCGGCCAGTTGCGCCAGCAAGTCCGGGCTGATGGTCAGCAGGTCGCAGCCGGCCAGCGCGGTGATCTGGCCGATGTTGCGAAAGCTCGCGCCCATGACCTCGGTGGCGATGCCATGCTTTTTGTAATAGCTGAAGATCTGCGTGACCGACTTCACGCCGGGGTCGTTGGCACCGGCGTGCTCGGACTCGACCCACGAGGCACCGGCAGATTTTTTGTACCAGTCGTAAATGCGCCCGACAAAGGGCGAGATCAGTTGCACTTTGGCCTGGCCGCATGCCACCGCTTGGCAGAACGAAAACAGCAAAGTCAGGTTGGTATGGATGCCGCGCTGCTCCAACTGGCTTGCCGCCTGAATACCCTCCCAGGTGGCGGCCACCTTGATCAACACGCGGTCGATGTGAATGCCCTGCGCCTGGTACAACTCGATCAGCCGCTCAGCCCGGCTGTAGGTGGCGCTGGCATCGAAACTCAAGCGCGCATCAACCTCGGTCGAGACGCGCCCGGGAATGAGCGCCAAAATCTCGCAGCCAAAACGCACCAGCAGCCGGTCGGTGATCTCGTCGAGCGCGCGGCTGCGGTAGCGGGCCACGGTATCCATCAGCAGCGAGCGGTACACGGGCTTTTGCACCGCTTTCAGGATCAGCGACGGGTTAGTGGTGGCGTCCTGCGGCTGGAAGGCTTCAATTTGCCGGAAGTCGCCAGTGTCAGCGACCACGGTAGTGAATTGTTTGAGGGCGTCGAGTTGGTTCATCAGCGCATTATCGGGCGACGAGCGGCCACGCCGGTACTGTGCGGTTACACCACCGCCACTACCGACACCCCATGATCCGCCAAGGTCAGACCCACTTGTTCACCCACTGCCAGCACATCGGTCAGGTTGGGGGACACCACAAAGATCGCCCCCAGCGCAGTGTCGAAGGTGTATTCAAAAAAACTCCCCAGGTAGGCCCGTTTGCGCAATTGGGCGGCCAGCCCGGTGCCGGCGCGGTGAATGTGCCAGGCTTCGGGGCGGACGGCAACTTTGACTGGACCCGCCGGGACCGCCTGTCGCGCGGTGATGCACAGCGGCCCCAACTGAACCTGTCCGGCAACGTCGGCCTCGCCGGGGAACAGCATGGCCTCGCCCATGAAACCGGCGACAAAGGCACTGCCCGGTCGTTCGTACAGGTCTTGCGGCGTGCCGCGCTGGGCAATCAGGCCGTCCTCCATCACGATGATCTGGTCACTGACAGCCAATGCCTCGCTCTGGTCGTGGGTAACGTAGGCT
>Ga0172367_10005612_pt1 | contig 15089 bp, 13 predicted proteins | sample Lak10m_FD_114542 | JGI IMG/M metagenome (GOLD analysis project Ga0172367, IMG submission 114542) | Freshwater microbial communities from Kabuno Bay, South-Kivu, Congo - kab_022012_10m | ecosystem: Environmental > Aquatic > Freshwater > Lake | place: Democratic Republic of the Congo: South-Kivu... | reverse complement strand
GCGGCTCCGCCATCAGCGGTCACGTTGCCGCCGAGGGTGGCACCGGTGGCGGTGAGGCTGGTGGCGTTGGGAGAAGTGATGACCGGCGTGGCCAATACCGAGCTGCGGGCGGGACGGAAGCCCCCGCTAATGTAGAAGTTCACGGGAGCAGCGTTCCCGCGAAACGCGCTGCGCGCGAAAAAAGCATCGTCATAAAAACTGGCGTCCCGGCCCACCCGTTGTTGGCCTAACGTCGGCCCTCGAGGATCCGTCGTCCCGTTGCTCGTCGTGTAGTAGCCCGACCCATACCAGTCCCAGCACCACTCGCCCACGTTTCCAGACATATCGTAGAGCCCATATCCGTTCGCAAGAAAGCTCCCGACTGGTGAGGTATAGGGATTCCCGCCAGCCGTGTAATTTGGGTGAGGATACTGCATTCCAGTTGCAGGTGGCCGCGGCTCCACATCATAGCTGTAAAAGTTCGTTGTTCCGTTTTCCGAGTAGACGCGGTAGTTCGCCTGCGCATGGCTGATCGTGTCCGTCCCCCACGGAAATCGCTTGCCGCTCACTCCACCTCGCGCGGCCTTTTCCCACTCCGCCTCCGTCGGTAGGCGATACCCGTTCGCGCTCCAGTTCGCCACCGGCTCCGTCGTCCCCGTCCGCATCACCGCTCCGGACACGGTGTAAACCGGAGTCAATCCCTCCTTCTCGCTCCGCGCGTTGCACCACTTCACCACATCCCACCAGCTCACCGAATGCACCGGGTGGTTCGCGGCCTTCCCCGCACCCACCGCCAGGTCGGTGTATCCGTTATTCACCGCCCACGTTCTCACCTCGTCCCACTGCGCCTTGGTCGTCTCGGTTTGCTGCATGTAGAAAGGGCTCACCGTCACCGAGATCGGGGGGGCATCGGCGTCCGTGTCCCCACTTGTCCGCCCCATCGTGAAGCTGCCACCGGGGATAAGGGAGAAACCCGTCGGCGTCGACTGGCCCAGCGCCACGTCTCCAAGCAAGCCGGACACGACCGCTCCGAAGAATCCGACGGCAAGGATCAGTGAGCGGAGAAACAAGAGAGCGGCAGGACGGGAGGCGTTCATCAGGGTGCGTTACGGATCCGGCAAGGTGGCAGAAACGAACAAGATCACAAGAGCGCACAGGTGACGCGACTCGCCAAGTCAAAAAAGGCGTCTGACCGACAAACTCCGTAATCCCCCTCCCCTCCCTCACTGATCCGGCAGAAAACCGAGATACTTCAGCAACAACCCCAGCAAGCCGAGGAGCAGGATGATCACGACAAAGCAGCCCTGGACCTGGAGCAAATTCACGAAGACCTGACCCGTGGTTTTGCCGCAGTTCGGGCACCTCGCGTCGTCCGGCTTGCGGGGATAACCACAGGAAAGGCAGGGTTTGCGCTTTTGCTTCATCAAATCAGGGCGACGCCACCACGATTGGCGGCGGTCGGCAACCAGAGCGTGAAGGAACGAAGGGGGCTTGCGGCAGGCTTCGGAACGTCAATTTCTGACGCAACAAGCGAAAATCGTGCCATTCTCGAAACATCCGGAGTCGATCACCACCGATGTCGCCGCTCGCGCGGAAAATGCAATTCCCAGAGTGTGGAATTCCAGAGGGGGTGGGACTACGGCTGGGGGTCGGGCACCGAAATCGCGGCATCCGGCGATCGCCCGCACAACCCGATCACCGGGAAGACTTGCCCCCGCTTCCTCGGGTCTCGGGGCGCCGGGCGGAGCAGAAGTCACCTCGACCCGCGCCGTCGGGTCCATCGGGGTGGGCGAGCACGCCACCCACCTTCTCGGGAGGCCGAAGCCCGGTTTCCCCCGATTTTCTGTTTGCGTAAACCGGAAATCTGTAGCAATCTCCCGGCCCGTCCCGAAAGGGACCCCGGTAACGGGGCATTAGCTCAGTTGGTAGAGCACTTGCATGGCATGCAAGGGGTCAGCGGTTCGAATCCGCTATGCTCCACTCCCCGATTCCCCGGCCTTCGCCAAGAGAATCACCGCGCCATTGCCTCCGGCGCCATGATGGTGAAATCCGTGCCGGTGGAGGTCTGGGGAGAGGTCGCCTTGGGGGTCGTCAGGAGGATTGTTCCCGGAGCGGCCAGTTCGTAGAGAGTGCGCGCAAAGTTCTCCGGAATATGGAGACGGCTGCGGAATTCCTCGACGACGACGGGGGAGCTGCCCTCATCGAGCGAGAGGACGGCCCAGGGGCGCACCGGCTTGCCCGGCACGAGAGAGTTCGCTCCGGCCACGACGCCCTCCAGCATCAGGAAAACCCCTGAGGGAATCGGGGTCTGGGGATCGCGGATCCCCACTGGAGTCTGACCGATGAGGATGCCGTTGCGGTAGACGTAGAGGGTGCGGTCGGAGCCACTGAGGAGGAAGTTGACCGGTCCCGAGGGACTGCGCCCCGGGTCCCAGATCGACTTCCCCACGAGCGCGGCGGCGGGACGCGAGGTCGGATCCACGTTCGAGGCGAGGAGGATCGAAGCGGGTTTCGTAGAATTCGATGGCTTCGACTGCCGCTGGGTGATGACGACGGTGCCGCCCTTTTCGGTGATCGAAAAAAGCTTTTCAGAGAACTCGAGCGGCAGTCGCACGCAGCCGTGGGAAGCAGGAAAACCGGGGAGCTGGCCCGCGTGCATGGCGATCCCGCTCCAGGTGAGCCGTTGCATGTTCGGCATCTGCGCACCCTTGTAGATGCTCGACTCGTGCACCTTGTTCTTCTCGAGGATGGTGAAAACGCCGGTAGGCGTCTCATGCCCCCTGGCACCCGTGCTGACGGTCGAGCGGGCCATCAGGACGCCGTTGCGGTAGACGTAGGCGATCTGGTCGTCGAGGCTGACCACCACCAGAAGCGGCCCCGAGGGCGACCGCTCGGGATGCCACTCAAACTGTCCCGGAGCGAGCGGTGCCGCGGCCGGATTCACCGCAGGAGGGTTTTTTTTCTTCTTCAGCAGCTGGCCGTCCGCTCCGCGAGGGCTTAGAACAAGCAGAAAGGTGAAAAGGAAGGAGACGGAGAGGCGGGGGAACGCTCGCGGAATCATGTCGCGAATATCGACGCGAATCCGGCAATTTCAATCGCTCCGGCATGACGGGACTTGCCCCTTCATCCGCTTTCTGGAGAATATCGATCTCCGCCGCTGTCATGTCCGCCCTATCGCAATCCGCCCTTCACCGTCATCTGAGCGAGGGCCAGGTCATCCCCGCGATGCCCCTCGCACTGGAGGCGGACCGGACCTGGGCGAGGCGACACCAGAGGGCGCTGATCCGCTACTACCTTGAGGCCGGGGCGGGAGGTCTCGCGGTCGGCGTGCACACGACGCAATTTGAGATTCGCGCACCGGAGCATGGCCTTTTCGAGCCCGTGCTCCGTTTTTCCGCCGAGGAAGTCCGCCGGCATCTCGCGCCGGAGCGCCCTTTTGCCCTGATCGCCGGGGTCTGCGGGAAAACGGCCGAGGCGATCACCGAGGCATCGCTCGCGAGCGAACTCGGCTACGACGCCGCGCTCCTGAGTCTCACGTCCCTCGGCGGCGCCTCGGATGAGGAGCTGATCGGGCATTGCCGCCGCATCGGCGAAATCCTCCCTCTCGTCGGCTTCTACCTCCAGCCCGCCATCGGCGGACGTCGCTACGGCTGCGATTTCTGGAGGGCCTTCGCGGAAATCGAGTCGGTCGTCGCGATCAAGATTGCCCCCTTCGACCGCTACGCCACCCTCGAAGTGATCCGCGCCGTCTCTGAGAGCGGCCGCGACGACATCGCGCTCTACACCGGAAACGACGATCACATCATCGGCGACCTCATCACCCCCTTCCCCTGGGGTGACCCGCCGCAACGAATTGTTGGAGGTTTGTTAGGACAATGGGCGGTCGGAACGCAGCGCGCCGTCAACCTCCTCAAATCGATCCAAACAGGGCAGCGCAGTGCCGCGGAGTGGTCCGCGCTCGCCGCCTCCCTCACCGATTTCAACGGGGCCCTCTTTGATGCGGCCCATCGCTTCGCAGGGTGCATCGCGGGCATCCAGGAAGTGCTCCGCCGCGACGGGCTCGTTCCGTCCCGCGCCTGCCTTGATCCCGACGAGGATCTCTCGCCCGGCCAATCCGAAGCGATCGACCGCGTCCTCGCCGCCTACCCCGATTGGCTGGATCGCGCCTTCATCGCCACCCACCTCGATCGGTGGCTCTCTGACTGACTTCCCCCAAGCATCCCCCCCTCATGAACAACGACCTCATCGCCGATCTCTCGACCCTTTATTCCGCCGTCGTCGCCGACGTCCTCGACGCCCATGGCTATCCGAATCAGACTCTTTCTCCGGCGGTCCGCGCCTTGACGCCCAGTGCGCGGGTCGCCGGCCGCGTCTTCACGCTTCGGGCCGAGGTCGTCGATGCCGTGCCCGAGCATCCCTATGCCCTCGAGATGGAGGCAATCGATGCCGCGGAAACGGGCGACGTCCTCGTCGTCGATGCAAATCACGATACCTCGTGCGCTTTCTGGGGCGAACTCCTCAGCACTGCCTGCCTCGCCAAAGGCATCCGCGGCATCGTCATGACCGGCTGCACCCGCGATCTTTGGGCCCTCAACCAGCTCGGGTTCCCCGTCTTCGGGATCGGTTGCTCCCCCGCCGACAGCAAGGGCCGGCTCGACGTCGTGGCCATCCGCGAGACCATCCTCATCGATCGTGTCCTCGCAAAGCACGGCGATTATGTGCTCGGCGATTGCGACGGCGTCGTTCTCATTCCCCAGGATATCGCCGCCCGGGTGATCGCCGCCGCCAAAGAGAAAGTCTCAGGTGAAAATACCGTCCGGGAGGAGCTAGCCGCCGGTGTGCCGGTGTCCGAGGTCTTCCGGAAGCACGGGATTCTTTGAAATCCGGCCGGGCTCATCCTTGCAAAGAAAGCCCGCGGCAGGGGCGGGTCGGGACTTGCAAGGGCTTTCAAGATCGGATAGGTAACCGGCATGTTCCGGTCCCTCGCCAGTTCCCTCATTACCCTTATTGCGATCCTGCTGTTTGCGTTCGTCATGCTCTTCCTCTGGAACGGCAGCGAGGGGATCCAATTCAGCCGCGCCGCCTTCGAGGGGGACAAATCCACCGTTGCCGTCCTCGAGGAATACCGGCGCGCGAACATGGCCGCGACCGAGGTGGCCATGAAAGAGGACGAAGGCGAGGAGAAAGTGGAGATGACTGAAGAGCCTGCCGCCAACTCCGGCGACGGCCCTGCTGTCGTCGTCTGGATCAACATCCCGGGCTTCCGGGGAGACTACCTCGAGAAGGCCGAAGCGCCCTTCTTCAAGAAACTCGCCACCGACGGATCCGCGACGAACAAGATGCGGCCGAGTTTTCCCTGCCTCACCTACCCTTCGCATACCACCATGGCGACAGGGGTGACGCCGGATAAGCACGGCATCATCGCCGATCGGATCCGGACGCCGGCCGGAGAGATCGTCGAAAATCCGACGGATCCCGCCCTGCTTCTCGCCGAGCCGATCTGGACGACGGCCACCCGCCAAGGGATCAAGACGCTCGTGCACGATTGGCCGCTCTCACAGAACCAAACCTCGGAGAACCAGGCCGCGTATTTTCACACCGGCTACGATCCAGACTCGAAGGACGACGCGCGCCTCACCAAGGCCCTCGAGCAGTGGCGCGCCAGCGCGGGGGGAAGCTCGGCCCCGGCCGCACCCGGCACCGCCGCTACCGACGGATCGGCTCCGGCAACGGCGGCCGCTCCCACTGCCGGAGGGGACAAGCTCCGCCTCGTCATGCTCCGGCTCAACGACATCTACCGCGAGGGGTTGCTCCACGGGCCGCGCGCCGACGAGACCTACGCCGCGGTCGGTGCCACCGACAAAGCGCTCCAGACCTTCTTCGACACCGTCCAAGCCGAGTGGACGACGCTCGCCCCCCCGGCCGCGAACCTCATCATCTTCATCACGACCGATCACGGCATCGCCGAACTCGACAAGAACGTGAACGTCGCCCATCTCCTCGGCGAAGAGATGATGAAGAATTGCGACATCGTCGCCCACGATGCCATCGCCAACCTCTTCTTCAAGGATCTTCCGGCCAACGATGGCGAAAAGAAGATCTTCATCGACAAATTTGATAATGAACTGAGCAAACGCCTCTACTTCCGCACCCTGAAGAAGGAGGAGCTTCCCGCCGAGTGGGCCTACCAGAATCCCGAGCGCACCGGCGATCGCGTCCTCGTGCTGAAGACGGGATATGCCTTCGCCGACAACAAGGCTGCCGAGCCCGTCTTTGATCCCACCGAGGGTCCGGGATTCTTCGGCGCCTTCGGTTACCCGGTGGAGGAGTCGGTCCGTATGTCAGGGCAAATCTTCCTCGCCGGGTATCCGAAATCGCCCCTCAGCGGCACTCTCGATGAAGTCGGCCAGCTCTCCTTCCACGCCACGATTTGTAAGATCCTCGGGATTCAGCCTGCCCCCGGTGCGGTCACCGACACCCTGCCCTTGAACTGACGTTCTTCGGAAACGTCACGCCCCTTTCCTCCTCTCATGTCGTTCCGCGGCTACCAGTCCCCTTTCGAAAACACCGCCGGGCTGAGAGTGTCTCCACGTGCCTTTGAACGCGTCAGCATCGTGGTGCCGTTCTACAACGAAGAGGAGTGCGCCGAGTCCGTTCTTCGAGAGATCGTCTCCTGCCAACCCGGAGCCGAAGTGGTGGCCGTGGATGACGGCAGCAAAGACCGCACCTGGGAGATCTTGCGCTCCGTGGCGGGCATCACGCCCCTGCGTCTCACCGAAAACCGTGGGCAGAGCGGCGCGATGTTTGCCGGCCTGCGCTACGCCTCGGGTGACCTTCTCGTGATGCTCGATGGCGACGGCCAGAACGATCCCGCCGACATCGACAAACTCGTCGACCTCGTCCGCTCGGGCAAATGTGACGTCGCGGTCGGTCGCCGCGCCAAACGACGGGATACTTGGAGCCGCCGCGCCGCCTCCCGCATCGCCAACCGTATCCGCCGCACCTTCCTGCACGATGGCGTGAGCGACACCGGCTGCTCTCTCAAGGTGATCCACCGCGACCACGTCGACCTCCTCGTCCCCTTCAATGGACTGCACCGCTATCTCCCCGCGATCTTCACCCACGCCGGGTTGAAGATCGCCGAGATCGACGTGAACCATCGAGAGAGGCGCGCCGGCACCTCGAAATACACGAATTTCGACCGCGCCCTTCGCGGCGTCTACGACCTCATCGGAGTGAGCTGGCTCCTCAAGCGGAAGGTCATCCTGCCGCACATCGAGACGCGTGACAAGGAGTGACGGGACTCCCGAGCGTTTCCCCAGGGATCCTCTTCGACATCGATCCAGACCGGATTGGTCGATCCGATCACGCGGGGTTCGAAGACGGGGCTGCTCGGCTGGCAGGGACGCGGGATCGGCCAGAAGGCCTCCGTCAGTCCCGGCCCCGTGGCGATCACAACGAGGAAGGTGTCTTTGTCAGGGCGGGGCATTTCCCAAGTCATCCGCGCTTTCTCTCCAGCCTGCCCGGGATCGTCGACTCTCGAATCGTGGAGCACCTCGCCGTTCGCATAAAGCAAGACACGGTCGACCTGCGTCCATGAAGGACCACTGACCATCACCTCGACCTGCACCGCCTCGCCGGGATTGGTAAGGCGATCGCCGATGCCGTCTTTCCCGTCGACCTTGAGATCGACGAGGAGACCGAGGCTGACGCGCACCTTGATCACGGATTTCCGTTTCGTCATCGTCAGTGATCGGTCGCCACCGCAACACGACCAGCCGATCCTCGTCCGCGGCGTTGGACGTTCGGCCGAGCGAAATCAGGGCGTCGGCAACGGGTGAGCGGGGAAACACTTCATGGCATTGATAGGGGGGGCAGGCGCGAAATCGCAGGTGGATGGGAGGCGACCCGGACGGAACTACTTCTCGGTGAGCGGGGGCAGCGTATCAAGTCGTGCGGAGAGATCGGCGACGACATCGGGATGCTCCGCGGAAACGTCGCGCAACTCTTCGGGATCACTCCCGTGACCGTAGAGTTCGGTCCGTCCATCGCTCCACCGGGTGAAGCGCCATCGGTCCGTGCGGATGCTTTGGGCGTGGAGTTTCGGACGGCGGGTGATGAGGGTGAAAGCGGCATCCTTGACGGCGGCGGCGGGGTCGGCCAAGACCGGACGCAAGCTCGCTCCCGTGGAGTCGTGAGGCATCTTCAACCCGCAGAAATCGGCGACCGTGGGATACAAGTCGACGAACTCCACCAGCGATCTTGTCGACTGGCCTCCTTTCATCCCCGGCGCAGCAATGATGAGCGGTGCGCGGCAACTGCGCTCGAAGAGGGTGTTCTTGTTCCACCATTGCCGTTCGCCGGTGTGATAACCGTGATCGCCGACGAAGATGACGAACGTTTTGTCCCACAGGTGTTTTCGGTCGAGTGCATCGAGGACGCGTCCGAGCTGGGCGTCCATGAAGCTGGCGCCGGCGCAATAGGCGCGGAAGAGCTCGCGCCAGTCCTGTTCGGTGAATTTGGCAAAGGCGGTGCCGTAGTCGCCGAAACCCACGCTCTCCTTGGGCAGGGCCGTCATGTCGGCGGGATCGCTCCAGGGCTTCAGCGAGTCTGGAGGATAGAGATCGAAGTATTTTTTCGGAGCGATGAAGGGATCGTGCGGCTTCATGAAACCGCAGCCGATGAACCAGGGCGTGTCGCCGAGCTCCTCGATCTTCGCCACGGTCGCGGAGGCGATCTGACCGTCCGGCTGATCGTCATCACTTCCGTCCGCCGCGCCCCACTGGCACCATCTCAGCGCGCCGTTGGTGACGTCGCGGCCCTGGAGCATCCTGCGTCCGACCTGGGTCGCTTCAAAGGAGCGGGCCGTGTGCCACGACGGCCCTTCGTCCATCCAGCGCCGCCTCGCGGCCGCATCCTTCCCGCCTCCGAGATGGTAGAGCTTTCCAAAGGCGTGCGACTGCCAGCCGGCCTCTTTGCAGAGCTGAGGCAGCGTCACCACCTCCGGCATCTTTTCCCGCAAGGGGATGTCATTGCCGGTGATGCCCGTCTCCTCCGCCCGCAGACCCGTCATCAGGCTGCAGCGGCTCGGATTGCAGACGGGATACTGCACGTAGGCCCGTTCGAAGGTCGTGCCGCGAGCGCGGAGCCGGTCGAGGTTCGGCGTCTTCACGACCTCCTTCGTGAACGCCCCGCCGAAGTCCCGCAAATCGTCCGCCATGATGAGGAGGACGTTGGGCCTGGCATCGGCGAAGGCGGTCAGCGAGGCGAGGAGCCAGGCAAGCAGGGCGAGGGTTGTTTTCATCGAGGTCGTCAATGAGCCACCTTACTCGCGGAAACCCTTCCTGCTAGCGGCGCGTTTTCTGACATTCGTTTCTTCCACCGGGGCGTCACTGTCGCGCAGCGAGTAACGGGCAAACTGGTCTTCCAATGCCGCCATCGGTTGATTCCACCGGGATGCGAAATGTCCGATCACCGCGTGCAAGGGATAGAAGCCTGGAAGTCCCGGAGGGACGTCAGAAGGTAGCCGGGGGTGAACCGAGCGTCGCGAGGAAAACCCCCGGAACTCCGGCAAACCCCGGGAAGCGCCCCGGCGGGGCGCAAGAAGGATGTCCATCGTCACAAGGCCCCGACGGTGGGGGTGCCCGAACGCTTCTCCCACCCCGCCGGGGCGGATCCCTGCGGACGCCGCATCCGGTGGTTGCGCTCGTGCCTCGCTCCACCACCGGCTATCTTCTCCGGCCCCTCCGGGGCCAAGAGCCCGTCCCCGAACGATGAGGGAACCGCCTTGTTCCACCTTGGAGAGTTTGCGTTGGTTTTTTGCCACGCACCCTCGCGTTTTCGCCGTAGCGCGGATTGATCGAAGGATCACTCCGCCGCCAAATCAATGCGGATCACCTCCGTGTCGTTGCGCACGAAGCAGCTTTTCATCGCATAGGGCGGGTGCGACCAGACGATGGGACACTGGCGCATGTCGGCTCCGTTGGGTTCGATGACTTTGGCTCGGCTCGCTTCCTGGTAGGCGGAGGGCGTCAAATTGGCGATGGCGAGTTCACCGGTTTCGCTGAACAGAAAAAAGCGGTCTTCGTGCGGAGTGACGAACACCGTCCCCCATCGCGAAGCCTGCTCGAGCCCCACGGTCTGGAGCGATTCCCAGACACGTTTGCCACTGAGCAGCTCGAGGCAACGGAACTCGCCTTACGAACAAGCGCCGTAGAAATGACCCTCGGCGATGAAAGGCTCGAGCGCCGCGATTGGCTCGGGCAGTTTCGCACCGGCGAGGGAACCGCTGGTTTTCATCCCCGCCGGGATGCAGGTCGCCGGATCGAAGCCCTGGTTCTGCAGGAAAAAGATGATGCGCTTCGGACCTCCGGAAACGGTCGAAGCAGCGCGGCCGAGTCCGGGAACCATCGAGGAACCGAGAGCGGCTCCGAATCCGGCGGCGAGGGTCTGGAGGGATTGACGGCGATTCATCGTGGCGGGAGAAGCTGACTTGAGGGAACCCAAGATAGAAAGAAAAGTTGCGCGACTCCATCCCGCGATCAAGGCCACGGTCGCGGGGAGCGGAGCGAACAGGTGGGTTTCAAGGCAGATTCATTCCACCTCCCGCTCTGCATACGCAAGGGCCATGCGCAGGTAGCGATGGCTGTGGAGCGGGGCGAGCTCGGGAGTGAGCACTTTCGCCTTGAGGAGCTTCTCCACGGCGGTCAGGCGTTCGTCCAAGATCGGGGATTTCTTTTCGTGGGCGACTTCGAGCAGCGAGGTCACGAGCCGGGCATAGATCACGGAGTCGGCGGTCATTTGAACGCGGGCCTTCACGCCGGGGTCGTCACCTTGCAGGGCTTGGGCGCTTTGGATGAGGGCTTCGAGATTTTTCAGCGACTCGTCCGAGTAATGGAGGCGCAAGCGGGCGGCATGAGGCTTGCGCGGGCCGAGATCGGGGTCGGCGCGGACTCGGTCGCTGATTTCCGCGAGAGCGTCGTGGTATTGGTGCATCACTTCGGCAGCCGGACCGTAGGCGGCGCGGCAGTAGTCGGCGACGGTGGCGGCGACATCGAGATCGGGATTCCACAGGGCTTTGCACAGCACGTAGTAATCGAGACCGTGGGCGCTCCAGTTGCCGTGGCCGTTGTCGAAATCGAAACCGATGGCCTTGTGCTCGACGCTGAACTTCACGGCCTGCGCGAACCACGCCGCGTTGTTTCGCGGCATGCCTAGATCGATGGCGGGACCGAGGTCGTTCGGACGTATGTAGAGCTTCGGCGCGATCCTCGACCAGGCTTCGATCTCATTGAGGTTCATGCCGACATAACCGACGATAAGGTCCGGCTCGAGCTGCTTCACCTTCACGGGCACGCTGCGATACACCGAATACGCATAGGCCACGAGGTCGCGGTCCGGCATCTCGCGGCCAACCCGCGCAGCGATCTCGTTGAAGAAGGTGAAGGTTCGGTCGCTGAGTGAGGGATATTCCGCAAAGGGCAGCTTGGTCGCGGGATCGATGAGTTGCGAATCGCCAAGGATCTTCGGGGCGTCCGCCGGATCGAGGGCACGACAGGCCTCGCACATGCAGAACTTGTTTTTGCCGCCGTCATTCGGCGAGATGGAGGCCGTGAGCAGCGAAGGATCGGCTTTGAATTCGGCGATCTTCACGCGAGCGATCTCATCCCACAGCGCGGCGTTCGATTTGCAGAGCCTCTCCCGCTCCGGCGCCTGCGTGCGGGTACCGTCGGGTTGCAGCGCAAACCACTCGGGGTGCTCCCTGCCATGCTGTTCCCACCATCCGGCGAAGGCATGGCCCCCGTTGATCTCGATGTGCTGCCCCAGCCGCATCCGCCGATGCCACGGGCCGGTCGCCGCCTCGCCCTGCGCCGCTTTCCAAGACTCCAGCGAAACGCCCCACTTCTCCAAGACCGGCGCGAAAGTCTCTTCACGCGACACCGCCACATTGCGCAGCTTGCGCTTGGAGATGCGCGGCTGCTCGCGGCGATTCAACTCCGGAATCGCGACCGAGGTCCGCTTTGGCACCACCTCGCCATGCTCGCCGGGGAAGAGCCAGCGCACCCCGAGTTCCCTCTCGATGAAATCATACACGGCAAAGAGCGTCCCCTTGCAGACCATGCCCCCCGGCCCCGCATCCCCACCGCAGAGGTGCAAATCTCCGTTCCGCGTCAAAACCACGATCTCCTCCGGTTCCGGCGCGAGATCGGCATTCGCGTCGCAGTGCCCCACGTAGATGCGCGGACCTTGCGGCAAGCCGCCTTGCGTCTCGGTTCCGATCTGAGGCCGCGTGCCACAAACTTTTCCGAGGTAATCCGCCAGTTCCACCGCCGCCAACGGCACCACCGAACCATCACCGGTCAACTGATCCGCAGGCTTTTGAATGTGCTTGTAAAGTCCCTCGGGAACGATGATCACGGCTTGCGGCTGCCCATCGCGAACGAGGGTGACGTCGGCGAAGGCCGGGAGAAACGGCAAAAGTGTGAGGACGGCGACAAGGTGTGTTTTCATGGCTCAACACAAGAGGCGGCAGATAAGCCGAGTTGCATCCGAAAGAAGAAGCGTTCTCATCGGTCGGCGGGCTTGAACTGAAGCTTGCGGAAGCTCGCCTCCCCCGGCGGAGTCTGCACGCGGAGATGGATGACCGGCGCGACCGCCGGCAGGACGAACTCGTGCACCTCCCAGTCGGCGGAATCCTCGATCGTGAAGGAGACCCGGTTCGCCGGGAGGAAATCCCTGTCCCCCTCGACCCGCCAGCTCACCGAACCGATGCCGGGCGCGGCCTTGAGTTCGAGCCGCGCCTGCACGGGACCCGCGAGCTTCATGCGCGTTCGGGTGAGAAAACCGCCTTTCCCCTTTTTCTCCGGAGTGAAAACGATGACCCCGTCCACCTCGGCGAGCATACCGCCCCGGGCCTCCCAGCCTTTCACCGCGGTCGAGGCGGGAGCCCCCCTCGCGGCCGGAGGCGCGACGGTCTTGCCCTCGAGGTAGTGGTCGAAATAGTCGTGCCAAGTCTGAGACATCGGCCCGAGCGCGAGACCGGGCGGATCGAGCTCGGCGCACCAGGCGGCGAGTTTTTCGCGGAGCCCTGTGGCTTTGTCAGGATGTTCGGCGGCGAGATTGTGTTTTTCCCCGGGATCGGTGGCGAGATCGTAGAGGTATTCGCGTTCGCCGCCACGCAGGAGCTTCCAGTTCCCCTCGCGGATCGCGCTCTGGGCCATCCAGCGCCAATGGAGCGCCTCGTGGGGAGCCCCCTTCGCTTCACCTTTCAGGTAGGGAATGAGGTTCGTGCCGTCAAGTTCCCCTCGCTTCACCTTGACGTTTGCGAGCTCCACCGCCGTCGCCGCGACATCGAGGGCGCTCACGGGAGGCTCGTAGACCTGTCCTCCGGGAATCGTGCCGGGCCACGCGATGAGAAAAGGCACGTGCATCCCGCCCTCGGCGAGCATGCCCTTTTCGCCGCTGAGGGGATCATTGAGACTGCCGTCCCAACCTCCCGCGTCGCCTTCGAGAGGTGAATCGATCTTGTGGATTTTCAGCGGGGCGCCGTTGTCGCCGATGAAGAAAATGAGGGTTTTTTCGGTGAGTCCGTGTTTCGCCAAGCTGCCCGTGATGAGCCCGACTCCGTCATCGACCGCCGCGAGCATGCCGAGGGCAGCGCGGCGGCGTTCGGGCATCTCGCCGGGAAAGCGGTCCTTGTAGGATTGCGGCGCATCGAGGGGCGTGTGCGGGGCGCGATAGGCGAGGTAGAGAAAGAAGGGCCGGTCGCGATAACGCTCGATCATCGCGGCGGCTGACTTCGAGCACGCATCAATGTGATACTCGTCGGGAGGAAGATCAACCATGGGACGGTCCTTTCCGTCGACCGTGATGTTCGCGGAGAAGGGCCGCTGCCCGTTCTGCGAAAAGACGTGCTGGAATCCGTGGTCGGGGATCTCCGTGGTCGGTCCGAGATGCCACTTCCCGAACTGGGCCGTCGCGTATCCCGCGTCGCGGAGGCGCCCGGCGATGGTCGTTTGTCGATTGAAGCCATCGAGGGCCGAATTGTTGTTGTCGAGATTGAAGCGCCCCTGGAATCGGCCCGTGAGCAAACCGCCGCGCGAAGGCACGCACTGTGGCGCGGTGCTGTAACCGTTCTTCGCGACGACCCCGCTGCGGGCGAGGGCGTCGAGATGGGGCGTCTTCAGATCAGCTTGAAGCCCGTGAATCCCGAGGTCGGAGTAGCCGTGGTCGTCCGTGTAGATGAGGATCACATTGGGGCGAGAGTCGGCGGCCAGGAGATCTCCACTGAGGGCACCGAGGACACAGAGAAGGGGGAAGAGGAGTTTCATTCAGAGGTCGGAAGACGCGAAGCGGATCGACGGAGCGTAGCGAGGTCAATTCGGAGGTCGGCGATCCGCAATCCGCAATTTCATTTCACGGTCACCCACATCGGCGACGACCAGGCCATGTTGCCGTCGGTTTGTTCGATGCGGAGGTAATAGCGGTTTTCGCCCGCCAACGGCGTGGGGTCCGTCCAGTCGCCCGCGACTTCTTTGCCATCCGATTCGATGAGGTGGAGATCCGCCTCGTTGCGCACGATCGTGACGCGCTTCACCGGAGCGGTGCCGAGGACCCGATAGCTCAGGACGGGCTTTCCCGTGGTCTCGAAGACCTCGCCCATGAGATGATCTCCGCAGCTCAGTTCGACAAAGACCTTGTCCGTCGCCGCGACGGTGCGTCGTGCCTTGAAACCCTTGATGATCCCTTCACGGGTGAACTCCTCGACATAGACTCCGCCGAAGGAGGTGTGGGTCGAAATGTGATCGCTCGAGGCGAAGACGCCGAGCTTGTGCCCGACCGCGAGGGCCTTTTGGTAGACGCCGTTGTTGAGGGCGCTCTTGCCGGCGGTGCCCGCCTCGAAGTCCGTGATTGGCGAGGGTGGCGGCGGGAAGTCTTTGCTGTTCTTGTTGGACGGCGTGTAGGGCTCGTCCTTGCGCAGACCGACGGTCGGCTGCGGCAGGCCGAGCCCCTCATAGCTGACGCGCGCACCCTGGAAGATCTCGACGGTGTTCTCGTTGGTGTTGTCGATCCCCTTCTCGTATTTCGTCCAGTCCGTGCCCATGCCCGTG
>Ga0172367_10005610_pt1 | contig 15090 bp, 17 predicted proteins | sample Lak10m_FD_114542 | JGI IMG/M metagenome (GOLD analysis project Ga0172367, IMG submission 114542) | Freshwater microbial communities from Kabuno Bay, South-Kivu, Congo - kab_022012_10m | ecosystem: Environmental > Aquatic > Freshwater > Lake | place: Democratic Republic of the Congo: South-Kivu... | reverse complement strand
GTTGCCGAGTTTAAAGCTCAGATAGGTACTACTGAATTTGGACATTTGCTTGTCGCAGTTGCAACTGAATGGAATAATGCATTACTGGTTATAGATAATAACGGTGTAGGCTGGGCTGTCGTGCAAGTAGCTCTAGATGCTCAGTATGGTAATTTATTTTTTCATTATAAAAATGACCCTTACACCGATGATTATAAACATCTTAGTAGAGGGTACGATATGCAAGACAGGTCTAAAATGGTCCCCGGAGTATCAATTAATAGTGCTACGCGTCCCGTTATGGTTTCTAAGCTAGAAACGTATTTCAGAGAGAAAACACCTACGCTTAAGAGTAAGAGATCTTTGGATGAGCTATATACCTTTATATGGAAAGGGGGTCGCGCTCAAGCTCAATCAGGTTATAATGATGATTTGACTATGAGCTGGGCTGTAGCTTTTTGGGTGCGAGATACTGCATTACGTCTAAGACAGCAAGGAATCAGTATGACTAAAGCTGCGCTGAGTAATTTCGGAAGTACGTTATCACTCCCCATGACAACTGCGTCCGGTAAAAACAGTAGTCATAGTGGAACCTATAATGGAACATGGCGTATTCCGACCGGAAAATCAGAAGAAGATATAACCTGGCTGTTATAATATAGTACGGGTCTCTATTTATATAGAGAATAGACGTAAATTAGATCATTCATAATATGAGCGAAAATACTCAGCCAGAAACTCCTCTTTTTTTAAAGAGGTTGACTCGCCTTTTTTCTGGACAGGCAATCGTGCGAAAAACACGCGATAATAAACTACGCGTCGTCGACCCTTCGATGCTACAGTCTTTAGGTAAACCGGTACAGCCAGCTTTTCAACAAGGATATTACTCCGGCCTCCACACTTATAAACCTACAGGGTATTATACTCCCACCACTGCTTTTAACTTTAACACTGCTAGGATAGAATTATATCGCGACTATGAAGCTATGGATGAAGATCCAATTCTATCTAGCGCATTGGATATTTACGCTGACGAGTGTACAGTGAGAAGCCCTGAAGGAACTCTTGTAGATATACGAACAAATAATTCCGAAATAAAAGAAATACTTCACAACCTATTTTACGACGTACTGAACGTAGAGTTTAACCTCTGGCCATGGATACGTAATGCTTGTAAATACGGAGATTTTTACTTGAAATTAGATATACAAGATGAGATAGGTATTATAAGTGTGACCCCTATGAGTCCGTATGATGTCTCAAGATCAGAAGGGTTTGACGAAAAAAGTTTACGACAGGTTAAGTTTAACTATAGTCCTTCTGATACAATAGGAATGAGAGAGAATTTCGCAGAACTTCAGTATTTTGAGGTAGCGCATTTTAGACTTCTATCCGATACGAACTTCCTTCCATATGGACGGTCCATGTTGGAAGCAGCTCGTAAAGAGTTCAAACGTCTTGCCTTAATGGAAGATGCAATGATGATTCACCGTATTATGAGAGCACCTCAACGACGTGTTTATAAGATAAACGTAGGTAATCTGAATCCTGTTGAGATAGATGATTACATGCAGAGGATTATGGACAAAAATAAAAAGACCCCATATATCGATGAAGAAACCGGACAGTATAACCTTAAGTTTAATCTTCAGAATATGATTGAGGATATATACATTCCGGTTAGGGGCGGAGATTCTCAAACAGAAATAGACACTCTAGATGGACTATCTAATGAAGGAATGATAGATGATGTAGAGTACATTAGAAATAAAATGATGGCCGCGTTAAAGATTCCCAAAGCATTTTTAGGATATGACGAGAATCTAGAAGGTAAAGCCGTTTTAGCAGCCGAGGATGTTCGGTTTGCTCGAACAATTGAACGGATTCAAAAGATATTTGAATCTGAATTAACTAAAATGGCTATCATCCATTTATACTTACAGGGATATACAGATTATAGCTTAGTTGATTTTGAGTTGACGTTAAATAATCCATCTATTATTTACGAACGGCAGAAGATGGAGATTATGAACGAAAAAATGCAATTAATTAACGCTATTAAAGATACAGGAATGTTTACTCGTAAATACATATACGAGAACGTGGTGGGATTAGCTTTAGAGGAATGGCTGTATGAAGAGGATAATTTAATAAACGATAGAATAAAAGAATGGGGATTGAATGAAGCAAGTAACAATGGTCGCGATCCTTTTTCTGAAACAGGTTCTGATTCCACTGAAGGAGAAAGCGGAGGCGAGAGCGATAGCGGAGGATTCGGAGACTTTGGAGACGAGGAAGAATCTGAAAGTGCTTTTGGAAGCGGATTTGAAGAGCTTGGTGAACCCGAAAGAGGTACACCCTTTGAACCGCCACGTGAGACATCTGAAGAAAGTCCGAGCGAGACTACCACATCCGCTAAGACAGAGCCCGAAAGTCCGGCCGGTAAGTCGTCTGAGAAAAAAGAGACTTCCCCGGTAAAGAAAGAGAACGTGAATCCTAAGTATAAATATAAATCAAAACAGAAATCTAAACCTCGATATGACAATAATAAAACAGACGTATTAGGAGATAGAGATATTTCACGAGCATTTAAGTCAACGGATACACTACCGTTTGAACATGTTGCAAATAAGAAATTAATCAAACAACTAACCGATACGTACGGAAATAAAAATGGACGTCAAAGATTAACTGAATTATTAGATCCAGATTTAGATTAACGTCCTCTATTTATTGTTGACACAGGTTTTACGGACCTTACTTAATTTAAAGAGATGCAATTTAAAAAATTAAAGCACAAGAAGATAAAAAATACTGGTCTGATATACGAGTTTCTTATTCGACAGGTAACCAGTGATGTATTAAAAGGAGCAATGCCTTCTAGTTTAGATATAATTAAAAAGTATTTTAAAGGTGATTCTCCTCTTAGACAAGAATTGCATCTCTACGACATACTTCTCAATCAGAAAGTGACTGATCCAGCGTTTGCTTTAAAAGTGGTGGAGTCTGTGATGGACAGTAAAACAGGACTTGATAGAGCTACTTTAGCAAAAGACAAGTATAACCTACTAAAAGAGATTTCAAAAAAGTACGATATTAATAGCTTTTTTAAAACTAAGATAAACGACTACCCTACCTATGCTTCTATCTACACTTTGCTTGAATATGTGGAACAGGGTAATTTAGATGAATTTTTACAACATAAACTAAACGTTGCTAACCACCTTCTTAAAGCAGAAGCACCTAACAGAAGCGGGTCTAAGTCTGTACTGGAAGGAGTTGACCCGGAGCTTAAAGCTCTTACGTTAAAACTCATGACCGAAAAATTCAATAAAAAGTGGGGTATTTTAAATGAAGCCCAGAAAGAAGTGTTACGACAGTTTATATTTAATTCAGCAGACTCATCAGAATCCTTTAACTTTATAAAAACTCAAGCAACTTTAATTGAGAACAAAGTGCGAGCCGTTATAAACAGGACAGAGGATACTGTGTTAAAAATAAAACTGCAGGAAGTGTTAAATGTGCTACCTAAAATTGAGAAGACTACCTTTATCACAGATAAACACTACCTGACCTTAATTAGGTACCACGAATTAATAAATGAATTAAAATAAGTAGATAATGGATAGAATGAGCCACTTAGTCGGTACTTTAATGCAGTCTAGAAACCAGACTCATATATACCATCTACAAACAAATTCTTATGCTGCACATAAAGCTCTAAACAAATACTACGAGTATATCGTAGATCATATTGACACTTTAGCTGAGCAGTATCAAGGGAAATACGGTATTATTAAAGGTTATAGCATGGAGTATAGCTTACGAGAAGATGATAACTACGTAGTTTATTTTGAAGCTCTTTTAAAATTTGTAGAACTGACCCGTCAGCAAATACCGCAAGATTCTTTTTTACAGAACACTGTTGATGAAATTACATCTCTTATAAGCACTACTCTATACAAGGTACGTGAACTGCACTAAAAATGGATGAACTATGCTTAATCCTAATCTAGATATAGTTCCGCATATTACCGTATTTAAAGAAAAAGGTTTTACCGTCCTTTCGAATATACTAGAGGAACATTACGCAGAATTTATACAAGCCGAACTTAACGCAATACCTTATAAAGATTGGACGAGCATCGTAGGCACGTACGGACATTATGTTGATTTCAGGGGGGATCCACAATCAAATGAAGCACAAGAAAAAAAACTGCAAGCCTTAAAACAGTATGAGCAAGGCGGCCTGGCCCATTCTTACCAGAGGCATGATATAGTGTCAGATTTAAAGTATACTTCTTACGTATTAAGTTCTAACTTTAAACAGGTCATTCAGACTCTCACCGGAGAGGTATGTCTATCTATAGGTAAAAACGGCGCATTCAAACATGTACATAATGATTTTATATCCAGACATAGGTACATAATTCCTGAATCTATAGGATACATACTAAATGTTTCTAAAGACTGGGAAGCCGATTATGGAGGGCTTTTACATTTTGAAGATATTTACACAAAAGAAGTAGTGATTCTAGATATCGGAAAGTTTAATACTCTTGTACTGTTTGACATAGACCGGACTCAGCATTTGCAGAGGTCGTTCTCTAGAGTAAATATTATACACGAAGCACGAAACAGAGTATATCTAGAAGGCACTTTTAGAAAGATGGCTTAAAAGATTTTAAATGAGGAAGAGAGAATTGCTTGAAATGATCCAAAAAGTGATAAAAGAGGTATTAAGAACCCGCCAAAATGAAGATACAGGTGGCGGAAACGTTACAGGGAATGTCGACGGGTATAACACTCCTTTCGCGTTTCAAAAAGTTCCACCTCGTCAAAAAGATATAAAGAAGCAGCGATCTCATTTAGGGTCTTCCGCCTATACCGAAGAGGCTCCAAAAGAGAAACTTTTTACTGAAAAATATAAAAATATGTATACCAATGAATAGAGGTTTACTTGTAGAATATAATGCATTCCCGGTTAATGAAGCTCTTGTAGCGGAGAGTATTTCAACAGGCAAAACGTTAGTTGTCTCTGGAACACTACAAAGAGCAAACGCTCTTAACCAAAACGGACGAGTTTATCCTAGAGAAATTCTTAAACGAGAAGCTGACAAGTACTTAGACACTTTCGTTAAAGATCGACGAGCATTAGGAGAGCTTGACCATCCTGACTCCTCTGTAGTAAACCTACAGAATGCTTCCCATATAGTAACCGATATGTGGTGGGACGGCGACGATTTAAAAGGTAAAGTAGAGATACTAGACACCCCAGCTGGTAATATTTTGAAGAAACTATTTGCTGCTAAGATCACACTCGGCATTAGCTCCAGAGGCATGGGGAGCGTAAAAGAAGTGTATGCAGAAGGTAAAAATAAAGCTCAAGAAGTGCAAGATGATTTTTCATTACTGGCTTTTGATTTCGTATCAGACCCTTCTACTCATAAAGCTTTTCTTTACCCGGAAGGAACCGTTAGAGAAAGTATAGAAAGATCTTCGCACAAGTCTGAACTTAATGAAGAAGCGCTTTTGAACAGAAACTCTTCTCTTAATCGGAAAAAAATTGATTCCATTATTGGTCAAATTTTTTGTGATACACAGGGAAAATGTTCTATTAATTATTAAAAATAACATAATAAAATACAAATTTAATGAAACGTTTTTTATATAGCAAAAGACAGTCCCGCTTTTTAAATGAAGGAGTTTTAAATCTAAATTTAAACGCCGTAGCACATATGCCCGTAGGCGGAGACGAGTACCAAGAGGATGTAGCAGATACTTACTTGCAAGTACTTGAGGAATTAAAAGCTGCTGAAAAAGGGGAAAGATTGTTTATACTGTTAGAACATACTCTACCCTACTTAGGTTATAGTTCCGACGCAGCGAACGAAGTTATTACTCTCCTAAGAGATCTGAGCCAGAGTAGTTATGTCTATTCAAATTTAAACTCCGCTTTAAGATTAGATGTGCAACTACCTATTGAACATTATTTAAAAGACGTCGCATATGAAGCAATTCAATCCTTTAATGAGGATTTTTCAAGTAGATTTGATGATGAAAAGCTTATCGAATATTTGATAGACGAAGGCGCGTGGCTTAATAGTAGTCATATACCTGAGTTAATAGAAATAGAGTAGCGGTTTTGGTGTACGCTACACTATATATACATAGTATAATATATACTGTGTCAAAATACGCAGTCTTTATCTCTTAGGTATAATTAGGATTTAAAATAATCTTAGAACTCAATTCACATCCAATTATGAGTGATTTATTAGAACAGGCTATTGCAGACGCGAAAGCTATTCGAGATGCCGCAATTGAAAATGCAAAAGCAACACTTGCTGAATCCTTTGAACCTCAGATCAAAAGTATGATCAAAGCACGACTAATGGAACAAGGAGACTTGGACTCCGAACTAGACGAGACATACTCTGAGGACGAGGAGTACAGCGAAGATGATGAAATGCAAAATGAAGTTAATCTCGACGAGATAATGGACGAGCTTCAAAATGAAATTAGATCATCTAGAGTGGACGAAGATCTGCATATGATGCTGGAAGAATTAGAAGACGACCTGTATGAAGAAGAAGCCAGTCATCTAGATAGTGAAGAAGACGAAGAAATACTTGAAGGAATGCTCGACGAAATAGACGATAACCTAGACGAAGATATTCTTGAAGGTATTCTCTATGAAATAGATGAACAGGATGAGCTTCATGACATCGAACAGGACCTAGCTGACTTAGAAGAACAGCTTTCGGATGAGCAGGACGAAGACGAATTAGAGGAAAGCTCATGGATCGGTTCTAGAAGGTCTTATCTCTTTGAGAACGACGACGAAGATTCGGAAATGCCCGAAGAAGAGCCTGAAATGATGGATGAAGATGAAGACGTTCTTCCCGACTTAGATGAACTCACGCCCGAAGAGGTAGACGAGCTGTCTAAACCGGAGATGAAACAGATACTTCTTAAATACTTATCAGGACATCAGATGAGTTCCGCAACAGGTGAATCTGATGAGGTACCTAGTGAAGAAGAAGTGCGCGAAGCCGTAGAAGCAGTTCTTGCTGAGATGCACCCTTCTGAAGTACAAGCTCTGGAAGAAGCCGTGTTAGGTCCGATTCCAAATCGTAATAATCGTCGTCAGTCTTCTAGGGACTATAAAGCTGCTCCTAAACATGAGGTTAATCATCTGCAAAATCAGTTGCGTGAATCAAATCAAGCAGTAAGAGAACTACAAGACACCTTAAACGAGGTAGGAATAGTCAACTCTAAGCTCTTATACACAGGAAAACTATTCAGAGCACATAATAACCTGTCAGAAAAACAGAAAGTTACAATTCTAGAATATTTTGACCGTGTGAACAATCTTGAAGACGTCAAGTCCCTGTATTCTAAATTTGTACGCGCACTTAACAACCGAAACGCGTCATCTACCTCCATTTCGAAAGGTGCTAGTTCCGTAAATTCTGCAGCACGACTTACTGAGTCTAATGCGTCCAGAACAGCCGGAGATTCAACCAGGCCTACTCAGATTTTACAAGAGGATAGAATGATTGCACGCTGGCAACAGCTTGCCGGCATTATTAAGTAACTAGACTTAAAGATTTAACACAATGAACTTAAACTCCTTATTACCTTCACGCAATGACAATCAGACTCGACGGTCTGAGGTTCAAGCCCTTGTAAAGAAATGGGCCAGAACCGGGTTGTTGGAAGGCCTGTCCGACGAAAAAATGGAACGTCAGAATGTGGCCGTCCTTTTAGAAAACCAAGCAAAGCAGCTTGTAACTGAAGCTAACCGTACCGGTACAGATTCACGTTCCGAAGAATGGGCAGGCGTTGCTCTTCCTTTGGTACGGAGAATTTTTTCAGAGATGTCCGCTAAGGACTTTGTCTCTGTTCAACCTATGAACTTACCTACCGGTCTGGTATTCTTCTTAGATTTCAAATACGGTACCGCTCAAGGCGGATTTACAACCGGTGCTGGTAGAACTTCCCAAACCGATTCCGTATTCGGCGTAACAGACGCTCGTAGAGGTACTCCTGGTACAGGCGGTTTGTACGGCGTAGGTAGATTCTCTTACTCTACTAACGATGTGACGCAGTCTCTGACTCACAGCACGTCCACCGGAGCTACAACCTATACCACTGCGTCGGCTAACTTTGCATCCGATTTGAATTTTAACACGGTAGTTTCTCAATCCTTAGCAGGCTCTACTCTTACGAAAGTTACTGTTCAGACAGCTTCTCTTTCTGGGTTAGACCTGGAAGCAATCCGCGCCTTCGCAATTTCTGGATCTGGAATTAAGACCTACTATCCTGAGTTTACCAAGCTTTCAGGCGGTAATATCGTCTTTATTGTCAGCGGTTCGGCAGCTAACGCTACTGTAACGTTTACTAAGCAGCCTGGCTTTACGTCCAGAGGTGATTTCGAACCCGGATCGGCATCGACGACGTTTGATACTGCTCTGGATATTCCGGAAATTAATCTCGAAATGAGAAGCGAGGAGATTACTGCTAAGACGCGTAGATTGAAAACGAAGTGGTCAGATGAATTTGCTCAAGATCTTGACAAGTACCACTCCATCGACGCTGAAGCTCAGCTGACATCTATGCTATCTGAGTACGTAACGCATGAAATCGACCTCGAAGTTCTCGAAATGTTAATTCGTAACTCCCAGACTACCGAGTACTGGTCAGCTAAGAATAACACATTCTGGAACGGCTCTACATTCACTACTAGCGCAGTAGATTCCGGCGGCTACTACAACTCCCAAGGAGGATGGTATCAGACCTTAGGTACTAAGATTCAAAAAGTGTCCAATGAGATTCACCGATTGAACATGAGAGGAGGTGCCAACTTTATGGTAGTATCTCCTACGGTATCTACGATTCTGGAATCAATTCCCGGATATGCAGCTGATACGGACGGCACTAAGGCTAAATACGCAATGGGTGTTCAGAAAATGGGACAGCTTAACAACCGTTTCACGGTATATAAGAACCCTTATATGACTGAGAATTTAATCCTGATGGGATATAAAGGTAGCCAGTTCCTGGAAACAGGCGCAGTTTATGCTCCTTATATTCCGTTGATGATGACACCTACCGTACTTGATCCGGATAACTTCACGCCACGTCGCGGAATTATGACGCGTTATGCGAAGAAGATTGTCCGCCCTGAGTACTATGGTCGCATCTACGTGCACGGTCTCGAAACTGTATAAGGCCCAAGTAACACTTGAAACCCCTTTTTTACCCTTAATACATGGCTTAAGCTTATTAGCTTTCTTACGGAGGTCCTCAAACGTTGAGGACCTTTTTTTTTATAACCTTTTTTACAGAATAAAGAAGGTGTCAAATTAGGATTATCTACTTTTAATTTCTATATTGATGTTTTAGTATTAAAAATTAACTTTAGCCTGCATCCGCAGTTCGTTATAGAATAAAGCTTTTAGAAAAATGCCAAAAGGAAAAGCAAAAAACGGCAAGCGTAACCTCTATATAGTAAGATGTGAGATATGCACACAGGAATACTCACATACAGGAATGAACGGACATATCGCTACACATGGTCTAACAGTAGAACAATATGTACAGGATTACGGAGAATACCGGCAAAATGTAATAAGCAGAGTATCCGGAAGTATTAAATGTAGTGAATGCATGGAGACATTTAAGTCTGCACGTCAACTCACGTTTCATTTACGAACCGTACATAAGATGACCGGCGAAGCGTATGCTGCAAAGCATATTTTTAATAACGAACCGCAGTTTTGTAAATGCGGATGCGGCATGCCTGTACAAGTGTTACCGCGACCGCCATGGCGACGCGACTATTTACCCGGCCATAACCCTAACGGAATGACAGGAAGGCTTCATACAGGTTCTACGAAGAAGATACTAACAGAAAAATCTATAACACGGTATTCACGAACTAGAAAACAATTTACTAAGCCGGAATTATATTTTGAAGAACTGTTAAAAAGATTAAACATTCGGTATGAGACACAGGTAGCAACGCCTGAAGGAGTATGTGATTTTTATATACCCGAATTAGACATTTTTATTGAAGTAGACGGAGAATATTGGCATCCTTTAAAAGTAGAAACTCTAAATATTCAGCTACTATCCTCTATTATTAATGACTACCGTAAAAATCTTAATATACCCAATCTAATTCGAATTAGAAGTCAGGACATTAGCAGTATACGCACCCAGGAGGATATTTTATTATTTGATAAAAAACCGATATACCCTTCTACTATAGAATCCATCTATACAAAGATACTTTCTCGCGAATATATTAAAGCAAAACTTGAACAGGATTCAACCTACTTTACTCCGCACCTGTACTTATTCCTAAAGATTATAAGGCTCTTTCAGCCCGAATTTCCAAATTTTGAATCCAAAGAGAAAATTGAAGACGTTATACAAGTGCTTCCCTCTAAAATTGCGACCGTTTATGATAAAAATACTAGAACATTTAATAATAATTGTAGTAGTATTGGAAACTCCGCACTTAAGTCTCTGTTTAAGTCTTATTGGAAATCCAGGTACAAAGCTGGAAAATCTCCTTACGAAATTTGGCAAGATGATAACTTAATATCATCTATTATACGGTATAGAATCGGAATGAATAGTCGCAATGAAGTGTATGATTTTAGTCTCTATAATTTAATTCGAGGAATCTCTGCAATTAGAGGTACCGTATCTTTCTTTAAACCTGTATTAGCAGGCGCTATCTATCATACTTTCTTACAAGGGAAGGACGCACCAGTGGTATTAGATCCTTGCGCCGGATTTGGCGGAAGAATGCTCGGATTCAAAAGCGTATTTCCAAACGGCGTTTATATTGGACTCGAACCGAATAGAGATACTTATCAAGAACTCGAACACTTAAAACAAATTTGCAGATATGGAGATTCAGTTACTTTACTTAATATAAAGTTTGAAGATTATAAACAGTATGCTATAGATTTTGATCTTGTATTTACTAGCACGCCTTATTACGATTTAGAAATATACTCCAATGTTGTAGAGTATGAGAATGAACAGAAATGGGCTGCCGTTTTTTTATCAGAGTTTCAAAAGTATAGAAACGTACTAATTAACCTCCCGTTGTCATTAGAACGGTACTTTCCTAATATATCAGAACGGTATCTCATATCGCATAATGCTAGTCATTTATCCAAGAAGAAAACTAAACAAGAAGTACTTCTTAAGTTATAACTTATACATACCAAACTATTTATAGTAAAAACTATATAAATGAATAGATTTAGTTTACTCACAGAAGTGCTGACATCCGCTATCGTAAGATATCTTAATGAAACTCACGACCGGCTTCCGAATGAGGAAGAAGAGGATTTAGCTGATTTGATAGTTAATCAGATTAACGCTAATGAAGGCGATGATAATTCTAAAAACGTAAACGAAGATGATCTTACAAACTATTACCGGGAAGTTTATTTGGATTTTAAGAATAGCAAGCAGGAAGGAGACGACGATGATGAGAATATGATGGGCGATTTTGAGGAGTTTATTCGAAAGCATTCTTTTGAAGATTTCGTGAATATGGATATAAAGTTTAAAAAAAGTTGAGAAGGTATTTAACTCGTACTCAATTCTATACGGTCTCTTAAGGTACTTCCTCCCCGTTACATAGAGTAACTAGGTTAACCGTGTTTCTATTTATGGTTGAACCTAACTAATACTTATGAAGGACAATGTTGAAAAAAGGATTCCCCGTACTGATGTGAAATTTACGTTACCGTTATCAGAAGAACAAAAAGAAGCAAAATCAAAAATTCTTGACCACGCTTACAGTTTTATACTAGGAAGAGCCGGTAGCGGCAAGACATATTTAGCTGTTCAGGTTGCAATGTCTAAGTTTTTTAAACGTGAAATAAATAAAATAATTATTACACGCCCCACTGTCTCCACGGAAAATAACGGATTCATACCCGGAACTTTAGAGGAGAAAATGAAACCATGGTTAGTACCTATTATGGACAATATCTCAAAGATGTACGACAAGCCGACTGCTGTCCAGAGAATGTTATCTGAACAGTCTATTGAGATTGTTTCCCTTGCGCATTTTCGTGGGAGAACCTTTGAGAATGCAGTTTGTATTGTTGATGAGTTCCAGAACTTAACACAAGAGCAGCTTTCAATGTGCATAGGGAGATTAGGGCAGAACAGTATTATGCTTTTCTGCGGCGATGGAGATCAGATTGATTTATGAAATAGATCGGATTCTGCTTTTAATAAAGTTAATAGACTTGCTGATAGTAGTTATGTATATAAGGTAGAATTGCAAGAAAATTACAGGCACCCAGCTGTTAAAGATGTTTTAGAGTTATTTTATAAAGATTAAAAGAAAGTTATGAATCAGAATGAAGTTACACTAATGGGATGGTACGGCGGAGATAGAACTCATTCTCTATCCGCTTGGACTTCTACTTTTGAAGAAATAGAAGTATCTATTCCCGATGCGGTAGAGGATAGAGTGGACATGTTGTTTGAGTATATGAAGAAATTTAAGAAGAGAGAGAGTATAAAGACCTCTTAACAATGTTAGCAACTAATGCTCATCATACGCCGTTTGAGAAAAGTTATATATCGTTCTTGGTTAGAGCAGAGCAAGCCAGTCATATTCATTTACTAAAACATCGGATAGGAGTGAGTATTAACGGAGAATCTGCAAGATATAAACAACTTAAAGCAGATAAAGCATATAAACCTCAAGACTGGGAGAATTACGGAGAAGTCGGCAAGAAGTGGGTCAAAAGACTTGAAGAATTAACTTCCCTAACTAACGAAGCATATCACATGTCTTTAGCTGAATTTAAAGAAGCCGGTATGTCTGCTAAGAGAGCAAAAGAATCTTCTCGCTATTTCAAGATGATGAATTCACAACTTGAATTAGATGTGTCTTTTAATTTTAGAAGCTTTATGCACTTTCAACAGTTAAGAAACTCAGACCACGCTCAAGATGAGATCGCCTGGATAAGCGAAAGAATGCTACAAGCTGTTAAAGATCTTCCGAACTCTCCCTTCGCGTATAGTTTAAAAGCTTTTGGTTATTAACCCTTTTAATATGTTAAATTTATGAAAGTTTTACAAACAGCTTGGAATCAAGAAAATAACAACACTGTTCCTAAAGCATTGATTATCCCGAAAGTGATAACACTCTCAAGAGAGGATATAGAGACAATCCTAACCGTAGGTGAGGAGGATAAAGTAGAATGGAAGTCACGCGGACAGGTCACCTGTCTGTTTGAGGTTTACCCAGATTTAGAAGCTTTCAATAGACGGGTTTACCCTATTTCAATTTTTAAAAAGGTGAGCTACTTACCGTACCACCGTGTTGAGGATGTAGATTTAACTAGATTTATGCTCCAGTCTCTTATAGATGAAAAACCTGATTTAGATCAAGATTTTTCTGAAGGCGTGCTCATGGACGTCAACTTAAAAGAGTACATAGAAGGTACATTATAGGAGGTGCTTTATGCCCTGCAGTCCTATTTATCTAAAAGCTAGAACATCATCGCTGTTCATAGTGTAAATAGGTAGATATGGCTGCAGGGATATACAATTTTATAATTGAACAGGGTACCACTGTTTATTTCAGAATAGATTATAAAGACAGTAACAATGCTCCTGTGGACTTAACAGATTTTCATGCTAGAATGCAAATTAGAAATGCACCCGGCGGAAACATCACCTATGCTATACTCTCCTCAAGTCTAGCACCCTGCGGTACCGGTTTAGATCTAATGCCAAAAAGTGGGAGCGATACATTACCTAAATCATCAGGAAGTATAGGAGTATATATTTCAGCTGTTTCAACAAGTTTGTTTACATTTGATAAAGCTTTCTATGATTTGGAAATAGTTAGCGGGTCGGGAGCATGTCAATATGTTACAAGGCTTATACAGGGTAAAATTAAGTTGAGCAAAGAAGTAACTAGGTAGATTAAATGGCTAAAGCAATTCATATAACCCAAGATGAAGACACTGAGAAAATTGTAATCTCAGACTTGCTGCCGCCCGCGAATGTTGAAGTCATTACAGCGGGAGAAACTCCTATTATTACTATCGCTGCTGCCGGACCTATGGGACCCAAAGGAGAGAAGGGGGAAAAAGGAGATATGGGGGACACTGCGTATGGAATATTTGCCCCAACCGGATCTTACTATTCCGGGCATGTAAATTTGAAGATATCTGGATCTTTTGAAGTTTCCGGATCTGTCGTGAATTTTTTAAATACAGGAACAGTATTTGGTAGTTTGTTTTCAGGTTCTTTTTCTGGGAACGGTAGTAACCTGGTAAACATTCCTACTTCTTCTATTTTTAATTTTGAACAAGGTGTAGCCGGAGTAGTATTTCCTTATCTAGGGAAGGCTGCCGTTACTGGGTCAATCTCGCTACTAAAGGATACAAGTACAGGAACTGATTTTTTTATTATAAGGTCGGGGTCATTTAACGCTATGAGCATCTCCTCGCAAGGTGTTTTAAAACTTGGAGAATATACTGCAAAACCGGCCGCAGTGGCAGGTGGTCTTATGTACTTCGATTCGAACTTTTGGGTAGGCGTAGAAGAGTAGTTTTCATCACCTTGACCATATTTATATAAAATTTAGACTTCCTAAACATCTGCAAATAGTATGGCAACATGGAAAAAAGTAGTCGTCAGTGGTTCAAACGCTCATTTAGCATCCGTAACGGCTTCTAACTTAACAAATAACAACCTTCTTATAGCCGGTTCTAACGGTGGGATTGAACCCTCCGGACTGACTTATACAGGTACTGTTTTAAATCTCGGAAATTCAATAGTTTCAGCTTCGATCTTCTCTGGATCATTTCAAGGATATGGAGGAAATCTGACCGGGATTGCCTTGGATATAGACACGTTCGGGTCAGATCTAACAGCTATCACTATTGCAGATACAGACAAGTTAGTACTTTCAGATAGTGGAGCAGAAGGTAGAATAAATGCTTCTCAAATCGCTACCTATGTGTTAGGTAAAGTTAACGGAGCTATCACTATTAACAACGTTGGAAGCGCTTCTCTAGGTGCTGACGTCGTTAAACTTGG
>Ga0172367_10005609_pt1 | contig 15093 bp, 13 predicted proteins | sample Lak10m_FD_114542 | JGI IMG/M metagenome (GOLD analysis project Ga0172367, IMG submission 114542) | Freshwater microbial communities from Kabuno Bay, South-Kivu, Congo - kab_022012_10m | ecosystem: Environmental > Aquatic > Freshwater > Lake | place: Democratic Republic of the Congo: South-Kivu... | reverse complement strand
TATATTTCGTGTATGTATGCTATCTATATCCTGCTCATACTATTTGTGTTTTCCAAGTCTACACTTCCTACTTGCGTGCTTGCGTGCTTTCCAACTTCTGAAGCAGCGAATCGACTTATAAAATACTTCGAATATCAGTTTACTCCGTAGTTTCGCGGCCTAGTTGCGCTCCGTCGCTTATTTCGTTGTTTGTATTTCTGCTATACTACAGAAATTAAACAAGACATAAGAATAGAATCAAGTATAGGTGTTGGATATACACCAGCAGCTATAGTTAGAATAATTAATGGAAGGAATACTGCAAACTCACGTCGACTCATGTCTGTGAAAGTACTAATATATGTAGTTAATGGACCAAATAATACACGATTAGCTAACCAAACAGAATAAGCAGCACCTAATACCATACCTACAGCAGCAAATACAGTAATAGGTGTATTAACTTGGAATGCACCAAATAAAACTAACATTTCACCAGCAAAACTACTTGTACCAGGGAATGCAAGATTAGCTAATGAGAAAAATAGGAATACTATAGCAAATACAGGCATTGTAGTAGCTAATCCTTGATAATATTTAATTATACGTGTGTGATATCTATCATATAATACACCAATACATAGGAAAAGTGCTGAACTAACAAATCCATGACTTATCATAATAAGTATTGCACCTTGTAATCCAAGAATAGTATTTGTAAATATACCTATTGTAACAAGTCCCATATGTGCTACAGATGAATATGCAATAATTTTCTTTAGATCTATTTGTCTTAATGTTGTTAATGATGTATATATTACAGCAAGAGCACTTAATGTAAATATAAATGGAGTAAAATATGTTGATGCTGCAGGAAATAATGGTAATGAGAATCGTATAAATCCATATGTACCAAGTTTTAATAATATTCCAGCTAGTAATACAGATCCAGCAGTAGGTGCTTCTACATGTGCTTCAGGTAACCATATGTGAAATGGTATCATTGGTACTTTAACAGCAAATGAAGCAAAAAATCCTAACCAAAGTAAGCGCTCACGTTCAAAACTAAATAATGACGGTTCTTGAGCTCTCATTGCGATTAATGTTGTAATATCAGTAGTACCTGTTTGAAAGTATATAGACATTACAGCAATTAACATAAATAATGATCCAATTAGCGTATATAAAAAGAATTGATATGCAGCTCTAACTTTACGAACACGTGAACCCCAACCACTTATGATAAGGAACATTGGAATTAATACAGCTTCAAAGAATACATAGAAAAAGAAAAGATCCATTGCTGTAAATATTGCAATTAATATAAAATTTAATGATGTAAAGGCTATATAATATCCAGTATCTTGTATTGTATTACTTGATGCTAAAATACATATACAAATAAGAAATGTTGTTAGTATTACGAAGAATACACTTATACCATCTACACCGAATGCTAATGTATTCATTCCATTAAGACCACTTGTAGTTGTTGCTATTGAATAACTTGGCCATATACCATCCCATACAAATTGATATCGAGGAGTAGATAAATCAAAGCCAATCCATAAGCCCAATGAAAGTACAAATGTTATTAATGCTGATAGTAATGATATAGATTTAGCATGTTTACGTACTACTATTAAACCAAATGTCGTTAATAGTGGTATAACTAGTATTATAGGAATTAACATTGCCATAGCTTCTATTTGATTTTAAATTTGATTTTGAGCTGCGAGATTTTTAACTGGAACTTCGCACTTGAACTACTGAACTACTTAGTTACTGAACTACTGAGCTACTGAACTCTTGAACTACTGAGCTACTGAACGACTGAACTACTGAACTACTATACTATCTATTTTAATTAATGAGATAAGCTGCTCCTAATAATAAAATCTTAGTGGCTTATTGGCTACAGAATTCATTAAAGGTTGCGAAGTTGCGAAGTTGTGCGAACGCTAACGCTGGCATTTTTTATTTGCGTTAGTTATCGGATAGGCTTTCGCGCTTAACAGAATTAGCTTTAGCGTCCGCGCGTGAATCGCACTTGTTTCCGCACTTACATTCGCGTTAGCGTTAGCTCCCGCACTAGCTTTACATCCAGCTTAATACGGCAAAGACAGTAGCACCTATGATTATAAAGAACGCATAATGGTAAATGTAACCAGATTGTAAGCGTAATGATGCATATGCTTGTTTAATAGCAGTAGTACTTAAACCATAAGGACCTAATAATTCAAATAAACCTTTATCTAACGAAGCGTATGAAATAGCATAACCAAATCGTAAGAAGTATGAAACAATATAGCTATTATACACCTTATCAAAGTACCATTTCTTATTAAGGAATACATATATATGCCATATTCCACGAGCAATAGCAAAAGTAGGTTTGTTTAATGGACGACTAACTAAAGATATAGCGTTAGCACTTACATTATTAATTATAAACTTATATACAATAAATGAAAGCATAGCACCTCCAATACTAAATATTAATGGTATAAGTTTAATAGTATATGGTAAGAATTCAGCTTCAATAAGTGTATGTTGTGTTGGTAATACATATATAGAATTACCAAAGAATATATTACCAAGTCCAATAATCATGTCTTTAGATATATATCCAACAAAAATACTAGCTATAGCTAATATTGTTAATGGCACAGCCATAGTTAGTGGAGCATCATGGGCATGTGACACAGCAGTTCTTGATGCTTTAGTATCGGATATAAATGTAAGATATAGTAATCTTATTGAATAGAAAGCAGTAAAGAATGCAGCTAATGTACCTAACCAATGTACAAAAGTACCTTTAATTTGGAAAGATGCATATGCTACTTCTAAAATAGTTTCCTTACTATAGAAACCAGTTAGAAATGGGAATCCCATTAATGATAATGATCCTATAAGTAATAGTACATATGTAAATGGCAATATGTTTACTAATCCACCTAATTTACGCATATCCTGTTCATCCGCTATGGCATGTATAACAGAACCTGCAGTAAGGAATAGTAATCCTTTAAAGTATGCATGATTACTTAAGTGGAATAATCCTAATTCATAATTAGATAATCCACAAGCAAAGACCATGTATCCTAACTGACTACATGTAGAATAGGCAATTACTTTTTTTATATCATTTTGTACTAATCCAATTGTAGCAGCAATTAATGCAGTTATACCACCAAAGAATGTAATTATTGCAAGAGCAGTAGGAGCATATTCTATTAATGGAGAACATCTTATTAATAGATATACACCAGCTGTTACCATTGTAGCTGCATGGATTAATGCTGAAACTGGTGTAGGACCTTCCATGGCATCAGGTAACCATGTATGTAATCCAATTTGTGCAGATTTACCAACAGCACCTACAAATAATAATAAACTTATAGTTTCTAATGCAGGTAAATTTATATTACCAATAGTAAGAACAGCATCTTGTGCAGTTGGAGCTAATGCAAATATTGTATTAAAATTAATACTCTTGAATGTACTATATACTGCAAAAATACCTAAAGCTAATCCAAAATCACCTACACGGTTTACAACCATAGCTTTAATTGCAGCCTGATTAGCAAGTACACGTGTAAACCAAAATCCAATTAATAAATATGAACATAATCCAACTCCTTCCCATCCTAAGAAAAGACTTAATAAATTATCTCCAGTTACTAACATTAACATAAAGAATGTAAATAATGAAAGATAACTCATAAATCTAGATTGATGTGGATCACCGCTCATATAACCTATTGAATATACATGTACTAATGTTGATATAGCTGTTACTGTAACTAACATTACGGCTGTTACTGAATCAAAGAGGAATCCCCAATTTGCATCAAGTAGGTCACTTACTAACCATGGTCCTACTGCTATAACACAAGGTGCACCACATAATGTAATCTCATAGAATGCTACTAATGATAGTATACCTGCAATACCAACACAAGTACTACATACAAGTGCTGAACCTCTTGAACCTAAAAATCTTCCAAAGAATCCTCCTATTATAGCACCTATTAATGGTAATCCTACAATGAGTAAGTACATATACTTCTTGTTGTATTAAGCTGGATGTAACGAATGTAAGTGCGGAAACAAGTGCGGGAGCTACTAAGTGCGTATGACAGCGCCCACTCAGAACGTGCGCTCACTGCGCTAACGCTAAAGCTAATGCGCTTGTGTAATAAAAGCGCAAATGAATGATTAACGCAATATAATGCAATAATACAATAAATTATGCGGATCAGTTTACTCCGTAGCTTCGCGGCTTATTGTCTTATTGTCTTATTGTCTCATTGTCTGCAAATCCAAGGAGTAAATAGTGTATGTGCGATGTATGCACCTGTAAATATAGTAGGTAAGTACAAGCAGCTCATTGCGGTAGGAATTGCTTATTTTCATAAACTGGCAAACGCAAGCACGCAATCCGTGAAACAACGAAGTAAACTGATAAGCAACTAAGCAAATACATTAACAATACACGCAATGCAAACTTAAAATTTGACTTGATAGGAGTTGAACCTACAACCTACGGGTTCGAAGCCCATTGCTCTATCCATTAAGCTACAAGTCCTAATATATAAAAGACGGAAGAGTGTGATTAACGCGGATGCAAAAAGGATGGATGTATACAAAAGGACTAGGGGTATGTAGAACGAACGGATAGCGAAGTTTGTTACTAACATATATATAACAAGCCAGCCATCTACAAACTGCAGATACTATAAAGCGGATAATTAATATAATTTAATATTACCCGCCAAGGGCAAGGTGCGTAGTTACGTCACTTTACGTACCTACGCATCTTACACACCTTGCCCTCGACAATTAGGACGTCCTAAATTATAAGGTAAATTGCGTGGAAACAAAATGTAGTCTGGTACGCTGGATCTACACTGCTTCACGGTTTAGTAGTAGCGAAGTAGCTAAGTAGCGAAGTAGCTAAGTAGCGAAGTAGCTAAGTAGCGAAGTAGCTAAGTAGCGAAGTGTACAACTTATCCGCCAGCAGGACTTCGTAGTCGCATACGCCATGCTAACTCTTCTGCAGCCCATTGTTGCAGTACAGCAGGATCTAAGCTTAGTGCATCTGAGCAAAGTATAGAGAGAAAAAAGGCAAAAATTGAATCTACAGGGTAATTAATTGCAATATTCATTGCCGCCGGTACAATAGTCTCTGCGACTGCACATGATACCATAGGCATTGCTGCTACTGTTACGATAATACCGCTCCCTAAACATGGGCAGAGGCACCAGTGGGGTATTATTATCCCGACTATAGCTGCTTCCATCATAAGTATTGTTGTTGTTGCTAGCTAGTTTTAATTCTAGTGCGGGAGCTAAAGCTAACGCTAGTGCGGACGCTAAAGCTAACGCTAGTGCGGACGCTAAAGCTAACGCTAATGCGGACGCTAAAGCTAAAACTCGTGCGTGCGGACGTTCAAGCTAACGCTAATGTGAGAAATATAAAGTTGGCTATCACGAAACTGTAGAGACTCATGTGGAATATCGCTATTATAATAATCAGCTCCGCCGTCCTCCTTAGCAAATAACCCCGCAGGTGAGGACGGCTAGCCCTACGGGGCAAAATACTACAAAATACTACGAAATACTACAAGATACTACAAGATACTACAAGATACTACAGCAATAAGGACGTATTAAGAGTATTCGCTGTATTACGGAATTATTACATAACGGCCTTTACATTACGATAATAAAGATATGAAAAGTGCGGCTTGTGCAATAATCCAAATAATAAAGAGTTAGCATGGCGTATCTTGAAATTAGTGTAGATGTAGTGCTAACGCTAGTCAAGCGTATAAATGAACTGCCGCTACAATGGAAAACGTAATTCAAGTAAGAGCGCTTGTAAACGTAAGTAAGGTATTACATATTCTTTAAACGTATTAAATATGATTGAAACTAATATTACAAGGGATCACATCGGTATCATTACGTTAGAGACTGCGGCTTGTAAGGAACGTAATAATGAAGGAACTGTACAAGGAAAAGCACAAACTCATGTCCATGCATTTATAAGCTTTAATCGTACTATTGACATTTACGGAAAGAGGCTCAACCTTCACATTGATAATAAGGTCTATCAAGGACACTATCAAAGAGTTAAGGACAAATATGCTGTATTGAATTACATTCTTAAGGATGTTACTCAAGAGCAATTAGCTGATGTATATGTACACCCAGCATTAAGTTATTTAATTGCACCTGGGCCTAATGGATTACGAATTCATAGTCAAACAGAGTCTTGGCATTAGCTGAAGCAGGACAAGTTGATAAAGCTATGGAACTTTACAGATCGGAGAAGCCTGCACAGTATCTTCTGCATGGGAAGTCCATTGAACAAGGACTAAACTTGAATGTTAAAAACAAAGGGAGCGTAGTGCGTATAGCTGTATTATTATTAAAAGACTGTGTAAAGCACTTGCACGTAATAATAAGTTATACGAATTTCGCACGTCTTTAACATGTAGACTAATGCAGTGTGTTCTCCGGAATTAGAATACCATAACTCGATTCTTCTCCTTCTCAAACCCTAGTATCTAAAGCCCCTAATGTCTAAAGTCCCTAATACGAGAATAAAAAAAAGTATATGAGTTAGTTACAAAAATAATGTATGCTATATAATGTTTGTTAGTAGAATATATGTTAGTGGAATGTATGTAATGTAAGTGCGGGAGCTAATGTAAGTGCGGATTCTGACGCGCTAATTCTAACGCTAAATTACTCCCAATCAAGAGCACCTGACATCCACTCATAAGCAAACCCTATAGTAAGTAATAATAAAAATATGAACATTGGCCAATATGCAGCTATACTTCCTGTTATACTAAATTGTCCTAATACTACAGCCCAAGGGAATAAGAAACTTACCTCTAAATCAAATATAATAAATAAAATAGATACAAGATAGAATCTAATATCAAAACGACTTCGAGCATCATCAAATGGGTCAAATCCACACTCATATGCTGATACCTTTTCTACTTCTAAACTACTATTACCCATGATATAGTAAGATAATCCAAATACTACTAATGATAATGCTGCACTTATTGCAATATATATAAGTATTGCAAAGTGTTCTGTATGTATTTGATTCAATAACATAACTGCTTATTATATTATTATGTAACATTAAACAACGCTGCAAATTAAACAACACCACCTGCTAAGGATAATATTTTTAATGCTGAACCTGCCAATGAACTTGATTTACGTAATGCACATGTAACTGGTCCAAATATACGTGTACCTTTAATAGAACTATTTGATATATCATGAACAGATGCAGCATCAAGAAGTACCACTGCATTATCAAAAAATCGAGTACGAAGTCCGTTTAATCTAACTGTTGAGCGATTTTCTCTTACCACAAGTGCTAATGCTAATGTAGAAGCATCACTATCTACAGCTGTCTTTGTCCGCAGGCTACTAGTTCCCGTTGATCCACTACTTGTTCCTGAAGATTTGGATGCCTTAGATGTTGTTTTTGAGTTAGCTCGGATCTTACAACTAATTCTAACAATAGAAGATGACTGTGGTTTACGCCAATGATGAATAACTTTACCTAGTTTTGCACCTGAGTTATCCGCTATATTGACCATTGTTTCCATTTGTATCATAAGCCGTTTTTACTGACTGCAATATTTAAAGAGCATGCTAGATAGCATAAGGGTAATGCAGAAATCTGCAAAGTTTCTGATGACGGTTCGAGTCCGTCTCTAGCCTAATAATAAAAGTATAGACGGATAATTTATGTACGCAGTTCGCATTCGCACTCACGTACCATATTAAACCGTATCAGTGGCTTTAGCATTCGCGTTAGCTTTAGCGTCAGAATTATGCTTCAAATATGTGTTACTGTTGCGTGTTACTGTTGTGTGTTACTAATAAGAAGCTACCACAGTGAATAAGCTATCCAGTGAATAAACTATCCAGATCAGACTATTATTGCGAAGAATGGGACTTGAACCCATAGAAACTACCACCTCAAGATAGCGCGTATACCAATTCCGCCATCCTCGCGTTAATATTATTTTAATTGTTAATTACATTTTTAGGACGACAATCCTTACCATGGTCATTCAATTGATGCGGTCTAACAATCATCGAACAACGATTACATTTTATAAGATTAGTCGTGAATAACTTATGCCGTGGCGAGCTTAATTTTAATCGAGTTCTGCTATATGATTTACGTTTTTTGGGTACTGCCATAAGCGGGGGTTCAGGAATAATATAATGAGTTACAGAATTAGTTAGAAATAGTTAGAAATACACTATAATCTACGCATTTTTGGAGGTTTGCAACCGTTATGTGCTATAGGTGTTACATCAAGAATTTTTGTAATCTTAATTCCTTGTGAGGCTAATCCACGTAACGCAGCCTCACGTCCTTTACCAAAACCATTAGCCATTGCTATAAGCTGAATAGCAGGTGTAGTAGTTCCAGCAGATATTGCGGCTTGCTTATTAGGTAGCTTAGATGATGAAAACTTACCGGCTTGTTTACCAACTTGCGATTTAGTAGATTGCGAAGCTGAAGTAGATGTATGGGATGGCAAACCAGTACCAACTATAGCATTTCCCACAGCGTTCGTTCCTACCGATTTATTCATTAAATAGTGTGTAAAGCGTCGAACTACTAACTCCGCGGCACATTGAGCAGCATATGCAGAATTTCGTCGAGATCCTTTAAAGCCAGCACTACCACCTGAAGCAATACTAATAACATTACCATTTCGTATATTTGATATTGAAATAATTGTATTATTATATGTAGCATGTATATTAGCAATATATACATCTAAAGCTTGTTTACTTACATTTTCAGAATTACATGAAACTTGTGTATTAGTAAGTGTACGCGGTTTCGTTGCATAGGAGTTTGCTCCAGATTGCTGCGCAGTTTGCTTCACGTCAAAAACTGGTTTAGAAGATTGTGAAGGCGTAGAACTATTTTTTACTAGCGTTAGCTTTAGCTCCCGCACTTCTATTTTTGGTGTTACGACTCCCATGTTAATAAAGATGAATAAATGCAGCTATTATGAGTCTGGAAAGATTTGAACTTTCAACCTTCAGTTCCGCAAACTGACGCTCTATCCAATTGAGCCACAAACTATTTATTAATGCGCATACTTAAGCTTTTGTTGGTGATACTGATGTGGAAGCTTGTGTAGTATTAGTAAGTCGCTTTGTACCATACTTAGATCGACTAGTTTTACGTTTTGCTATACCATCCATATCATACTTACCACGTACAATGTGATATCGTACTCCAGGTAAATCTGGTACACGTCCACCACGTATTAATACAACACCGTGCTCTTGTAAGTTATGTCCTTCACCTGGAATATATGCTGTTATTTCAGTTTGCTTAGTTCCGTAACTTCCAGTTTGTATTCCAGTATTACTCAAGCTTAAACGCACCTTTGCTACTTTTCGCAAAGCAGAATTAGGCTTCTTTGGTGTACGTGTAAAAACTTTAACAGCAATTCCCTTACGAAAAGGATTACCCAGAAGTACAGGTGCTTTTAAAATAGAACGATGTGTTTTAGGTTTTCTACACCCACCAAGTAATTGATTTATCGTAACCATAATTTGTTCTCAGATTGATGCGCGAAAAAGCAATGTAGTGCGGACGCTAAAGCTAACGCGAACGCTAGTGCTAGTGCTAACGCTAGTGCGGGAGCTAAAGCTAACGCCAGTAGGAGTAGCTTTTCCGTGTATAAGCTCGTTCTTTGCAATTTATTAAACTACGAAATTGCTCAGCATTCTTGTTTAAGTATTATATTAAAACGAGAGTAACGGGAGTTGAACCCGCGACCTTTGATGTGACAAACCAATGCTCTAACCAACTAAGCTATACCCTCAGAAAAGTAAAGTCTATACAGGGCTTTTCTATATTACGCCCCAAATGAAATATTGAAACCAAAACTAGGTCCGGCTACTGAGGCTGAGACTGCCGATGAACGCCTTGTATTACGTTGAGGTATAGCCTTTACACTTTCCTTAGACGATTGCGCTTCACGGCTTATAGGACCTTGTGCGGATTCTGACGCTAAAGCTAATGCTGATTTAAAGTTATATCCTCTACTAAATCGTAAAAAATCATAAGCTCTAATCCCGTAACAACTTGCAAATATATCACTAATACCAACAGATCCTACAGACGATTTAAAGGGTAGCAATGAATTACAAGCGTTAACGAATAATGATGCCTTTAGATTAGAGCGGGTAGTGCGGGAGCTAACGCTAATGCTAGTAATATTCTTTCCCTTATTCGCGGATTCTCCGTACGCATTAATAAGATATAAAACATCACCAGGAGCGAGAAGCATTGTGCAACGTAAACCAATGGGCATACCAGCACGTAAACTCCAATTTGCTATAGATTTTCGAGCAAATGTTGCACGAAGAAAAGCTTTATTTGGATGAAGAAGTGTATGCATACCTAATAAATTTAAGTATGCAGATGGTTTCACTAATTCTGACGCATCTCGTGCTGCGCGTGCTACACCTGTATTTATTGTTGCTTTTACATGCCCTGGAAACACAAAAGATTGTGATTCTGATTCTGTAAATGAGATTCCGCTACTATTAACTTGTGTGGGCGCTATTGTATTACTCTTAGACTTATTCGCGACTTTAGCTATCAGGGTAGATGTTATTGAACGTTCTGCAATTTTATACATGAATGAATCAGCTAGCCAACGATGATATCTATGTAGGTCAAAAACTAATCTTGTCATAGAATAATTAATAGATGCGCAGCAATACGCGAAATAGGCTTTACAAATAACCGCAAATTCCAAGTAGTCTCTGTTGTTACTGGGGAACGTTACACTTATATTTTATGTATAAGTAGCTTCTGACTTTGTTAATTGTACACTAATAGGTAATTTATGTCCTATTGCTTTAGATATTATATGTGCAGTTGCTTCACTTACACTATCAAATTCAAATAATATCTTACCTTTATATATACGTGTTGCCCAATATTCAATTGATCCTTTACCTTTACCCATACGTACTTCTATAGGTTTTGCTGTAACTGGGAAATTTGCACAAACACGTATCCAATAGCGACCTGATTTTACTCTTCTTGATAATATTCTACGTGCAGTTTCGATTTGTTCTGCTGTTATAGCACCACAGGATATTGCTTTTACTCCAAATGTCTGCGCTGCTATAGAAGCTATGCCTTTATTAGATAATGAAACTGTTGTTTTACTATCCATCGAAAGCTTATTACCGCTTGTAGCAAGGGCACACTTTTTTACAATGCCTAACCCTTTATGGTATTTGCGATATTTTGTTTTACATGCCATAATGCGTTTGCTTATGAGAGTAAGCACTTAGCGTTATTACCCGCACTTAGTCAGTTTACCTAGTTACTTATGTGGAAAGCTCTGTAGCTTATCTGGAATTTTAGCTTTAGCGTCCGCACGAATACGCACAATTTCTATATTACAAATAAATGAAGGGACGAAAATATATGTTGCGATTATAGTGTCCGCAGGCTAATAATAGCAGAATAAAAGGACTAATTCGGCTTAAGTAGGATTGAACTACTGACTTTACGCTTATCAAGCGTATACTCTACCACTGAGTTATAAGCCAATACTAATAACACACAAGCAATAACGCACAAGCTTCATTTAGTTAAGCACGTTAAAGCCAATGAACTAAGCTATTTAATCTAAATAAATAGGCTTTAAGAATATTAGTGAATTCATATATAGCTATAAAACCAAACGTAACAAAAATTTGAGAAGTTACATCAGGCGGTGTTATAATTGTAGCAGCTATCAAGAATAAAAAATACAATAACTTACGTGATTTAGGTTGATTCACGCGAGATTTTGATTTTTGAGTAGCGTTAGAATTAGCTTTAGCGTCAGAATTCAAATTAACTTTAGCGTCTGCACTAATGAGGCTCGTTATAATAGGTAATTGTAGACTAATAAGAAGAAGGAATACAAATTTAGATATACTAGTAATATAGGTATACACTTGCGGTAATAATGAAGTAGGTGTATAGTCGTGTTTACTATATGACATTAAAAATTTAAATGCAGTTGGTATTATTACGAAGTACAAACTAATAAGACTTAAAAACAATAGTATAAAAGATAGTGTAAGTAGAAGACGAAGTACAATATATTCATTATAGTATAAACCTGGTTTAAGAAATACTGCAATATTATAATATATAATAGGAATATTAAGAAGAATAGCACTTACTCCGACTAATATTAAAGTTGTTATAAATGGTTCTGTAATATTAGTATATATCAAAGGTGATTGCTCGTTTACGCTTATTCCGGAGCATGATGGTTCAAGATTAGCGATATTACAAAAAGGACTCGACCAAATCCAAAGTAATTCATCTCTATAATAATATAAAACACTAGCTGACATTACAAAGGCAAAGGATACAAAAAGAAGTCGTTTACGGAATTCTAGTATACTAAATAACATAAGAACGATGAAAATAGCTAGTTCCAAGTAGTAACCCTAATCCAGTATTATATATGAATTTAAGCTTCAAATTGAGACTTAGGCGCTCGAAATAATCTAATAATAATAATCGGGTGCAGAGGGATTCGAACCCACGGGCATGTTATTGCCGCCAGTTTTCAAGACTGGTACCATAAACCACTCGGTCATACACCATTTTTCTCAGTCGTCTATTTGTCTAGTGCTAACGCCAGTGCGGACGCTAAAGCTAACGCTAGCGCGGGTAATAACGCTATTTATTTCATGCTAAACACCAACAAGCTTAAGATTGCGAGACTAGGGATTGAACCTAGGACCTTCAGATTATGAGCCTGACGAGCTACCAACTGCTCCATCCCGCAACGTGAATTAAACTAAGATGCTTCTAAAATTAATTGAATGTGCAGGTGTAACCGTAAGCATGCTAAAACTATAAAAGATGTAACGCTAAAGCTAGTGCGGGAGCTAATGTAAGTGCGCGTATTTTGAGAGGATACTTTATTATTCTAAGCTGGTGAGGGTAGGACTCGAACCTACGACGTCTTACGACGGCAGATTTACAGTCTGCTGCTTTGGACCACTCAGCCACCTCACGTTTTAGCTATAATAACGAACTAAAGAAGCTCTAATCCTATGCTAATTTCTTAACAGGAGCACCAGTAGTTTCTTTAATTACAGGTAATGTTTCATATGTATGGAATGGAGGAGGAGAATCTACATACCATTCTAGAGTCCATGGAGAAGTAGCAGATTTTTGAACTTCAGGTCCCCATAATGATTCCCATGGGTTAGCACCTACACGAGCACCAGATGTTAATGTTTCATATATAATATAGAAGAATAAGAATATAGTAAATAATGAAACATAGCTACCAAAGCTTGCTATTGCATTCCATCCAGCGTAAGCATCAGGGAAGTCAGGTATACGTCGTGGCATACCAGCAAGTCCTAAGAAGTGCATTGGGAAGAATGTAATATTTACACCAATAAATAATGTCCAGAAGTGTATTTGACCAAGAGTTTCAGGATATTGAAGTCCAGAAATTTTGCTAATCCAATAATAGAATCCAGCGAACACACCAAATATAGCTCCCATTGATAATACGTAATGGAAATGTCCCACTACGTAATAAGTATCATGTAAAGCGAAATCTAGTGCACCGTTCGAAAGAAGTATACCAGTTAATCCACCAATAGTGAAAAGAAGGATAAATCCTGTAGCAAATAACATCGGTGTCTTGAACTGAATTGAGCCTTCCCACATAGTTGCGATCCACGAAAAGATCTTAATACCTGTAGGGATACCAATTACCATTGTAGCGGCAGTGAAATAAGCTCGAGTATCAATGTCTAAACCTACAGTATACATATGGTGTGCCCAAACGATAAGTCCTAAGATACCAATAGATAACATAGCATAAACCATTCCTAAATATCCGAATACAGGTTTATGTGCAAATGTTGATACAACTTGACTTACAATACCGAAAGCAGGTAATATTAAGATATATACTTCAGGATGTCCAAAGAACCAGAATAAGTGTTGATAGAGGATAGGATCACCACCACCAGCAGGATCAAAGAATGTAGTATTAAAGTTACGATCAGTTAATAACATAGTAATTGCAGCAGCAAGTACTGGTAATGTAGTTACTAATAAGAAAGCAGTAATTAATACAGACCAAACATAAAGTGGGATACGATGCATAGTCATACCAGGTGCGCGCATGTTAAATATTGTAGTAATGAAGTTAACAGCACCTAATATACTAGAAGCACCAGCTAAGTGTAAACTAAATATAGCAAGATCCACAGAAGCTCCGGGAGTACCTGTAATAGCACTTAATGGAGGATAAACAGTCCAACCTGTACCTGGACCACCTTCAGCAAAAGCAGATAATAATAATAATGTGAATGATGGAGGTAATAACCAGAATGAAATGTTATTTAAACGTGGGAATGCCATATCTGGTGCTCCAATCATTAATGGAACGAACCAATTACCAAATCCACCGATTAATGCTGGCATGATTAAGAAGAAAACCATTATAAATCCATGTGCAGTTACTAATACGTTATAGAATTGATTATTTCCCATTAATATTTGAACACCTGGTGCTGCTAATTCAATACGCATTACACCTGACATTAATGCACCTATCACTCCTGCAAACGCACCAAATATTATATAGAGTGTACCTATATCTTTATGGTTCGTTGAGAAGAATATTCGTATAATTCTTTCTCGTCCTGTCATTGTTAAATGAATTAAGAAATCCTAGACTGCCATACCAAGAACTATTGTTGTATTTCAGCACGCACGCACGCACTACACCTTTTATTCTGGTATGCTTGTTATGCTTATAGCCAACCCGAGTTGCAGCATGAGTGGTACACACTAAATATACACTAAATATGAAGATAAATGCTTATAAGTTTATGATTTCACTGCCATGCTGCCGCTACGCTCCCTCCGATATAAGCCGCTATGATCCCTATGATATAAATGAAATATGACGCACTCCAATAAAAACTAAACATGTCGAGCTACGTATACTTTAGCTGTATACCTGT
>Ga0172367_10005608_pt1 | contig 15096 bp, 16 predicted proteins | sample Lak10m_FD_114542 | JGI IMG/M metagenome (GOLD analysis project Ga0172367, IMG submission 114542) | Freshwater microbial communities from Kabuno Bay, South-Kivu, Congo - kab_022012_10m | ecosystem: Environmental > Aquatic > Freshwater > Lake | place: Democratic Republic of the Congo: South-Kivu... | reverse complement strand
TGCTCCATCCTACTTGACGGAAAGTATTGTCCGTAGCAGCTTTCAGCAGATTTAAACCTGTTTCATTTGCTAAAATTCCATCGCAATCATCTAGCACTACAAACTTGTTTTCATCACGCATTAGATAGAGCCAAACATAAAGCATCAGTGCTGTGGTGTGGCTTCGCAGAACAACATAATCCTCACCTTCAGCTAAACCATGCTCCTTTAGTGAATTAGTAACGACGTGTGTTTTACCCATTCCGCTTTGTCCATAAATCACTACAGATCTGTGCACTTTGGTGATGACTGAATCCATAAATTCAGCAGCATCTTCATTAAGTGCCTCTATATCCTTAATCTTAGTAATCAGAGACGGGTTCAGAGCTTTAACAAAATCAAAAGTAGTTTGCTTCAACATATATGTTCCTTTCTAATTAGTAATCACACCGTTACTTCAGTAACGGTGCTTGAATCAGTTAAACTCGCACATACTTGATATAGTCGATACCTTCAACTAAATCAGGCTTGTCACCGTTTGTGAGATTCACATAGATCCCTTTGGAAATCGCTTTTTCAAAGGAATCAATGTGTACAAGTTTTATAGGTATGTTTTTCATGTAAGAGTTGGCAAAAAAATATCCAATTGAACTATTCACAAAAGCCATCCATTCAGGGTTTTTCTTATTACGCATCGATGGATTTTTTAGAAAAAATTTGTATTCAAGAACTAGCCCTTCTCGTAAATAAGGAATATAAAATTCCCATGGGAAGTCTTCTCGTTCTCTCTTTATAGTAGCTATCATGTGCTGCTGAATCTTCTCCATAAGTGCTGCAAGATAATAATCTTCAGCTAAAATCGTTAGGTTATAGCCCAGTTTTTTAAAGTTAATCGCGCTTTTCGACATACTTAAACTCCTTTAGTGTTCAATTCTTTAGTTTTTGAAACTAGTGTTTTAGTAAATACCTTGGCTAATTCTTCAGTCCCAAAACCATTCGCCTTCATCCAATCAATTAGCATGTCTTGGTTAAATCCAAATTGCTGGCAAATCTCATAAAACTTATTAGTGCCGTTGTGCTGCATGGTCACGCTGTTAATAGCGAAAAGATTTAATGCGCGAGTTTCAATATCTGAGCTAGGGTATATAACCCCTAGCACATCAATTTCGCCAGTTTTGAGATTCTTGTTGCAAATGAGATAGTCAAAAACTACATCTGACGCATAAGGCAAACGCACATTGTTGTTCAAGACTACTTTGCCAATAGGCTCACGTTCGTATAGCAAACTGGTTAAGGCATTTCTTGCGTTAGCCCACTTATCTGATTCAGCTTTCTTTTCCTCAGCACTAACAACAGAGAGCCGTATTTCCTCAATGCCACCCTTGTCTCGGATAAAGTCTGGTAGTTGTTCAGGTGTAATGTTGTTGTTCATTGCCACCTCAATTACTCGCCCATAGACATGCGCTGTTTTCCGACTAGATCGAACGATGTATCTAACGACGATTGAGCTAGTGCGACTGTTAGTCTGCGTCTTAATGCCGTAGTCAGATTTCAACTTACTACGCATTTCTTTAACCACTCGCACAGCCTCACCACTGGTTTCTACTTCAATACAAACGTGCAGCATGTTCGCTAGCAAAACGTATAAAACATCGTTTGCTCGTGTTACGTATTGATCGTGATAAACCTCATGGTCATTTGCAACCACATCAGCCTCAGCGATTAAGCTGAGAACTAATGCTTTATTTGATTTCTTAGCCATTAGCCTTCTCCCTATAAATTAAGCTGATAATTTTTGATGACGAAGAACCATGCGATCCCAATCTTTCATTGGTATATCGAAAACCATACCTGGATCAGTTGTAAGAAAAACACGGGCATGAGGCTCACACTTTTCCAAAGCTCTGTGTTCGTGAATTAGTGCTAACCCCAAAGGAAGATAAGCGCCATACCACTCGCCGTTTGTCGCTTTAATAACTCGCTTGCGCACCGCAATATCCTTAATAGAGTTAGTGAGCTCTCTGTAATGCTGCCTTAAAGCGTCAGAGTAAGTCTTATGATTATCAGTACTTCTGTTGTACTGCAGCTTTGCACCTGCCACAGCTGCGTCAAATATTTCATACCCACGTGCATAAATAATCGTGCTCATATCTCTCTCCTTAGTTGTTTTCTAAATAATCAAAATTAATTACTGTTACTGGACCTGTTTGGTGGTTATAGTTTTTTCGCACTTCACTTAGATACCAATTGTTATCTCTGTCAGAAAGATTAAATCTGCCACCACATCTGTTTTTTAAATCCCACAATGAAACTTCTGTTAATAAGCTACTAGTACCCATGTTCATCTCCTTAAAATTTGCACATAGCAATGTGCGCCGTTCAATAAAAACAACTTTTACTTCTGTCTAATTTGTTAAAGAGCATGTGGTTAATCACCACAGTTTTCTTTATACGCTTAGTTAACATGTAAATAATCCCGCACGATTTATGTGATATATTCGTGTTAACAGTTAAGGGGTGATTATGGAAACTAAAGAAGAAAAACAGCTTGAACCTATTAAATTCATACGCGGCTCAATGCGGCGAAGAGTTGAATTGCCAGAGGAAATAAGACAGGCAAGGACATCGCAAGCTTATTGGTGGTTTAAGTGTTTAGAAGTAAGCGATGAGTACAAGCTATGCTGTGAGAATGATGGAAAAGGAAAACTTTCTAATACATACGAAAAATTTGGTAATGTCTTTAACTACCCTCATTTCGATGTCTGGTGGCTGAAGCACGGGCGCTACCAATTTATTCAAAAGAAAAAGAGTGAAGTAAAAGAGATTAATGAAAAAGATTTGAGACGATTAGATCTCAATCCTGAAAAGCTAGTTTTAGATGTGCCGCTAGCACTTCGCAAACAAACTGTGATGCGACAAATTGGCAAGATCTTGAAGAAAGCCTATGAAAATCGAGAAGTTGATATTCAAAAAGTCAGTACAGCTGCGGTTAAATTTGAAAAAAGTAAGATGAGAATGACAACGGTTGAAACGCTGCTGAGGCTTCACAGATTGAGAATAAATCACCCTGAATTGAGTTTGAATAAGATAGGTATTAAAGCTGGTTTAGAACTAGATCTTCACCGTCGGTCGACAAATGAAGCTGATATGGACAATAGCGAATATGAAGAAATTAGGCGTATGACTATAGCTGTTAGTCGCTATCTAAAACAGGCTAGGCATTTGATCGATAATGCTTCTCAGGGTATATTTCCATCAATAAAACCTAGAAGAGAACCGTTACTTAAGTAACGGTTAAAAATTGAAAGGTAAATTATGAAAGTTAAAGTAGAAAGAAGAACAGTAGTTGTAACAAATTTTGAGTTGGATTTATCAACACTTAATATCGATCTGTTCAAACAAGAGCTAGAGGATATGGGCTCAGAGTGGATCGCTGAGCAATTTGATACCTTAGATGAGCTTTATATTTTAATGAAAAATGATACTGATATTGCCTCAGAATTATTCAATTTATTAAATAACTCTGATTTTGGAAAAAAAGACGAATACTTCCTCGATGGCGAAGAATATTCAATTCAGTGCTAGATCAACTCTACTGCGTTTCGCTTCATCTCATCGTTAACGTCGATATATCTTTGTGTCACTGCAATACTCTTATGACCTGCCAAACTTGCTAGCACACGCACCCCAACACCCTTAACCGCTAAAGATGTAATAAACGACCTGCGCCCTGAATGACTTGATGCATTATTCAGTCCTGCACGCTTATAAGTCCAAAAAAACCATTGGCAAAGTGTATTAGGTGAAAACCCAAGTCGATTGCTGGAGTGAAAGAATGGAATCTCTGGATTGAATAACTTGCGGGTCTTTAGATAGTTACTAAATTCATCACGCAGTTTCTGCGGAATGAACACTACACGTGCTTCATTCCCTTTAGTTTGATCTGCCGAAAGACGTATTTCAGTCTTTATGGTGTGATCTTCGTTGAGTACGTCACGCATTTTAAGATTGGCTATTTCTGCCACGCGCATGCCTGACCAGAAGCTAGTGAGAATTAAACAGCGATTACGCACTGCATAACGACTTTTACTTGTGTAACGAAGGACTTGATCTATCTCTGCTTGAGTTAATGTTTTAGCTTGTGCCATTTTTGGTGCTCCTTGATAAAGAAAATATTAAATGCAGCTTATTTTCTTATTTATCAAAGGACAACCGGAAAAGGCACTAGCGAAGAGCCTAGTAAATACAAGCGGTTACAGTGGGAAAGGGTGGCAGGTAAAGAAAATGCTAATTTTCTTTACCATGCTTTATTCAAATATCCAGTCTGGTATTTTGTCTGTAGGTACAAAATCATTTCTTGTAACAAGTTTTCCAGCTTCAGTGCCTTTAAGATAAACGCCACAGGTCACATCATCAAATGCTATCCAATCGCAGGGTAAGGTTTCACCCCCAAAGAATCTTTCGTACACACAAACATCGACCCATTTTGTATGATTTCCTTGTTCATCCTCATCGTAAGTATGAAAACCTTTACTCTGCCATTCATCTACGAGGCTTTTTATCCCTTCAGCACCCATTGCCCCAGTTCTGAACAAATACTCGTCGTACCAAACACAGCGCCCAATTTGATATTCATGGTCTTTTAGACATTGTTCCCAGCCACCAGGGTATTTTTGTTTAATCGTTGCGATAGGTACGATGAAATCAATGAACTCCAGTTCAATAGCCATCACTAGTCTTCTTCATTATTTAAGTTGTTTCTTTTTGGTAATGGTGAAAGCTTACTATTCCCCCAGCCTTCTGGCGGCGGTGGATAGTATCCACGCTGGACTGGTGGAATGTATACAGGAGGTGGAATAACGCTTTGCTGTGGTGGAACAATGTAAGCAGGCGGTAAGGCATAGATATAAGCTGGTGGATTAGCTGGCACTGGGTAATAGTAACCTTCTGCTAGTGCTGAGCTTGATATAGCGGCAGTCAGTAATATTAAGTTTTTCATACTTTATCCTTTCTCAATTGAGTAAAAGTATTACTTGTCACTAGTATGAATATCTGACAAGCTCACATAATGAGCTAGTAAAAATATAACTAGCTCACATAGCGAGCTACACAATCCCCATAATCTTTAAGTATTAACGTCTCAAAGTCTAAATTATGAGCAATAACGAAAGAATTTATCGGATTGACCAATTACTTAATGACAGGAAAGTTGTGTCATTTCAAGAACTACTGGAAAGGCTAGAGGTATCTCCCGCTACCTTAAAGCGTGACTTAGCCTATATGCGCGACAGGCTCAACGCACCGATTGTTTATGATAAAGAGCACAACGGCTATCGATTTGAGGCTAATACCGAGAACTATTCACTTCCTGGGCTTTGGTTCAATGCAAATGAAATTTACGCCTTGCTTACAATGCAACACTTACTCAGCAATCTTGATACTGATGGATTGCTAACGCGACACATTAAGCCACTTCAAGCCCGTTTAATCGGAATGCTAGATGATTCTGGTAGCTCATTCGAAGAAATCCAAAAAAGAGTAAAAGTTGAAAAGATGGGATCAAGGAAGTTTGATCTTGATCACTTTCAAGAAGTTGGGTCAGCACTGGTCAGAAGAAAGCGACTCGTTATTGAATACCAATCACGTAGTAAGGATGAGAATACTAAGAGAGAAATATCTCCGCAGAGATTGATTTATTATCGTGACAATTGGTATCTGGATGCTTGGTGTCATGTTAAAAATGCTTTAAGAAGCTTTTCGGTTGATGCTATTAAACTAGTTGAGTTGCTTGAGGAAGCAGCTTTAGACGTCAATGAAAATGAGTTAAATGCTGAGTTGGGGGCAGGTTATGGGATATTTGCTGGCAAGAATGTTCGGTGGGCAAAGTTGAGATTTAGTTCTGATAAAGCAAAGTGGGTGGCACAAGAAGAGTGGCATCCACAACAAAAGTCTAAAATAATGCCAGATGGCACTTATGAAATAGAGTTCCCATTCAGCAGCACTAAAGAGTTGATGATGGATATACTAAAACACGGACATGGTGTGAAAGTGATTGAGCCAAAAGAACTTAAATCTGAAGTTGTTGATACATTACTTAAAAATATTGAAGTCTATAGATGATTATCAAATCATTATGTAACTTGGTACAATCAACTTCGGTTAATTTATATTAATAGATATGTAGTTGCGGTTTTTTATTTTAGAGAATAGTGAATGAGTAACCCATTTTTTGATCACCCTATACTGAATTCTCCATACAAAATCCCTGAGCAACATTGGGAGTTAGATGATGATGGGCAGCCTACACAGAAAGTAATTAATGCAAGACGGGGTGCGAAGTTTATCACTCCGATTCCTAAGCCAAAAAAACGTAAAAATATTGCCACTCAAGAGAATTTTTTGTTCGATGAGGGTGCGGGCTTATCTTCAAGTAACCAACAATACGACCCAACCTCTATCATTAATGAAATTAGGGGTTACGTCGACACTTGGAGATCACTGCCGAACCAAAATCAATGGCAGGTAACACCTGAAACCGCAAGACTTCTTCATCACTGGAGAAATTTCGAATTCAGCGAAGTAAGGCCTTTTTTCTGCCAAGTAGAAGCCGTAGAAACAATTATCTGGCTATCTGAAGTTGCTAGCCAATCTCCAAAATACAAACATATTCTTGATCATCTAGCAGCAGCTAATAAAGATGCAAATCTACAATTAATGAGGTTAGCACTCAAGCTCGCAACTGGCGCTGGTAAAACTACCGTAATGGCAATGATTATTGCATGGCAAACCATTAATGCTGTTAGGCATCCTACAAGTAAACTCTTCACTCGTGGCTTTCTAATTTGTGCACCTGGACTCACTATTAAAGATCGTTTGAGAGTATTACAACCCAACGATCCTAACAGCTACTATAAGGATAGAGAGCTATTGCCAATCGATATGCTTGAAGAAATGAGTCGCGCTAAAATAGTAATCACAAATTATCACGCCTTCAAACTACGCGAGCGGATAGACATTTCAAAAGGTGGCCGACAACTGCTCCAAGGAAGAACAGGTGAGCAGATTTTGACTCAGGAAACTGAAGGGCAAATGATTCAGCGCGTGATGCCCGATTTAATGGGATTCAAAAACATTTTGGTAATCAATGATGAGGCTCATCACTGTTATCGAGAAAAGCCTGCTGATTCTGATGAAGAGGAGTTAAAAGGTGAAGAAAAGAAAGAAGCCGAAAAGAATAATGAGGCCGCAAGATTATGGATATCTGGTATCGAAGCTATCAATCGTAAGATTGGAGTTAATCGAGTTTTAGATTTATCTGCAACACCATTTTTTCTGAGCGGATCAGGGTATATTGAAGGCACCTTGTTTCCTTGGACTGTCAGTGATTTTTCTCTAATGGATGCTATTGAATGTGGAATTGTTAAATTACCACGCGTCCCTGTCGCAGAAAACATCCCTGGCGAAGAGTTGCCAGTTTTCCGCGATCTATGGAAACACGTAGGCAAAGAATTACCCAAAAAAGGCCGTGGAGAATTTCTCGATCCACTTAATCTCCCAGTTCGACTGCAAACAGCTTTAACGGCGCTATACGGACACTATGAAAAAACATTCAAATTATGGGAGGAGGCAGGTATAAAGGCCCCTCCTTGTTTTATTATAGTCTGTCAAAATACAGCAATTTCTAAGTTGGTTTACGACTTTATTTCGGGCTTCCACAGGCAAAATGATGATGGATCGAGCACATTAGAAAATGGTCGTTTGGAACTGTTTAGAAACTACGACGAAGTAACTGGCAATCCCTTATCACGACCTAATACACTTTTAATAGATAGTGAACAACTTGAGGCTGGAGACGCGTTAGATGATAACTTCAGATCTATAGCCGAAGACGAGATTGAGCGTTTTAGACGTGACATTGTGGAACGAACAGGGGATATTCTTGCTGGCGATAAAATTACAGATCAAGAACTTCTTCGTGAGGTAATGAATACTGTTGGAAAAGATGGAAAGCTTGGCGGTAATATCCGTTGCGTTGTCTCTGTTTCAATGCTCACAGAAGGATGGGACGCGAATACCGTGACCCATGTCCTTGGAATTAGAGCTTTTGGTACCCAATTGTTGTGCGAGCAGGTAATTGGCCGGGCTCTTCGTCGTCAATCATATGACTTAAATGACAAAGGATTATTTAACGTTGAATATGCTGATGTTTTTGGTATCCCTTTCGACTTTACCGCTAAGCCAGTTATTGCAACTCCGCAAACACCCAGAGAGACTATTCAAGTTAAGGCTGTAACTCCAGAGCGTGATGAACTTGAAATAAAATTTCCTCGCGTTGAGGGCTATCGTATAGAGCTTCCTGAGGAGAGATTAACAGCTAATTTCAACGAAGAATCATTTCTAAAGTTGAGCCCAGAGCTTATTGGACCATCTGTTACACTTAATTCTGGAATTATTGGCAAAGCAGAAGATATGAGTCTGCAGCATCTTGATGATATGAGACCATCCACATTGGTTTTCTATGTAACTCAGCGGTTGCTTTATACGAAATGGCGTGATCCAGGTGAAGAACCAAAGCTTCATCTTTTTGGACAGCTCAAAAGAATTACTAAAGAGTGGATAGATAATTACTTAGTTTGTGAAGGTGAGACTTATCCTGGACTACTAATGTACCAAGAGCTTGCGGATATGGCATGTAATAAAATTACTGCAGCTATAACTCGTCAATTCCTCGGTGAGAGGCCCATTAAAGCTTTACTTGACCCTTATAATCCAACTGGTTCAACCAGTACAGTTCGGTTTAACACTTCAAAACCTAATCGGTGGGAGACTAGTCCCGAAAAATGTCATGTTAACTGGGCTGTTCTTGATAGTGATTGGGAAGGTGAATTCTGCCGTGTTGTCGAGGCACACCCTAAAGTAAAAGCTTACGTGAAAAATCAAAGCTTAGGTTTCGAAGTACCCTACAGATTTGGCTCTGAAACACGGAAATACTTGCCAGACTTTATTGTTCTTGTGGATGATGGTCATGGCCTAGATGATTTACTTCATCTCGTTGTTGAGATTAAAGGTTATCGACGTGAAGATGCAATAGAAAAGAAATCAACCATGGATACATATTGGGTGCCTGGCGTAAACCATTTGGGCACCTATGGCCGCTGGGCTTTTGCTGAATTTACCGAGATTTATCAATTAGAGTCTGATTTTGAATCTAAGATTAATAAAGAATTTAATAAAATGATTGAAAATGCTCAAGCGTAGCATACTAACGGAAAACAATAGCATGGCTAAACAACCTTCATATAAGACTGTCGAAACACTTAATCATGAGGATAAGCGGAAGAACATCCCGACCGCTGAATTTCAATCAATGCTAGATGCAGATCAGCAAACACCTAAGCACGTCAGGTATTCACGTAATACAGATTTAGATCCCCAACTTATCTGGCGAGGTAAGGATGAGCAAGATTGGAGTGATTTAGTTGTAAATGCACCTCCTATTTATATACAAGAAAAAGTGCATCCAAAAGCTCTAATTGATGAATTGCTTCGAGAAACGAAGGCGAGGGAGCATGAGGATGGACAGAGCACGGCAGATCTATTTTCAGATTTTAATGGAATTCCTAAAGACGCTGACAAAACTGAGTTTTATCAACATGATCAGAATTGGACGAACCGCATGATCCTTGGTGACTCGCTTCAAGTTATGGCGAGTTTAGCTGAACGAGAGGGTCTTCGTGGGAAGGTTCAATGTATCTATTTTGACCCTCCTTATGGGATTAAATTTAATAGTAATTTTCAGTGGAGTACAACTAGCCGAGATGTAAAAGATGGCAATAGGGACCAGATAACTCGTGAACCTGAAATGGTAAAAGCCTTCAGAGATACATGGCGAGATGGGATCCATAGCTATTTGACATACCTTCGCGACCGCCTAACTGTTGCAAGAGATTTATTGTCAGAAACAGGCTCAATTTTTGTCCAAATTGGAGATGAGAATTTACATCGTGTAAAAATTCTAATGGATGAGATTTTTGGCGATGATAATTTTGTCGTTCAGATTGCATTCAAAAAAACTGGGTCACACAGTGACTCAGCATTAGGTGCTCCTTATGACTATATTCTTTGGTATGGAAAATCGAAGCGAAATTTGAAAATTCGTAGATTATTTGGAAAAGAAGATTTACCACTCCCTGATGAGCCTAATTATGTTCATTTGCTTTTTGAAGATGGACAAACAAGGCGAATGACCCCTGAAGAAAGGCGTCGTGAAGTGGCACTCCCGAATAATGTACGCATTTTTCGGCATGGCCCAATAAGTGGACAAGGTTCATCTGGGAAAGAAAAACCAATTGAATATATGGGTAAAAAATTTATGCCTGAGTCGGGCAGGCATTGGTCAACTACCCCTCCAGGTATCGAAAGAGCGATAAAAGCAGGTAGAGTAGGATCTACAGGAAATTATTTATCTTATTTACTTTTTTGGGATGAAATACCTGGGAGATTATCGAATGTTTGGGAAGATACTCAATCGGGTGGATTCCTTGGTACACAGCTTTATGTTGTTCAAACAACTACTAAAGTAATCGAACGTTGTATTCTAATGGCAACTGACCCTGGTGATTTAGTGCTTGATCCCACTTGTGGCTCTGGAACTTCTGCAACAGTATCTGAGCAGCTAGGGCGCCGTTGGATTACTATTGACACATCCAGAGTAGCGCTAGCTCTTGCTCGAATCAGAATAATGGGCGCAAAGTATCCGTACTACATACTAGCGGACTCTCGAGAAGGTCAATTAAAAGAAGCTGAAATCTCAGGGAAAGTACCAAGCACCGCAAATACATATGAGAATGTTAGGCACGGCTTTGTTTATGAACGTGTTCCACACATAACACTTAAAGCGATTGCTAACAATTATGAAATAGATGTAATTTGGGAAAAGTGGCAAGCCACTTTAGAGCCGTTAAGGCAAAAACTTAACGCCGAACTAAATAACGCCTGGCTAGAGTGGGAAATTCCACGTAATCCAGAGCCGCAATGGTCAGATTCAGCGATTGAAATTCATGCTAAGTGGTGGCTGGCACGAATTAAACGTCAGCACGAAATTGATAACATCATAGCTGCAAGAGCCGACTTTGAGTATCTCTTCGACAAGCCATACGAAAATAAGAAGTCTGTTCGCGTGGCAGGTCCTTTTACAGTTGAAAGTTTAAGCCCTCATCGTAATTTGGGGGTTGATGAAAATGATGAGTTGATAGATCCACTTAATAAATTAAACCTTGAGAATGATCTTAAACAGACGTTTCCTCAAATGATTCTTGGAAATCTTAAGATTTCAGGAGTACAACAGACACAAAAAGATGACCGCATCACATTTACTGCTATTAATCCTTGGGCAGGTGAGGGCCTAGTTTGTGCCGAAGGTCGCTACATGGAGGGAGATATTGAAAAACGTGCTGGAATATTTATTGGCCCAGAGTTTGGAACCGTTCAACGAAGTGATTTAGTTGAGGCCGCCCGCGAGTGTGGAGATGCTGGCTTTGATGTCCTTATAGCTTGTGCATTTAACTACGAAGCGCACGCTACTGAATTTAGTAAGCTAGGTAGAATTCCAGTTCTTAAAGCCCGTATGAACGCTGACTTACATATGGCGGAAGACCTAAAAAATACGGGCAAAGGCAATCTTTTCGTTATTTTTGGAGAACCTGACATTACTTTATTGCCGCAAGAAGATGGCAAGATAAGCGTTAAAGTTAATGGCGTAGATGTATTCAAACCCCAAACTGGTGAGGTAATTAGTGATGGAGCAGATGGGATTGCTTGCTGGTTTATTGACACTGATTACAACGAAGAAAGTTTCTTTGTTCGCCATGCCTATTTCCTTGGCGCCAACGACCCATATAGCTCTCTAAAAACAACACTTAAAGCAGAAATAGACAAAGAAGCATGGGAAACATTAAATAGTGACACTTCTCGCCCATTCGAAAAACCAAAGTCAGGTCGAATTGCCGTTAAAGTCATCAACCACCTTGGTGATGAAGTTATGAAGGTGTTCAAGGTTTAGCTAAATGGAGTTTCGCATAGCCGATACTTTTACCGATAGCTTGGCGCGTCTTACTGGAGATGAGCAGAAGGCAGTCAAAACGACAGCTTTCGACTTGCAGCTCAACCCCGAGCATCCTAGTTTAAGTTTTCATCGACTTGATAAGGCAAAAGATAAGAACTTTTGGTCAATAAGAGTTAATAGTGATATTCGTGCGATAGTCCACAAAAGTGATGCGAGCTTATTGCTCTGTTATGTTGATCATCATGATAGAGCTTATGATTGGGCAAACAAGAGAAAGCTTGAAACACACCCTAAAACGGGCGCAGCCCAACTAGTCGAAATACGTGAAACGGTCCAAGAAATCGTAATTCCCAATTACGTCCACCCGGAAGTAGTGATTGAATCACCCCTTCCAGTTAAATCATCGATACTATTATTTGCTAGCAAAACAGATGATGAGTTACTCAGCTATGGTGTTCCTATTGAATGGTTAGCTGATGTAAAAAACTCAACTGAGGATACATTGCTGGAGTTATGCGAGCATCTCCCAGCAGAGGCAGCGGAGGCCTTGCTGGAAATAGCAACTGGTGGAAAACCCCGTATCCAGCAGCCAAGTAAACCTAACGAAGATCCTTTTGATCACCCTGATGCTCTGAGAAGATTCCGTGTAATGACTAACGTTGAGGAGTTAGAGCAGGCACTCGATTATCCATGGGATAAATGGGCAGTTTTCTTGCATCCTGAACAGCAGCAATGGGTGACTAGAAATTACAGTGGCCCGGCTAGAATTTCTGGATCCGCCGGTACTGGAAAAACAATTGTTGCTCTTCATAGAGCAGTTTTTCTAGCAAAGACAAACCCTGAATCTAGAATTTTATTGACTACATTTTCTAAGACGTTAGCTAATTCTCTTAAAAACAAATTGAAGAAGCTTGTAAGTAATGAGCCAAGATTAGGTGAGAGAGTAGATGTTGAATCGATGGATGCTGTAGGTTTAAGACTATACACTAGACTAATAAAACAGCCCGTTATTGCAAGTAAAGATCAAATTAAGAAGCTCATTCTTGAAGAATCTTCAGTTTCAACAGATCAGAAATTTAGTAATGCCTTTTTAATTTCTGAGTGGGATCTGGTTGTAGATGCTTGGCAGATTAAAGATTGGGAAACTTATCGAGATGTTGCTAGATTAGGACGAAAAACCAGACTCCCTGAGCATCAACGTAAGATTATATGGGATATATTTAACCGTGTTCTTATTGCCATGCAAGAGATTGGCATGGTCACTTATTCAGAGATTTTCAATTCTTTGGCCAATAAAATTCTTGCGTCCAACAATGTAGTTTATGACTTCGCTGTAGTTGATGAATCTCAAGATTTAGGGATATCCCACCTTAAGTTCATTAGCTCATTAGGTGCTAATAGATCAAACGCTTTATTCTTTGCTGGAGATCTCGGACAAAGAATCTTCCAACAGCCGTTCTCATGGAAATCCATAGGTGTGGATATAAGAGGTCGATCTAGAACATTACGCGTTAACTATCGGACTTCGCATCAAATTCGAAGTCAGGCAGATCGTCTGTTAGGACCAACGGTAGTCGATGTGGATGGAAATGCCGAGGACAGAAGTGACACAATATCGGTATTCAATGGACCACCCCCTCTGATCAAGTCCTTTGATGATCAAGATGAGGAAATCTCATTTGTATCTAACTGGATTGTTGATCAGGTCAATTCTGGGCTATCACCAAATGAGATCGGTGTGTTTGTTAGATCTTCATCTGAAAAAGATCGAGCTCTGAGTGCAGTCCAAAAATCGAAAGTTCCTTATATAGTTCTTGATGAGAATGTTGAGACTAGAACAGGATATTTATCGATAAGCACTATGCATTTAGCTAAGGGCTTAGAATTCAAATCAGTTGCTGTCATGGCTTGTGATGATGAAGTTGTTCCTTCACAAGAACGAATAGAAACTGTTGGAGATAATGCTGATTTACAAGAGGTATATGACACAGAAAGACAACTATTGTATGTTGCTTGTACTCGTGCAAGAGATTGTCTACTCATCACTAGTACATACCCATCTTCTGAGTTCTTGGATGATCTATCAATAACTTAAAACTTTTTTCAAAAAGAGGATTGAAGCTCGTTCTATGAGACAGCATCAGTTTGATAATTGCGACTCAAATAAACTTGGAGAGTCGCATGAAATTCTTAAACTTCTTTTTAATCGTATTGATAACGGCCATTTCCACTGGCTGCGCATCGATCACTGGTACAACAACTCAAAATATTTCAGTACAAACGAGAGCACCTGATGGAAAAGAAATTAAGGAAGTTCAGTGCGACATGATCAACAAGCGTGGCACTTATTTTGTGACAACCCCAGGTACTATTGTAATCAGTCGTTCAAATGATGATTTACATGTGACCTGTCGTAAAGATGGCTTTGAAAATGGCAAGGCGTCAGTTGTTTCAGATACTAAGGGATCAATGTTTGGCAATATCGTTTTAGGTGGCGGTATTGGTGCTGTCATTGATCACAATAATGGCAGTGCATATGAATATCCTAGCTTCCTGCAAGTAGTTATGGGATCGGATATTACTATTGGTAAGAAAAAAGATGATGTAGCGCAAAACACTAATCCAATGATGGGTGCAGCAAGTACTCCATCAACCACAACTCAGGCCACAAAATCAACAACCGCTCGTTTACAAGAACTTAAAAAGCTCAAAGATGATGGATTGATTTCAGAAGAAGTCTACGAACAAAGGCAAACGGCGATCTTAAAAGAATCTAATTAATTTTGGCCAACTGCTGTTGCCCAGTTTTAATCTTCTGACGAGCTTTCTCAGCCTTTATGGCCTTCTGTGTATTCTTAACTTGATTTTTCATGCCTTGGATCTTGGCCTGATCTGGCGTTAAAGGCTTTTTAGGTTTGATGATTGTTTCTGCAAATTCGTAATAGCGCATGGTAAAGATTCCTCAGTGTTTCTTTTATTTACCATGCGCTAATTATTCTAGTTCAACTTTCCATTCAACCCATTTTGATGCAAAGACAATACTAATCTGAGCA